>JGI24707J26582_10000573_pt1 | contig 28613 bp, 28 predicted proteins | sample BioPla1DNA1_FD_26582 | JGI IMG/M metagenome (IMG submission 26582)
TACTACAAATATTGACGTTAAAAAGTATGAGGATACAGCAGGTTATGAAAATGAACCCTTTGCCAATGNTAANTCCTTAGTCTTTGTCAGCAAGGAATATGGTTCTGATCAAGAAATTGAAATTTACTGTACTAATCCTGAATTAGCTAAAATGTTGGGCTTACAAACTGGACCTATAAAAGCTAATGGCTATGATGCTGTGGCAACTTTTGAAACCTCTGATGAATCCTTATTTAAAAACACTGCTACCATATCAGCCAGAGGTAACAAGATTACCATATCAGATCGTAATGATTTTAAGATGGTATTTGAAGTGGAGCCAGGTACTGTAGGGACTGAATTTAAAGATGTTACAATTACTTCTACTGGTATAGAAAATTCTAATATAACTGGAGCAGGTACTAATGAGAAAGTTGCTATATCAGTTCTAGACGCTGGCCCAATGGATTTACAAATTGGTGCCAATGAAGGACAATTAATGTCAATTCGTATTCCAAAAGTAAATCCCGCCACATTAGGTATTGATAAGATTAATTTATCAACTCCAGAGGGCGCCCAGGAAGCTATACAACTTCTGGATATAGCAATTAATGAAGTTTCAGCAATACGTTCTAAATTAGGTGCTTATCAGAACCGTTTGGAGCATTCAATATCCAATCTAAATGTAACTGCTGAGAATATGACGGAATCCCTATCCCGTATAGCAGACGTTGATATGGCTTTGGAGATGGCTAACTATACACAGCAAAATGTTTTATCACAGACAGGTACAGCTATGCTGGCCCAAGCTAATCAAAGACCTCAATCAATCCTTACATTACTACAACAGTAATAGTAAGAATAATGAAAGGTAGTAAGGTAGTTGTATGAAAAAAGAAGCGCTCAAAGGATTTACAGCTAGAATTGCACAGGCATCCAGAAGCGAGCTAACAGTTCTGTTATATGAAGTTATTCTAATGGATATAGAAGAAGCAAGAAGTGCATATAATGACAAGGATATGGCAACCTTTGAAAAAGAATTAAAGCATGCTCAGAAGTTTGTATCAGAACTAATGGCAACCTTAGATTATCAGTATACTTTATCTTATGATTTGCTAAGCTTATATTTATTTGTAAATAAAAGCATCATCACTGCAATCATGAAAAAGGATCTAGAAGCTCTAAAGGCTGCAGAAGCTGTTATGAAAAGGCTTCTGGCAGGGTTTGAGCAGGTTAGTAAGGATGATAAGAGTGGTCCAATAATGCAAAATACCCAACAAGTTTATGCAGGTTTAACCTATGGTAAAGGTACTTTAAATGAAACCTTTATCGACCCTAATAATCAGAGTAGAGGTTTTATGGCTTAATAATTATAGTAATTTAATATATAAGTGAAGATAAAAGCTGCCAATTGGCAGCTTTTATTGTGCCTATATTTTATAGTAAATATACATTACTTAACAGAATGTATTATCTAGGGCTACATCCAATTCCTTGGCTTGCTTAAGGAGAAATTTATAGCGGGTTTGGATAGCATTTAATTCGTAGATGCAACTGTCGATTAAATCTGGATCTACAACATTTTCAAAATTTGAATATGCAGTTTCCAGTGCAAGTTTGGTCTTATTAATCTCATTTATAAGATAATTTTCCTGTGGTTTACTTTTTTTAAAAAACATTTATTAGTGCACCGTCCTTTATATAAATAAATTCATTTATAGTATAGTCAAAAAGTTCCTGATTATACTAAAATTTTAGAATAAATTGGACTGGGTAGTATATAAATGTAATAAGGTTATAACACTATAAGCAAGGAGGAAGTATGGATAAACTACTTTTAATAATAATTATCGCCTGTGTAGTATTTATGATAGTTTGTTTAATAAAACATAGAACCGATTTAATTATAAATTTTATACTTCGTGCATGCTTAGGTACTGCAGGAATCTATTTGTTGGACCTTTTGTTAAGAAGCCGGGGATATAATATAAGTGTAGGTATTAATGGCATTACAGTCTTAGCCAATGGTTTGCTGGGCTTCCCAGGTTTTTTATTACTCTATGGTTTGGCTATATATTACTTTCTAAAATAAAAAATAGGTATCATGTAAATTATACAAGCAGAACACAATAATTTGTATAATTCTGACAAATTATAAAAACCAATGCTGTAATTTATTGACATTTAAATTTTTATGTAGTAATATTTTCTTAAATTCAATAAATATTAAACATACTAAGTGGGGTGATGCCAGGTGAATAAGGTTGTGGCAATATATGATACAGATGCAACTTATGCCACACGATTTACGGACTATCTTAATAACAAAAAAGACTTTGATTTTGACTGCTACGGCTTTACTAAATTAGAACATTTAAAAGAATATCTTCTTAATAACCCAGTAGAGATTTTGCTTATGGGTGGCAATATGGATAATGACTTATCCCTTGATAATATTAAATATATTCTCAAATTGTCTGAGTATCCTAATAAACTTATTAATTCCCCATATCCTGAAATCTATAAATATCAGTCTATGTATTCTATTTTATCTGAGATAATCTCTTATTATGCAAATCATGAAAATAACTCACAGAATTTTAGCTACGATATCAATACCAAATTAATATCTGTGTATTCTCCTATTTCAGGAATTAGTAAGCAGATATTTACCTGGTCCATGGCCATGATACTTTCAGAAAAGATAAAGACTTTATTGGTCTCCCTTGAACAATTTCCAGTTATAAGCATTGCCCAGGGTAAAAATAATAGATACCCCATATCCGAACTTATATACTATCTTAAAGATGATAATCCCAATTTAATTATGCTAATGAAAGCCCTTATTCAACATTATGGTAAGCTATCCTTTTTATCAGGTGTGTCCCATGGCTTTGATTTATTATCAATTACTAAAGAGGATATATCAAAGTGGCTTGAACAGATTAGGCTATATACTGATTATCAAGCGGTTATATTTCATATTGGTTTTTATAATGAGGCTATGATGAAGCTAATGCAGCAATGTAAAACTATATACCTTGTAAATGATATAAGTAATTACGAGGAAGCCGTAGTACAAGAGTGGAAGAGGCAAACGGCCTATGTTGGATTAAAACTGACAGAAGAGAAGCTACTGAAAGTCAATATTCCCAATAGAGCTGAACATGTAGAATTAAGACTAGAAGATATGCCACAAAGCACTATATGGAATATAGCAATGGAAGAAGTAGCTTTGCTAATGAAAACATTAAAAACTAGCTAGGTTGTAAGAAGGCAGGGGTGATTTTATAGAACAATTAAAGGATAAGTTGCAGGCAGCAGTTATTGACCAAATAGAATTAAATAGGGAGGTTAGGGATGAGGAATTATACTCTATCATTGATCAGGTTATCATTGAAAAAAGCAGAGAGATATATATAAGCATCAAGGATAAAAGTAGATTAAGAAAGGATATCTTTAATTCTATTAGAAAGCTGGATATATTACAGGAATTAATAGAAGATTCATCTATCTCAGAGATTATGGTTAATGGATTAGATAAGATATTTATTGAAAGAGAGGGGATAATAACTCAACATGAGGCTAGGTTTACATCTAAAGATAAATTGGGGGATCTTGTTCAACAAATTGTAGCCCAATCCAACAGAATAGTGAATGAGGCTAATCCCATAGTTGATTGCAGATTGTCTGATGGTTCAAGGGTTAGTATAGTATTACCTCCAGTTGCAATTAATGGTCCTATTATTACCATTAGAAAATTTCCAGACAAACCAATAACCATAGATGACTTAATTCAATATAACTCAATTACTCCAGAGGCTGCAGAATTACTAAGGAAATTAGTTATAGCAGGTTATAATATCTTTATCAGTGGTGGCACTGGTTCAGGCAAAACTACATTTCTCAATGTCTTATCAAATTTTATACCCAGTCATGAAAGAATTATTACAATAGAAGATTCTGCTGAATTGCAAATTCGAAACATACCTAATTTGGTAAGGTTAGAAGTCCGTAATGCCAATACAGAGGGCAGTAATGAGATAAGTATTCGGGATTTAATAAAACTGAGTTTACGTCAACGTCCAGATAGAATAATAGTAGGGGAGGTAAGGGATGGTGCGGCCTTTGATATGTTACAAGCATTTAATACAGGTCATGAAGGATCGCTTTCCACGGGACATGCCAATTCACCAGCTGATATGCTTAGCCGATTAGAGACCTTGGTTTTATTAGGGGCTGATATTCCCTTGTTGGCCGCAAGAAAGCAGATTGCATCGGCCATTGATATTATTGTGCATTTAGGAAGGCTTAGGGATAGAACAAGACGAGTCCTTGAGATTGTTGAAGTGTTGGCTTGCAAAGATGGTGAGATACAATTGAACCATCTGTATAGTTTTCAAGAAATAACTGAAGAAGGAGGGATGGTAATAGGTCAATTAATAAGGAAGAACGATCTGGTAAATAGAGACAAATTATTAAGGGCTGGAATTAAGTACATGTCGGCTCACTAAAATGCTTAGGAGGTGTAAATGATTGATGACTATAGACTCTACCGTCTCAATTTCCGAGAAAGAACTATCTATATATTACAGGGATTAGCAGCAATTTCAATAATTGGTTTTTTATTCTATAGCAGTTTATTAAGTGTTTTGCCATTAAGTCCTCTTCTTATTATTTACATTAAAAGAAAAAAGCAGCAGCTAATAAAGAAGAGGAAGTGGCAACTAAATCTTGAATTTAGGGATGGGATACTTAGTCTATCATCTGCTTTAAATGCTGGTTATTCTATAGAGAAGGCTTTTGATGAGGCCTTAGCAGAGTTGAAACATCTATATGGCAATAGGGGATTAATTGTCAAGGAATTTACTTATCTAGCTAATCAAATTAAATTAAATATTACCGTTGAGAAAGCTTTAATAGATTTTGGTCAGCGGACTGACATTGAAGATATAATCAATTTTGCCCAGGTGTTTATTACAGCTAAAAGAACTGGCGGAGATCTGATGAAAATTATAAAAGCAACTTGTGAGACCATAAGCGATAAGATTGAAGTTAAGAGGGAGATATTAACTTTAACCAGTGCTAAGAGACTTGAGGCTAACATTATGAAGATAGTGCCTATAGGTATACTGGTATATATGAGATTATTTTCACCTGGATATCTGGATATTCTTTATCATAATGTTATAGGTGTTATCATAATGACAATATTATTACTACTTTATCTGACAGCATTAATTATTACAGATAAGATTGTTGATATTGAGATATAAGTCCTAGGGACAATCGAGGTGATCATATGTTACTTAATATTCTTATTATGTTACTAGTTATTATATTTTATATCCTGTCCTTAAAGGATAAAGAAGATATGGATAAGCTTGATAAAAAGGAACACCAATTATACTTCTTATATCCTATGGTGAAATGGCTCATTGTAAATTTAAAATTGAAAAAGATATTAGATAGAAATAAAGCTACTAAGAAGTATATTAGTGCTATTTATGTAAGGCAAAAGCCAGATAAGCAAGTAGAGTTATATTGGTACAAAAAAGGATCTATTATTATTCTAATATTGTTCTTATTTAACTTCCTATCTCTAGTCTACTCATTACAAAATATGAATTCATCTATTATATCAGAAAATAATGTAATTATGCGCCCCAGTTATGGTGAGGGTGCTAAAGAGCATAAGCTAACTGTAGAAATTGAAAATAATATATTGGAAGATGAGCATGAGAATATATACTCGGATATAGATAATGAAATCCAATTTTTTAGGGAGCTTATTCTTAAGGTTGAAGAGCAAAAATTAAATAAGGAGGAGTTAAAAGAGGCATTTAAAGAGGCTAAGGAGTATCTGGATATAAGCATTTTAGGTGAAAATGAAAGTCTGGATTGGGTGGATAAGGATTTGTATTTCTGTAGCAAGATACCTTCAAGTAGCATTACCGTTAGATGGAAACCAGAGGATGCAAATCTCATTAGCTATTCTGGTAAGGTATATAATAAAGATATCGATGCCACTGGAGTAATTACCTCTGTTACAGCAACCTTATCCTATGGAGAGGAGAAGATAGATTATATTATACCTCTACATATTATGCCAAAGCCAATGACTAAGGATGGAGAGTTTACCACTGCCCTTGAAGAGGAGCTGAATAAAGCAGCCCAAGAAACCATATATAATGAGTACATTAGACTGCCTGACAGTTTGGGTAATTATAGGTTACAGTGGAAGGTTAAACAAGATAAAACCGGTAGATTTATATTAATAATGGGTATAGTCTTAGCTATCTTAATGTGGTTTCAAGAGGACAAAAACCTAGAGAAAAAGGTTCAAAAAAGAAAAGATCAAATGCTTATAGATTATCCGGAGATTATTAATAAATTTACCCTATTGGTTAATGCAGGTATGACAGTTAAACAGGCATGGTTAAGAATTAGTGAGGATTATATGAAAAAGCGCCAGGAAGGAGATAATAAAGGGCGATATGCTTATGAGGAGATGGTTATTACCGCCAGGGAAATAAGCTTGGGAATATCAGAAACTACTGCCTATGAACAGTTTGCTAAGAGAGCTGGTTTACTTCCATATATGAAATTTGCCACTTTAATATCTCAAAATCTAAGAAAAGGTAGTAAGGGATTATCCCAACTATTGAGTAATGAAGCAGCAGAGGCCTATGAAGAAAGAAAGGAAACAGCTAAAAAACTGGGAGAGCAAGCTGGAACAAAACTATTACTGCCTATGATGATAATGCTGCTTATAGTATTAATAATTATAATTATTCCAGCCTTTATGTCCTTTAAGCTATGAGGAAAGCCATGTTTTAAATAGAGTATATTAACAAGTAATTAAGTTATTGATTATTTAATATGGATAATTAAAATCTATAAAATACAGAGAAAGGAGAGCTGCATTAAGCAGCAGATGTAAAATGAATTATAAAAAACTATTTAGTAAAAAATTATTCAATAAGCAAATATTTAAGATAAAAGCAGAGGGCATTGGAGTTGTTGAAATTATATTAATATTAGTGGTTTTAGTTAGTTTAGTCTTGTTATTTAAAGATCAAATAACCAGTATTGTTAATCAAGCCTTTACTTCTATTACAGGGGATGCAAAAAATATTATTAATTAGAGTTAGCAAATTAATTATAGGTAATGGGGGATTAGGTAATTGATATTTACAGGGGATAAGAAAAATAAGGCTACTATTACGGTGTTTCTAAGTTTTACTTTGTTTTTCCTACTAGCATTTATTTTAATAACAATTGAGGGGGCTAGAATCAGTGTGGCTAAGGTCTTTGTAGAAAGAGCTTTAATGACAGCTATGGATTCGGCATTGGCTGAGTTTTACGGGCCCCTTATGGATGAGTACCATATATTAGGGCTGGATTCCAGCTATGGAACTAGCCAGGAACAGGATGAAATATTGCTGAATAAAATTAAAGATTATATCACTTATACTATATGGCCCAATTATAATATCTATAATAACCTCTTGCCTAAGGGTATTGATTTATATGATATTAATATCAACACCTTAGATTTGAAAGAAAAGACTAGGCTTATGGATTATGATGGTGAGATATTTATACATGAGGCAGTGGAATATATGAAGTATAAGGAACTGGGAGATCTAGTCCAAGGTCTTAGGCAAAAACTATTCTTAATAGAGGATACAGGGAAGATAAGTGCTGTATATAAAGAAAAGCAAAAGATAGAGGAAGAGTTGGTCCAGATAGATAAAAATATTCTTAGGCTTATGACACTCCTAGATGGAATTAAAACAGGTCAAAAGGGGATAAAGACTAGCAAGAGTGGCCAGTTAATGGTGGAGAAGTATTTTGTTAAGAAAATCTGCATTGGGGAACCTTCTATGGATATGGTTGCAATCAATAATGAGGTGGTATATAAAGCTATAGAAAATCAGTATGTTGATGTAAGTCTATATTTTAATAAAATGGACAAATATTTATCATTGATTATTGAGATGGATCAATTCATTCAAAGCTTAGAAGAGGAATATGATGAAGCTTACCAAGCTTTGGATTTTATTAGTGTTGAAATTCTTGAATTAAGTAGTATGGATGATAAATCAGATGAGTTAATAAAGCAACTAGATGCTCTCATAGAAGAAAGAGAATTATTAGAAGAGCGGTTAAGTATGATTAGCCAAGATTTATCCTTCTATGATAAGCAAAGGAGCCAATACAAGGATGGGCTTTATCAGGATATAGAATATATAGAAGACTTGATACATAATATAAAGCCTCTTCTTAATAAAACTCTCCATGTATTAAATGATATAAGCCGTATCTTGCCAAAGGCCAAAGGATTAATAGATAAGTTTGAAGATATTTTATCACAAGCCAAAGATAATATAGGTGAGGATATATTTAACGGTCTTGAAGAGGGCTTTCAGGATATAAAAAGCTATATAGGAAAAGGAGATTTAAATGGATATGATTTTNAAAAGATGATAAGGGTTACGGAAGTGAATAGTAATATTTTAGACTCTGTAAGTTCATCTTTAAATAGTTTAAAAGAGAGTTTAAATAATAAAAATTATGGAACTTCCAGATATTATTTAAGTAGCTCTTTGAATGAGATAACTCAATATAATATAGGTGAGTTATCAATTGACTATAGCACATTGGTTTTACAAGAAAATATGTCAGATCCCATAGAATCCATAGGTAATTCTATTAAGGATGGGCTATTAAGCCTGGTGATGGATGCTAATACACTTTCTCAATTAAAAATAGAAGCTCAGCATCCCTTACCTTCCGAGCTAAGAAACTTATATAAAAGCCATAAGGAGTATAATATTGGAGATTTGTTTTTGAACATGGAAATTGGCAATGACAAAACAGGTATCAGTGATGCACTAGAAGGTTTTCAAAGTGATATAGATCTTGTATCTATGATAGAGCAGGGCATAAGTGCCATGGCAGAAACCTTCCTTTTTATTCAATACCTAATGGAACATTTCTATTATTATGGCAATGAAAATGAAGGGGTAGATCTTAAACCTTCGGAGTTAAGATACGAACTAGAATATCTTCTAATAGGAAAAGATAAGGATAGGGAGAATATTTCTTCTACTGTTACCAAATTAATATTTATAAGAACTATTTTGAATTTCATTAGTGTTTTAGGAGATAGCTCTAAGCGTAGAGAGGCTAAGGTGATTGCTACAGCTTTGGTAGGTTTTACAGGGCTGCCTATTCTGGTCAATATCACACAAACCATAATGATGCTTTTACTTGCTTTTATAGAGGCACTGGTAGATAGCTGCGGAATGCTTACAGGTAAGTCTGTACCAATATTAAAAAATGGTAGCGAAATCCTTATGGATTATGAGGATGTATTTCTGCTTAATTATAATTATGTTAAAGGCAAGGCTTCTTTGATAAAAGAAAGGGCCAACATGGCTATGAATTACAAAGACTTTATTCATATCTTATTATTTATGAAGGATAAAGAGGAGCTTACATTTCGAGCAATGGATTTAATTCAGGAAAACCTTCATATTCGCTATGAAGATAATTTTAACTTCTTAAATTGCTATTATGGGTTAAAAGTTTCTTTAACCTATATAGTCCATTCTAAATTTACTAGATTATCATTTCTTAAAAAACTCAGTAATGATTATGATATTTCCGGTTATCTATATGAAACAAAGGCATCCTATAGCTATTAGTAAAGTATTCTGGTGGATCAGGATGTCCGCTCTTCAAATCTATAAATTCATATCTAATAATCTAATAAATCAAAAAAAATCTCTCTCTCCAAGAAATCATTTGCTTTTTTTAATATTTCAATTCTATTGTTGAAGAACGGACATCCTGGTCCATCGGATCAATATAGGCTCCAATAATAAGAGTATAAGTAACAATTTTATGTTAAATAGTCAAGTATGGGCAAAAGACCGCAGGAATGGGTATTGAGATGAAAGCACAGAGAAAAATATCAAAGAGAACAGGATCTCTGACAGTAGAGGCTGCTCTTATTCTACCTATATTTATATATTTTATAATATCATTTTTATATTTTATTCAGATATTTTTATTACAGGAAATGATACAAAAATCCATAACCCAGGTAGGTTTGGATACTGCTAAAGTTTCCTATATCTTATCAGATTATATAGATGATAACTTACTGAAGTTGCAGGCAGCAGGCCATGTAGATATGGATACTATTAATAATTCATGTATTCTACATGGTTGGGATGGAGTGAGTTTCAAAGGTTCATCGGTAATGGATCAGGATAATTGTGTAGATATTCATGTAAGTTATCATATCAGAATCCCGATAGGTTTCTTCCACTTAAAGGATATACCTATGGTCCAAAGGGTTAGGCTTAAGTGCTGGACAGGAATCAGAATAGATCCCAGCTACCTTACAGACGAGACTGGTACTGAAGAAGATAGCCAAGATGTTAAGGTTTTTATAACAGAAACAGGAACTGTATACCATAAAAGAAGGGATTGCTCCCATATTAATATTAAAATTATGTCAGTTCATGGTATACCAAGAGAGCAAAGAAATGATTATGGGGCAAAATATTACCCCTGTGAGCGTTGTGGCAGGCAAGAAGCTACACATGATATCTATTATATTACCAGTGATGGCAACAGATATCATAGCTCAATTAATTGTAGTGGATTAAAAAGGACTGTTATAGAGGTATATTTATCGGAGGTATCTGATAGAAGACCCTGCAAACGGTGTACATATTAGGAGGTTATGTATGGTTGCATCAATAGAAAAGATGGCTATATTTATTATGCTTTTTATTTGTTCTATACAGGATATAAAAACTAAAAGAATTAGTCTTTGGATTGTAATATTAGGATCGGTGATTGCACTGGTTTTAATTCCCTTTAGGACTTTTAATTGGATTGACAGATTAGGGGGTATTATGGTTGGTGGCATAATATTATTTGTTAGTAAAATAACCGGTGGAAAGATAGGTATGGGAGACGGTTTTATTTTGTGTGCAACTGGCATTTCACTGGGATTATGGGCTAATCTAGAGCTATTATCCCTGGCTTTATTTTTGGCATCTCTTATATCAATTATATTATTGGCTTTAAAATTAGTAGATCGCAAGAAAAGCATTCCTTTTGTACCCTTTATCTGCCTAGGTTATATAGGGATTATTATGATGGATTTTTTAGAGTTGGTGTAATTATATGAAGAAGTTTGTAGCTAATATTACAGTGGAGGCAGCCTTTGTTCTACCAGTAATTATATATACTATATTTGCACTAATGTATTTTGCTTTCTATCTACATGATATTAGCAGAATAGAGAGCACAGTAAATGAGTGGGTTTATAAGGCTGCTTTAAGTATAAAACATCCAGTTGATTTGGGCAATGCTGAGATAAGGTATGAAGATATTAATTCCCGGGGTATATTTTATTATCTGAAAGGCCAATTAGATATAGAAACTGAAGCTTTAAGTACATTACTTCAAGAAGAATTAAGTGGGGGTTTATTTATAGTTGAAGTAAAAGAAATAAATACAGAAATAAGCCCATTTACAGTAAGTGCTAAGGTAAAAACCATATTAAAGATATCACTAAATCCTGTAGATAATCTATTGGGAAAATATTCGGTAAAGTCAATAGGAACTACACAAAGTGTACATAACCCATCGGAATTTATTAGAATATGTAATCTTATTACAGAAAATACGGATATAGCTAATAGTATCAATAAGTTAACTGAAAGGCTAAATAGTTTGCTAGGAAGATTGGCTCAATAGTATTTTATTAGAACTCCCTATGGAGGTGTTTATTACTGTGGAGATAGAGTATAGAAGAGATATAAATAATAATTATATGGTAATTAGGGGTTGTGATGGACTTAGGGATAAAGGTTATTGGATTAAGATGTTAAGTTGTCAACCAATAGAAGGGATCCTAGCCATAGAACGAAGGGTAATAGATAATCAGACCTATTATTATTATGATATTACGTCAAAACAGTCTATGAGTAATATATTAAGTAAAGCTACCCTATCTTGTAGTCAGGTAAAGCAGTTGCTCTATAGTATAATAGCAACTATAGAAGAAGCCTATGATTATTTGCTTTCAGAAGATGATTTTGTATTGAAAGCAGATCTAATTTATATGGATATAAATTTTAGTAAAGCATATCTTTGTTATTACTCTGGTTATGGGAAACATATTAAGGATCAAATGGCAGATTTGATTGAGTTTATTATGAACAAAGTAGACTATAGGGACAAGGAGGCGGTTTATTTAGTTTATAGTATGTATTCAGCTAGTAAGCAGGATACCTTTGCCTTCTGTCACCTTAAGGAAGCTCTGATTAATATAAAGAATGACATGAATGAATTTAAGCAGTCCATAGAGATAAGCCATGATGATGCAAGTAATAATAGATTAGACCAGAAGCCACATAAGTCCCATAATGAACTATATCAAGATTCTAATCCTCCTAAAAATGAAAAACATAAATGTATGGAGACAGCCAAACAGAATTTGCAGGAGAAGATGAAATTAAGTATACCTATAATGATGGAGAAGGTGGTTAGCGATGAGGAACTACTATGCTATCCCTATAAGACATATGTCTATACAGGCTTAGTAATATTAACTGGAATAATTATTTTGCTTTTCTGTATAAAAGGGAGGCTCATACATAATTCAATTGGAACTAAAATTGATTATACAAAACTATTACTTTTATTATTACTTCTGGCTTCCTTGGAAACATATCTGCTAAGGATAATATGGAAGAATGACAATAAGATTACAAAGATTATTCCTAAAAGTGAATATATAGATCCTCGGGAAGATGAGGAGGATATAAATAGTGATATCATAGCAGATAGTATAAGCATAGACTTTATAAATCAAACCGAAGATAAGCTAGATAATTATTATACGGAAAAAAGCAAATTTAGTGTTAAAAATGATTATGAATATCAGGATATCAATAAGGGCGCTGATAATATTAATAATATAGCTTCCAATGGTAAAGAGATATATTCTGAGGAAGATTATAATCCTACAATTCTATTAAACGAGTCAAGTATATCCACCAGCTCCTTCGCCACAATCTATAGATTAAAATCTGTTGATGATTCCACATATGAAGATATTATAATAAAAGAATTTCCCCTTTTTATCGGTAAACTTAAAAAAAATGTGGATTACTGCTTGGATAATGAGGCAGTCAGTAGATATCATGCCAAAATTACAGTGGAAGATGGAATTTTTTATTTGTATGACTTAAATTCTAAGAATGGGACCTATCTAAATGGTGTAAGATTGAATATTTATGAAAGACAAATATTAAACATAGGGGACTTAGTAAGCTTTGCCAATATTAAATATTATTTTGATAAAATGTAAAATAGTAATAATGTATTATCATATTGTAAATTGTAGGGAAACAATGATACAATAGGTGTAATATAATTGTCTTATTACATTTGGAGGTATCATCAAATGAGTAAATATGTTATGGCATTGGATCAAGGGACAACCAGTTCCAGATGTATAATATTTGATAAAAAAGGTAGCATTAAAAGTATTGCTCAAAAGGAGTTTACTCAAATCTATCCCAGGCCAGGGTGGGTGGAGCATGATCCCAAGGAGATATGGTCATCTCAGATTTCAGTGGCAACTGAAGCCATGGCAAAGCAGGGGATTGAAGCAAGGGAGATTGCATCTATTGGTATCACCAATCAGAGGGAGACCACTATTATATGGGATAAGCGTACAGGAAAGCCTATATATAATGCTATAGTATGGCAATGCCGTAGAACAGCAGATATGGTTGAGGATCTTAAATCAAAAGGATTGGACCAGTACATTCGGCAAACAACGGGATTAATTCCTGATGCCTATTTTTCAGCAACTAAGGTTAAGTGGATTCTAGATAATGTTCCTGGAGCTAGGGAAGAAGCTAAGGCTGGTAATTTACTCTTTGGCACAGTTGATACATGGCTAATATGGAATTTAACCAAAGGAAAAATTTTTGTAACTGATTACACCAATGCATCAAGAACTATGCTTTTTGATATTCATAACTTGGTATGGGATGAGAAGATTATCAAAGCTTTAGACATACCCTATCAGATGTTACCAGAGGTTAAGCCTTCCAGTTGTGTATATGGTAGCACCGATAGGAGTTTGCTAGGAGATGAAATACCCATTGCTGGAGCAGCAGGAGATCAGCAGGCGGCCCTTTTTGGTCAATGCTGCTTTACCCAAGGGGAAGTTAAGAATACCTATGGTACAGGTTGCTTTTTGCTTATGAATACAGGCCATAAGGCTATAGAGTCCAAGAATGGTTTAATTACCACTATCGCTGCCAGCCATAATGACAGGGTAGAATATGCTCTGGAAGGTAGTGTATTTGTTGCTGGGGCAGCCATTCAATGGCTTAGGGATGAACTGATGATAATAAGACATGCAGCAGACAGTGAAAAATATGCAAAGGAAGTAGATGATACCAATGGAGTGTATGTTGTTCCAGCTTTTACAGGTCTTGGTGCCCCTTACTGGGATCAATATGCTAGAGGAGCTATTGTAGGTTTAACTAGAGGATTTAATAAAAATCATCTAATTCGTGCTACATTAGAATCCATTGCATATCAAACCTATGATGTTATTAAGGCTATGGAACAGGATGCTGCTTGCCCTTTAAAAAGTCTTAAAGTGGATGGGGGTGCCTGTGCCAATGGTTTTTTAATGCAGTTTCAGGCAGATGTTTTGGATACTATAGTTATAAAACCTAAATGTATTGAGACTACGGCCTTGGGAGCGGCATATTTAGCAGGGTTGGCAGTAGGTTTCTGGAAGGATAGAGAGGAAATCAAAAAAAACTGGGCTCTGGCAGAGGTTTTTAGGCCATCTATGACAGAAGAAAGAAGGAAGGAACTTATTAGAGGCTGGAATAAGGCAGTTAAGAGAGCCTTAAAGTGGGAAGATTAATTCTGAAGGAAAAAGGATAACACTATGATAAATAGATTTATAGAAGCCTTAATTGAAGATGGTTTTTATAATATTAAAATCAATACTGAGGGGATACATATATTTTATCGTCTACAGGATAATAAAATGTATATCGTGGCGGCCCTTGAAATGTGGAATGGAGATGAATTTACCAAGGAGCAATATGAGCATATTTTAGAGCAGGTGAGAGACAGTTTTATTAAAAGAGGATTTAATAGCCCTAATATACTAGGAATACTCTATACTTGTAATCCAGAAAAGGTAAAGCAATTATGCGCTGATGAAGATACCCATTGGGTAGTTGATTTATCCACTAGATCACTGATTGTATATGAGAATCAATCTTCAAATTTTATGGGATTAAAAAGCTTGATAGAGTTTACTCTTGATGGGTTTATGGATAATCCATCTATTCATAACACTGGTGATAAAAAAACGAAAGCTAATCTTCATAAAATAATTACACCAGTTAATTCTATTATTATAGGAATTAACATATTGATTTTTTTGTATGTAGTACTTAATGATATGTTTTTAAATAGGAGTGATATTTTGCGGCAAGGGGCCCTTTCATGGAAACTTGTTTACCAGGATAAGCAGTACTACAGAGTTGTAAGTTCCATGTTTCTTCATTCTGGATTTGAACACCTATTTAATAATATGTTAGTCCTCGTTTTTGTAGGAGATAATTGTGAGAGAGCCCTGGGTAAATTAAAATATTTAACGGTCTATTTAGGGTCTGGAATTATTGCAGGTATTTGCTCTATAAGTTATAATATGCTTAAAAATAATCGCATATATTCAGTTGGTGCTTCTGGAGCTATATTTGGAATTGTGGGAGCTATGATTTATATTTTAATAGTAAACAAGGGGCATCTAGAAGACATAAGCAGTAGACAGATAATCTTATTTGCAGTATTTAGTCTCTATGGTGGAATTACCAATGCAGGTATCGATAATGTAGCCCACATAGGTGGCTTTATTGCAGGATTGATACTTTCTATTATTATTTACCGTAAACCCTTAAGAAAACAGGAATATAAGATTCATGGACATTAAGGCATATAAAACTGTATACAAATTTGTATATACACTTAAGAGGAGATAATGGGAGATGAATATTAACATTTATTATGGTGGTAGGGGATTGATTGAGGATCCTACTATATATGTAATTAACAGGCTAACAACTGTATTTAATGAGTTAAGAGTTAATGTTACAAGATATAATCTCTATGAGGAGAAGGATACCATTGCTATGTTGCCAAAAACATTAAAAGATGCAGATGGAATTATCCTAGCTACTACAGTGGAGTGGTTGGGCATTGGAGGCTATATGCAGCAATTTCTGGATGCCTGCTGGCTCTATGGGGACAAGGAGAAATTAGAAAAATTGTATATGCTTCCAGTGGTTATGGCAACATCCTATGGTGAAAGGGAAGCAGAGCTTACCTTAATTAAATCATGGGAGATGCTTGGAGGAATTTCATGTAGTGGTTTATGCGCTTACGTTGATAACTACTTGGACTTTGAGACCAATTCAGATTATGGTAATATTATTGAGAAGCAAGGAGAAAACTTTTACCGTATTATAAATCAGAAGATGAAAGTGATGCCCACCAGTAATATTGCTATAAAGCAGAGTATATTAAAGACTAATACTATTGAGCTGACACCACAAGAAAGTGAGCAACTATCTGTGTATGTCTCAGATGAGACTTATGTTAAAAAGCAGAAGGAAGATATAGAGGAGCTTACTCAATTATTTAAAAACATGCTTGATAGTAACGGTCAAGATAATGAAACTCAGGAGTTTATAAAAAATCTAAGGGATAATTTTCACCCCCTGGAGGATTTTAAGGCATCCTATTCAATCACCTTAACTGATGTTAAAAAAACATTAGTTGTTGAGATTGATGGTAAAAACTTAAAATGTTACTATGGTGAAAAACCTGATGCAGATGTTATAGCTAAAACCAATAGAGATGTTATAAACAAGTTAATATTAGGGCGTATAACCTTTCAGGGAGCTTTTATGTCTGGAGTTTTATCTGCTAAAGGTAATTTTAAGATTTTACGGACCTTTGACCAGGTCTTCCAGTTTAATATTTTATAAATTGATAGAATAAGGTGACTATTTATTACTTTTGCAAAGGCAATAATATAATAAATTTAGTAAGTTTATTACTGGATTCCACCTGGATACTGCCATAATGCAGCTCTACTATTTTTTTAACCAGAGCTAAACCAATTCCAGTGCCACCCTTCTTAAAGGTCATGAAGGGCAGAAAGATTTTGTCTAACGCATCTTCTGGTATTGGAGCACCATTATTACTTACTTCAATTGAAAGCCTAGACTGGAAGGTATCATCTTCTTCAAGATATGCAATTGTAATATGTATGAAATCACCTGGGCTGGTTGCTTCTATTGCATTTTTTATAAGGTTTGATATAGCGTGCCTTATTTTATCAGGATCACAATTATATGAGGAAAAATAGGTTTCGCAACCAGGCATTATTATTAGTTTTAGATCCAGCTTATGCTGAAGGGCTTTTGGCTTATAACATTCTACCATATCATTTAATAAGGTTAGAAGATTAGTATCTTTATTATTTAAATGGTAACATTTATTAAGGATGGATGCATCAGAGGTCATAGTAACCATATCATTTATAAGATCATGTAATTGGTCCCAATATTTAAAATTTTTAGCTTCAGGATGTACTGTTTCAATATATTGAATGGTACTATCAATTAAGGCCAAAGGGTTCCTTAGTTCATGAATAAAGATGGAGAAGAATTTACTATTTTCTTCTCTTATTTTTTCAATAATAGCCTTGCAATCTATATCAGTATGATGTAGTGTGTCTGCTTTATTAATTTTAGATGTCATATCTTATCCCCCCATAATTACAAATTTTTAAAATTGTACTCATGGGAAATTATATCATTTATGGGAATAAATACAATATAAAATAAAATTAAAGATTCGACAAAGGAGGTACTAAATGATAAGTAATTGTGTTTTTTGTAAGATAATTAATGGAGATATCCCCTCTACAGTAATATATGAGGATGATTATTTTAAGGGGATTCTAGATATTTCCCCAGCAAACAAGGGCCATGTTGTAATACTTACTAAGAAGCATTTTGCAGATTTTTTTGAGATGGATGAAGAATTTGCTACTAAGGCTTTGCTGGTGGCCCAGAAGGTGGCAAAGGCTTTAAAGATGGGCTTAAATTGCGATGGAGTTAACATCTTACAAAATAATGGTGAAGCCGCTGGCCAAACAGTATTCCATTATCATATCCATGTAATTCCAAGATATAAGGATGATAAGGTTAATATAACTTGGTCCTCTGGTAAATATGATGAAGGTGAGGCAGCAGAGCTGGCTGTTTTAATTAAAAAATATATTTAAGAATTTATTGTTTTTATATTATTAAATTAAACAAACCCCATCTAATCTAATGGGAAATCCATTCAATTAAAGGATGGGGTTTTAATTTTCTATCTGAATTATATTATGACAACTTATTACAACTGGGATTTTTCAATGAGTTGTATAATAGTGTCAATTGAATTATTTAATTCACTCTTATTCATAGCTTCAACATAGACATTTCTTTTGTTCATAACAGTTTGAATTGCATCCAGAAGACTGGCAATACTAAGATCTTCCTCCTTAAGAACATAGGAATAGCCCTGTCTCTCAAAGGATTCTGCATTTAATATCTGGTCCCCTCTGCTGGACGATTTAGGAAGAGGGATTAAGATATGAGGTTTACGAAGTGCCAATATCTCACATATAGCATTAGCACCTGCCCTAGAGATTACAAGGTCTGCAGCTGCAAAAAGATCACTAAGTTCCTTTTTACTGTATTCAAACTGAGCATAGCCTGGTGTATTATTTAATTTTTTATCCAAATTACCTTTCCCACAGAGGTGGATAATCTGGTAGTCCCTTAACAAGGTTGGGAGCATTCCTCTGATTACTTCATTAATGACTCGAGATCCCGAACTACCGCCTATAATCATGATAACAGGTTTATTGGCAGAGAAACCACAATAATCAAGTCCCCGTAATTTGTTTCCTGCAAATAATTCTTTTCTAATGGGAGTTCCCGTTAGAATAGCTTTATCTGCTGGTAGATAGGAAAGGGTTTCTGGAAAATTAGCACACACTTTTGTGGCAGAGGGGATTGCTATTTTATTGGCTAGGCCTGGTGTCATGTCAGATTCATGAATTATAACTGGTATCTTATGCTTTTTAGCTGCCAGGACAACTGGAACTGTTACAAAGCCTCCTTTTGAGAAAACAATATTTGGTTTTAACTCTTTTAAAAGTTTTTTAGCTTCGTAATAGCCTTTTATGACCCGAAATGGATCTGTGAAATTCTTAATATCAAAGTATCTTCTTAATTTTCCGGATGAAATACCATGGTATGGAAGGTGGTATTCCTCTATAAGTTTTCGTTCAATTCCATCATAGGAGCCAATATAATGAATGTCGTAACCGTTTTCCTTAAGCCTTGGTAATAACGCAATACATGGCGTTACATGGCCTGCTGTACCACCACCGGTTAAAACGATGCGTTTCATTCTTGGGACCTCCATTCTTTTAAAGCTTTTGCCAATTGATCTGGACAGGAGGTGGATCTAACACCACAGGTTACTCCATCTAATCTCTTAATAACTTCATCAACTTTCATTCCCACTAAGAGATTAGAGAGGCCACTGGTATTGCCAGAGCATCCACCTGTGAAATGAACGGCTTTAATGGTCTCATCATCTGGGTTTATTTCAAATTTAATTTCCTTACTGCATACTCCTGAAGTCTTATATATCATAAAAAATCACATCCCTTGTTCCATTTGTTTATGTATAACATTTATAATCGAGTACATTGTATATCACAATACATTTTTTTGCAAATACTTTTGAAAATTAAATAATTAATTTGTATTTACCAAGGAAACAGGCTACAATAATACTACAATCTGGCAAAAGCAGTATTATTATTAAGATAGGTGGAGGGATTTCTATTGAAGAGAATTGGAATTATTGGAGCAATGGAAGAAGAGGTAGCTGCCCTAAAAAAGATGCTGACGGATGTTGAAACAAGGGAAATTGCATCAATGGAATTTGCCCAGGGTAAACTGGGTAATAAATCAGTAGTAGTTGTACGCTGCGGAATTGGCAAGGTTAATGCTGCTATTTGTACTCAGATATTAGCTCTACATTACAAGGTAGATGTGGTTATTAATACCGGAGTTGCAGGTTCCTTAAGAAATGATATAAATATAGCTGATATAGTACTTTCACAGGATACCTTACAACATGATGTAGATGCTACTGGATTTGGATATGATCTGGGGGTTATACCAAGGATGGAACAGTCAATATTTCCAGGGGATATGGACCTTATTGAGAAAGCTAAAAAGATATGCAAAGAAAAGCTTCCTAGTGTAGGAGTACATGTGGGTAGGATAGTGAGCGGAGATCAATTTATATCCGATTCCAGTAAGAAGGAATGGCTTGTGGAGAATTTTAATGGTTATTGTACCGAGATGGAGGGGGCCGCTATTGCCCAGGCAGCTTACCTTAATAAAATTCCATTTCTTATAATAAGAGCCATCTCAGATAAGGCTGACCAAAGTGCTGAGATGGATTATTCAGAGTTTGAAAATCTGGCTATTGAGCGGTCTGTAATTCTGTTGACAGGGCTAATCGACACAATATAGGCCATGGCATAATTAAGTTAGTTTTTACCATCAAGGTCCGTTAATTGAGTACCACTGTAATAATAGGTTAGAATTTCTTTGTAGGAGGAGCCTTCTTCAGCCATGGCATTGGCACCATATTGGCTTAAGCCTACTCCATGACCTACACCGGTACAGATTATACGGACTTTATTTTCGTATTCTTCAATATAGAAATGATTAGAGCTAAGGCCCAATGCCTTGGCAAACATTTCTCCTGAAATTGTAGTACTACTATCTAATTTTATTTTAATTACATAGTTTGTACTATCCCTTTCAGTAACAACTACATTTTCAAAGAAATTAATCTCTGAGATATTAATATTGGAAAAATATTGTTGTAATTTTGAAATGACATCCTCTATATCATATTCTGCAATCTTAAGGTAATTTATTGAGGTAATATCCTGTTTACTGGGTACACTGATTAAATAAGGTAGATCTATACCCCATGCCTCAGAAGCATTTCTAGTATATCCGCTCCCTGTTTCGAAAAACACTGGTAAAATCAGCGTATTATTATAGAGTAGTACCTGGTTATTGGTACCATAGACAGCATTCTCTATTTTAGCCAGATAGGTAAGATAATCATCATTACCCCAATAATATTCCATATCCTCTGTATTAATATAGGCAAGCCCTAGCTCAGAGGTGGTATATTGGGTCTTATTTGGACTTTCTTGAGATAAAAGATTGATATTATAAAGTGCATAAGTTCTAGCGATTACTGCTTGGGCTTTTAGGGCTTCTATATGATATCCTGCTGGCATATTAGCAGCTACAACCCCAGCTATATACTGATCAAATTCCAGTTTTGTTTTGTTGCCATTTTGTTCAAAGTAGATAGTGTATTCCATATCTATTACATTGGAATTATTATTACTAGAAAACATAAAGGTAAAAACAAATGGTAGTAATAATATTATGATTATAATTACTATGGAATTAATTAAAATTTTTTTCATAAGGCCTCCCATGTAAATTATGTCTATATATTATATTAGGGGCTGGGAAATTTATATCCCAAATTATGCAAAATTCATAATAATATCTTAATGTTTTATTAAACATATTTTATTCGTCTATTGTATGGAGTATAATTCAGGATGAGCGGATATAATGCTTGGTTTTAGGACAGAAATATGGTTAACGCTGTTATTTTTGGGTATGGGCAAAAGCATAAATACAAAACTATATGCAATAAAGGAGCAGACTAGGATGAAAAAAATTAAGGCAATAATTTTATGTACTATAATAAGCTTAATGATGACAGGATGTAAAAATGTTACTGAAGATGATCAGCAAATAGGTCCAATCCCATCTATAGGTATAGATAATTCTAATGAAGATATAACTACTGAGGATATATCCACTGATAATATGTCTAAGATAGATGATATGAATATGGAAGATGATAATAGGCAGTTGCTAGCAGGACTGGAAAGTGGGGCTGATAAGGAAGGAGCAGAGGAAATTAGGACAGGTTACATAGGTGAAAAGTTGTTTCATGTAAACTTTAAAGCAATTACTAAACCAGTGAGCGAGGCACTTGCCAGTTATTATTCTGATATGGAAAGTCAAAGGACATTTTCCTATAGCAGTAGGATACCGCAAGAATTAGTTGATTTTATAGTTGAAGCAATGGAAGCAGGTAAAGAGGAAGAAACTTTTGCATCTATTGAGGTTGGCACCATATTAGGTCAGGAGGAATACTGTAATCTAACTGGGTTGACTTTATATGGTATGAAGACTGTATCTCCAGTTAAAGTGGATGCTGATAACGATGGAACTGATGATTTAATTGGATTATTTTATGGCGGCGGTACTGGCGGATTTAGCACCATGGAGTTGTATAAATTTTCTGATAAAGAAGGTTATACAAAAACCAGTAGCTTTGAATGTTTCCTTCAAGATTTTAAACTTATTTCATATCAAGGTAAAAACTATTTGCTAATGAAGGAATTTGATTACAATACCAAATATTATTCTGGCTATACCTTGTATTTATATGAGGGTGGGGTTCTTGCTGATGGTATAAATTTCTCATTTGATATCCAGGATTATGAGATAGATATAACTTATGAAGATTCATCCTTTAGTGGAATGGCACTGATCAAAAGCACTCTTATTAATAAAAACTTACCTAATATTCTAAACAATAATGATGGGGTTATTTATGGTAATGGTGAGAGTATATACGAGGCCGATGATGTAGCCTATCGTTATTCCTCTGATATTGATAACGATGGTAAGCTGGAATATTATAATAAATCCATGTGGTTTCCATCTAATATGGGAACTGTAATGCAATGCATTTATGATTTTGAAGAGTCTAATGTGCTACAGGATTTATGTGAAAGCCTAGATGACGAGGTGGGTAAGGCTAGGTTATACACTTTTTGGCTAGATAAGGTTAATGATAAAAATATTCTATATCTATACTATGGTGAGAACCTAGATTTTAGCCTATATGCATATATGCTCAGAGGAAGTAAGGTATAGACAATTATATAAATAATTTAGAGGAGGTTTATAATGGAAGAAAGGGATTTGCAAAAACTATTATCAGAAATGTCCTTGGATGAAAAGATTGACCAGATGCTACAGCTAAATGGGCAATTTTATAGTGAGGATTCAGAGGTTGTAACAGGGCCGATGAAGCAGTTTGGTATTAATGAAAAGCAGATTAATCAAGCAGGATCAGTCCTTAATGTTACAGGAGCCAGAAATGTTAAGAGGATACAGGATAATTACATGAAAAAAAACCCACATAAGATTCCTCTTATGTTTATGGCTGATATTATCAATGGATATCGTACCATTTTCCCTATGCCTCTGGCCCAGGGATGTACTTTTGATACGGATTTGGCGAAGGAAATTGCAGCGGTTTCTGCCAGGGAAGCGGCCAGGGCAGGTATTCATGTGACCTTTTCACCTATGGTAGATTTGGTTAGGGATGCCAGATGGGGAAGGGTTATGGAATCAACCGGTGAAGATACATATCTAAATTGCTGCTTTGCCCAGGCTATGGTGGAAGGATACCAAGGAGAAGATGTAGGAAGTAAGGATACTTTAGCAGCCTGTGTAAAACATTTTGCTGCTTATGGCCTACCAACTGCAGGTAGAGAATATAATAATGTTGAGCTTTCTGAAAGAACCCTTAGGGACAATTATCTTCCAGCTTATGAAGCAGCTGTTAAAGCAGGCTGTGAGATGGCCATGACTTCTTTTAATACCATAAATCTTATTCCCGTAACTGGTCATTCCTATCTTACTCGAGACATATTAAGAGGGGAGATGGGATTTGAAGGAGTGCTAATTTCTGATTGGGCCTCTATTGCCGAGATGGTAAACCATGGTTACGCCCATGATAAAAAAGATGCGGCCTATAAAGCAATAGTAGCTGGGGTAGATATTGATATGATGACTGATTGTTATACCAATAATCTAAAGAAATTGGTAGAGGAAGGGCAGATCAGTGAAGAGCTTATAGATGAAGCAGTAATGCGTATTTTAAAACTAAAAAATAAGTTAGGTTTATTTGAGAATCCATATAAGGGTGCAGATGAAATTGAGGATGAAAGGGCTGAGATACCAGAGGAACATAGAAAACTGGCCCGTAGGGCAGCGGCAGAAAGTTTTGTGTTACTTAAAAATGATGGGCTTTTACCTCTTTCTAAGGATAGCCTAGAGAAAGGTCATAGGAAGATTGCCTTTATCGGCCCCTATATCTTTGAAAAGAATATGAACAGTACATGGTCGTTTTTCGTAAATACAGAGGATAATGTTACTATTGAGGAAGCTTTAAAGGCGAATGGGTATAATCATAACATAAGTCTAGCAAAGGGGAGTACAATCCTATCACCAGGTGATTATGTTCCAGGTTTTGCCTATAATTCATACTGCGATGCTACAGAAGATGAGCTAAATCAAATGAGGCTAGAAGCAGTAAGAAAAGCTAAAGAGGCTGATCTTGTAGTTATGGCCCTGGGAGAGCATAGGGAACAGTCAGGAGAAGGGGCATCTCGAGCTGATATAACTATTCCTAAGGTGCAGATGGAATTATTTAATGCCGTATATGAAGTCAATAAAAATATTGCAGTGATATTATTTAGTGGCAGACCTTTAGATATCCGTGATATAAATGATAAAGCCAGAGCTATCCTAGAGGTGTGGATGCCAGGAACTGAGGGAGGCAATGCTATAGTGGATGTCATATTTGGTCACACTCCTCCTGGTGGGCGGCTAGCAATGAGCTTCCCATACTCTGTTGGTCAGGTGCCCATATTCTATAATGAATTCAATACAGGCAGAAGATTGACCCAGGATAATGAAAGGACCAGATGTATTTCCAAGTATCTAGATATACCCAATACCCCTCTATATCCTTTTGGATACGGATTAACTTATACTGATTTTCAGTATTCAAATATTACGTTAAGTAGTAATGTTTTAAAATCCGATACAGCAATTGAAGCTAGGGTAGCAGTTACCAATATAGGTAATCTAGCTGCTAAAGAAGTAGTGCAGATGTATATTCAGGATCTTGTAGGATCTGTAGTACGGCCAATAAGAGAGCTGAAAGGTTTCAAGAAAATCCTTCTACAACCGGGAGAAACACAGGTAGTTTCATTTGAAATAAATTGTGAAATGCTGAAATTTACAGATATAAATATGAATTTTGTTGCAGAACATGGACAGTTTAAAGTATATATAGGCCAGGATAGCACAACGGAAAATGAGGCAGAATTTGAATTTATAAAATAAAATACCTTAAAATGGTAAAAAAATTTAAAAATTATCACTTCCTAATATCTTACTTAGGTATAAATAAATTATTATCTGAGAAGAATATTATCAGAGGTGATAACATTGAAAACAAATAAATTTACTGAATTTTTCAAAGGTAAAGGTTATTATGTGTTATTATTTGTCGGTGTTCTAGCTATCGCTGCAGTAGCTGTTGTAGGATCCAGATTATCTACCGATAAAGACAATAAGGGAGAAATCGATCTTAACGAACCAGATAATAACATAGCTTCTGAGGAATATGATGATCAGTTGGCAGATAATGACCCCTCGTCTAATGTAATTGTTAATAAAGGGCAAAGCGACAATTCACAAACAGACGATGCAACTAATGATTTAGCAAGTAATGATACCACAATACCTAACGATGATTTAATTGAATTTGCCGAATATCCGGTAGATGAAGACGATGGTATTGGAGAAGCTAATAATGCAGCAAATGATCAAGTGGCGCAGAATGATACAAGCAAAGATGTTGAGGTACCCACTGCTGTTGAGACTACAGGTAAGACGGTTCAAGCGCAGAATACCCCAGTTAAACTTTCATTTAATATTAATGAAGGTCTTATGTGGCCTGTTCAAGGCAATGTTATAATGAAATACAGTACGGATCATACAATCTATCATCCTACACTAAAGCAGTTTAAAATCAACCCGGCAATTATTATAGATGCTGAGTTAGGTACAGAAGTAAAAGCTGCAACTAAAAGTATTGTCACAGATATTACTAACAATGAAGTTACAGGTCTTACAGTTACAACTGATATAGGTGATGGATATAACTTAGTTTATGGTCAGCTAGAGAATGTAAATTTACAAGTAGGAGATAGGTTGGATGAAGGTGAAGTAATTGGAACTATTGCGGCTCCTAGCAAATATTATTCTGTTGAAGGAAGTAATCTTTATTTCCAAGTACTACAAGATGGAAAAACTGTAAATCCTATGTTATTTCTACGTTAAAGGAAGCGAAACAATGATTAAGAAAAAAAAGGCATGTAGTATGGTAGTAGACTACATGCTTTTTTCTTAATGAAATAAATAACCTTTCTCATCAAGAGCTTTTTCAATCCGGTCAAGGGTTTCTAAGGAATCAGCTTCTATGGTATGACGATGCACACCAGCGGTTAATTCTTTCAGAGGAACAATTTCTTTTTCTTTAACCTTTCTTACAAAATCATAGACATCTTGGCGATTACGTATAATAAGTTCGGTGGTTATCTCGCCATAGATCTCATGTACTACGAGAACATCAAGAACCTTGCCTCCATTATCCACGATGATACATAATTCATCTTCTATTTGTTCAGTTGTGTGTTTTACTTGAAATGTTCTTTTATAAGCTGGTTGTTCTGTGAAGTAGAGCAGGTAACCCTTGGTAGTGGAAAGAATATTATGATTTGAGGCTCTTAACAAAGCGATGTCCTGTACAATAACTTGTCTACTAACACCAAGCTTTTTAGCCAGATCTCCACCAGATATAGGCTCATTGAGACCCTTTAATATATTTATCAGACATTCTCTACGTTTAGTTCCGCTCATTTATACACCCCGTTTAATTCTTAAAATCACTTTTAAATTATTATATATTCATTTATAATAATGTAGTATTAATTATATTATATACTTGCAAAGATTAATAAGCAAATGCTTTTAGAAACTAGNTAATTTTAGGTAGGAAGAAAGAGGTAGTCAATGTTTCGTTTATGGGCTAAGATTTTTAAGGATAATCGTATGATTAAAGATATGGTAGTCAGTAATGATGATCCAAAACTTCGAAGGACACAGAAGATTTTTAATGCTATGGATGAGATCTGCTCAGAATTTGATTTAGCAAAGCCGATTTGGCTTGCTTCTACCATAGCCGAGTTTAAGCGCCATGATAAGGCGAGATTTACCAAGGACAATTTTATTGAAACAATTGATTTCGATTATTTGGAGATACATGTAATAGAGGAAGATTAATTAACTTATACTATAAAAAAAAGATAAGGACTGGTTAGTATGGGAAAAAGATATGCTCTATGTATTAGTCTTCTAATTTTATCGCTGGTGTTGACAGCTTGCTCAGAAAAGGATGTAAATAATAATTCCGATAATAAAGAATTTGCTAACAATGAAATTTATGACAATTCAGTTGGCGATAACACAGATAAAGGCAATATTAATAATAGTCAGGACTATAATAATGAGAATCAGATTATTAATCAGGATAATGTTCAAGCAAAGGGGAATATAGTAGAGAATAATAATAAAGGAGAAATCATGGAAGGAATGGATACATTTCGCACTTATATGGCAGGTACAATACTTAATAGTATTGATGAATTAACCGATGAAAATATATCCAGCTTGTTTTATTCTGAAGAAATTACTGAGGATATAAAGACTAGAATAAATGGGAAATCCTATGGAGAGGATTGTGAAATACCATATTCTGATCTTAGATATATTCGGCTATTACATTGGGATTTTGAAGGGAAAACAAGAATAGGTGAGCTTATAGTAAACAAATTAATTGCGGAGGATATAGTGGAGATTTTCAAGGAATTATATAAAAACAAATATCCCATCGAGCGCATTGTTCTGGTAGATGAATATGATGCAGATGATAATAAATCTATGGCAGCCAACAATTCTTCTGCTTTTAATTACCGTAAAATTGCTGATACAGATCGTTTATCAAATCATAGCCTTGGATTGGCAATTGATATTAACCCCCTATATAATCCCTATGTGAGAACCATTAACGGTAAAACAGTAGTTCTGCCTGAAAATGGCGAAGAATATGCCGATAGATCTATGGCAAATCCTTACTACATTGATCATGAGNACTTATGCTATAAAGAATTCATTAAAAGAGGTTTTACCTGGGGCGGAGATTGGAAGAAATCAAAGGATTACCAGCATTTTGAGAAAGCAATCGACTAATCATGCTTTCTTACATGCTTGAGTTTCCGTAGATTGCACTTTGAAAATGAATAAGCTTAACCAAAGTGCCCGTGTGCTGCTTTTTGAAAGATTTATATGAGCAGTTTTTGAAATAGA
>JGI24707J26582_10000575_pt1 | contig 28542 bp, 33 predicted proteins | sample BioPla1DNA1_FD_26582 | JGI IMG/M metagenome (IMG submission 26582)
TTGTTGTTGTTTAATGTGTCCTATGGGATGTTTGGTGATTCGCATATTCCTCTAAAGAAACGTTGGAAGCACTCTAAAACAACTGTATATAACATAGCTTATTGTTTAATCTGGTGTCCCAAATACAGGCGCAAGGTGTTGGTTGGAGTAATCAAGAAAAGGTTAAAAGAACTGCTTATTGAAAAAGCAGAACAGCTTGACAGTGGTTACTGTAGGCAAGAAGAATGTTGCGGCTTATTTTGGTTTGGATGATTTGGAGTTTAGTGAGGTTGCGGAGTTTGTTCAGGGTTTGAATGATGTGGTTGAAGTGATTATGGGTGTGATAATCAGGATGTTGCGTGATGAGCGGCGCTAAAGGCAAAAAACAAAATATAGCTTTATGGGAGGGTTGAAAAGTGGATGCTTTGATAGATTTCCTAGAGAATATAGCGTCAATTCTTACTACTGTTGCTGGGATAGGGTTTACCATTGCTTTTATAATTTATGGATTCAAACTAGCTACTTCAGCTGGTAATCCTCAAACTCGCTCTAATTCAATTGCTGGTTTGTGGTGGACTGCCTTGGGGGCAATTGTGAGTTTTGGTGCATATTTCATTATTGAGATTCTGAAGGATATTGCGCCTTAATGACAGAGAACATGGTAAGAAGATTGGAAAAGTGTTGAGTATGGTTTTATGGGTATGTGGCAATTTTTAAGGTTGTCATATACCCATAAAATTATGTTAGGGAGAGCGGGGTGTTAATAATATGTGTTGCGCGAATTGGGTAAAGGAGGTCTTTTAGATATTGCGTTCCTATAAAGTGCCAGCTGATCTTCATGGTGAAGAAAAGATAATCGGTGGCGTAGCATCCATTAGGCAGACTGCCTATATTGTGGTTAGTTTTTTAATTGGCTTGCTGTTTGTTTGTTTGATTCCTGTAAGTATAATGAATAAGGTTGGGCTATTAGCATTGTTTGTTATACCAGGGGCTTTTTTGGGTTTTGCGAAGGTCCAGGGAATGAATGTGGATCAATTTATGATTTTATATATCAAGTATCAACGAAGGCGAAAGGTGTTTATGTATGAAAGAAGGAGGCGTGTTTGGTGAACTATATTGCTGGAATTATGATGGTTGTTATGGTTGTTGCTCTTGGGTTTGTGTATTTTAAATATATCAAGCAATCATCTGTAAAACATAGGGATGTTGAGCCACAAACAGCACAGGATCTTTTGGGTATATCTGAAATACGTAATGGTATTCTTTCTATAGATGGAAATCGTTATTGCAAGATTGTTGCAGTTGGATCTATAAATTATTACTTGTTGTCACCCGAAGAGCAGAATATGGTAAATACAGCATTTGGCAGCTTGTTGGCATCTGTGAATTTTCCCATACAAATGTATATTCAGACCAGACTTTTGGATTTGTCTGAAGCTGTGGAAAGGCTAAGAAAAGATATTGCGGTTGCACCAAAATCATTGCAGCCTTATGGGTTTGCCATGAAAAGTTATCTAGAGGAGTGGATAGGGGTTCGTTCGGTAATGCTGCGTAATCCTTATATGGTTATTATTTACGAGGGGGGCAGTTTTACTGAGGCCAGGCGAGACTTAAAACATCGTGAGCAGTTGGTGATTGAGGGTTTGTCGAGGTGTGGATTGCAATCACGTGTTTTAAGCGATGATGAAATTGCCGATTTGTTTTACGCTATTTACAATTCCAAGACAAGGGCGCTAATTGCCCCACTAAAAGAAGCGTTGGATAATCCGATGTATGTAAGAGAGAGGGATGGTGGTATTGTTGTTCCAGATCAGAAAGAGGCTATTTAATAAAAATGATACTGATGATAGGGATGAACGTTTGCCATTAACTGTTAGCGGTGGTGTGCCGTCTGTTAATGATGTGATTGTATCTGATGGTGCAGTTATTGAGATGGATCATATACGCATTGGCGGAAGGTACGCTCGGGCATACTTTGTTGTTGAGGTACCAAGTGAGGTGTTTGTTACATGGTTTGATGAGGTTTACAAAATTGGTGATGTAGATGTTACCTTTCATATAAAACCTGGTGAAAGCCATGCTGTTGTAAAGGAGTTAACCAATAGAATCACACAGTACGAATCACAGTTAATGATAGAGCAAAAAAGAGGAGACATTTATAATGTATCAACCCTAAGAAGTCAAATAACCGATGCCTGGAATTTACGTGATGCAATCCAGCTTAATAGGGATAAGATGTTTTTTGTGTCTGCGCAGGTAGTAATATCAGCTTCAAGCTTAGATGAGCTTAATAACAAGGGGAGGATGTTAGAGGAAAAGCTTGGTGGGCGTGCAACATATGTTCGGCAAGCGTTTTTGCGACAGCTAGAAGGTTTTAGAAGTGTTGCCCCTTTAGGCAAGAATTATATAGATGATAATTATCGTAATTTTAATTTGGGGGCAACAATTAGTTTGTTTCCGTTTAACAATGCTGAATTAACGCATAGTGGTGGGACGTTGTTGGGGACAAATAGATTTACACGTGCGCCAGTGTTATTTAATGCTTTTATCGGCCCACCTGTTTTGCTTAATCACAATATGGCTGTATTTGGGCAGGCTGGTAGTGGGAAGTCTACTTTTATTAAGCTTTATGTAGCTCGTTCTGCAGTATCGGGGGTGAGAACTGTCATTATCGATCCTGAGGGTGAGTACGATCCGTTGGTTAAGGCGCTCAATGGGGAAATGATAAGGTTTGAAAATGATCAGGAGGCCATGATCAATCCTTTTGATATTGAGGAAGAGGTCGAATCGGATGGTTCCAGGAGTGTTCATTTAGTAGAGAAGATACTAGAGATGAAAGCTTTGATTAGTGTTATGGCAGAAGGTTCAGGGAGCAAGTTGTCACCTGAAGAATTGTCTCAAATAGAAACAGTGTTGCGGGCAGAGTATGATTCTCGGGGTATTACCGAAGATCCTAATTCGTTAAGAGAAGCACATACGGAGCCCGATATGCTTGGTTACAAAAAGAAGGAAATGCCAACCATGTCATCATTTTGCAACAGGTTGGATGAGATGTATCCAGATAGCCGATTGTCGATTATTCTTAAGCCCTTTTTGAAGGGGGGGACTTTGGGGATATTTGATGGGCCCTCACAGGTGCAGCTTTACGATATGCCTGTGGTGTGTTTTGATGTGTCTCGTTTGGAAGAGAAGTTTATGCGTCCCCTGGCTATGCATGTTGTGTTGCAGTGGGTGTGGGAAAAATTCGTTAAGAAAAACCCTAACCAGAAGAAGCATGTGATAGTGGATGAGGCTTGGCGTTTTATGAAATACGAAGACTCGGCAAACTTTTTAGAAAACATGAGCAGGCGGGGGCGTAAAAGGGTTGCAGGTTTAATTACTGCAACACAAGCATTTTATGAATTTACCGATTCGCAGCAGGGTAGGAGCGTGTTGACCAACTCAGCTACGATGGTACTAATGAAACAAAGTTCAACAGACTATGATGCCATAAAGAGTTTGCTTAATTTGCCTGAAGGTCAGATGAATGTTTTAAGGAGCCTTGGTATGGGAGAAGGGTTGTTGCGTATAGGTGAGGGTGCGGCAGCCATAAATGTTACTGTGATGCCGTTTGAATCAAATATTATCAAGACGGGTGTTTCCGCTATATCTTGATTGGTTTAACAACGTAAAGGTCTTGAGGTGATGTTTGGATATGTTGAAGGGGCGGGCCTTTACGTTTTGCTTTATTGAAGGGCTTATGGTTTTAGTTGTGGGGTGGACGGTGTTTTTCTAAAAAGCGCTCCTTGTTTGGGTCTATGATTTCATGACTTTGGTCATGAGAGCATGTTAAAGCCGTTGTTGTTTGTTGGAAGGGGGTAATTTAAAATATGTAAAAATGGGAAGTGGTGGTGAGTTCTTGTGATAAGAAAGATTGCGATAGTTTTATTGGTTTTGGTTATGTTTTCGTTTGTTTCCCCTGTGATTGTAAATGTTGTGTATGCGGCAGATGTAGGGGGATGGTTTAATGAGTCTTTTAAAGGTTTTGATCCCAATGAGTATGAGGATGAGGACGGTAAAAAGTTAGGCTGGTTTGAGTCTCAAATTGCCAATACAATGTACAAGGTTTTGTGTTCCGTGATGGAACATCTTCGTCTTGAACCTTTAGAAACTTTGATATTTAGAAGGCCTATGAAAGCATCTAGCGGCGTAGAGGATGAAGACTACAAGCCGTCATTTTTTTTGGCTTACGGAAGCTCGCCGGAGATAGGTGGTATTTTTTACAAGGATGAATGGGACAATATTATTAAACCGTCACATGATTTTTTCAAGACCGCTGCGTTTATTTTGTTAACCATTTCTGTTATTATCGGTGGCCTTAATATGGCTTTAAAGTCTGGTAATCCTACCGAAAGAGCTCAAACGAAAGATATGTTTATGAATTGGGTAATTACCGCATTTATTCTTACAGCCATGTTAATGTTGGTGCTCTTTGTGTTTGATCTTAATTCGGCGGTGGTGGTGGGTGTGGAAGACTTGGTTTCTGAGAGATACGGTGAAATGGGGTTGCCAGGTACGGAGTTAGTTAGAGATGATGATGGCAAGGATTTTCCTGAATTTAGGCCGCATGAAGATAAGAAGTATGTTATCAAGAATGAGACATTTAATGTTGTGGAAAACCTTGAATATCACTGGACAGTAAAAATTGTGGAGAGTGGAGGTGGGGAGATTGAAACATTTAAGGGGCATGTGGAAGGCAAGAACAAGATAAAGTTTGAGTGGGATGGCAAGCTAAATGGCAAGAAAGCAAAGCCGGGACTTTACAAGTATCAACTATCAGCCACATATTGGTATAGCGCAGGTGGTGGTACGTCTATATCAAGAACAGAAAAGGACCCCGAGGGGTATGTATATGTAGTTGATAAGAAAGGTAACCGTGGAGATCCTGTTGTCATAACACCAACTACCAAGATAGCCAATAGTTTGATTACTGGTGGCAGTTGGTTTTTTACGTTTCTGGTTTATTCGGGCTTTATAGTTTTGACAATATATTTTAATATTTTGTACTTGCTGAGAAAATTTATTATTATGGCGTTATTGATTATTGGCCCGTTGATTGTGCTGGCTTGGGGCAAAGGCAAGCAAATGTCATTTTATTTGTGGCTGTCTGAAATGATTAGCAACATATTTATGCAGTCAGCTCATGCATTAGTGTTTGCGCTTTATCTTATGGTTACCGCTATCGTTAAGGAAGGTTTTATGGGGTCACCATTTGGTAAGTTGCTGATGTTGATAATGCTTGTTCCTGTGGGTATGCTTTTGCGACAGCTAATAACCGGCTGGTTTGGTTTGCTTGGGATAGATGAAGAGAAAACCGCTGGTGTGTTAATGGGTGGTGCGCTTGGTAGCATAGCTGCAGTTGGCAAGATGGCTGTTGGGGCCGTTAAGGGTGGTGGGCAGGCTGTAGCTGGTGCGGTGGTAGGTGGGCTTGCCGGTGGCCCCGCTGGTGCTGCTATAGGTGGTGTGGCGGGAGGGCTTACCGGTGCGCCAGAGATGTTGGGTGGATTTGCTTCTGCGGGCGGTGGTGTTGCTGAAGCTGCGGGTGCTCACGGGGTAAGTGGGCGGTTAGATCAGCTTGGTGCTTCTGCTGGTTTTGGCATATCTTCTATTGGAAGTGCTGCTAAGAGTATATATGGTGGAGTTGCTGATGTTCAACAAGGTGAAGGTGGTGCAGGTGGCGGATCTATAGGTAGATCGCCTAGCAATATACCATCTATTGCAGGCCAGGAGAATGCAAGAATTATAGCATATGATGAAAATACAATAACCTTGGGACGTCAGGGGGCTTCTCCTATTACGGTTCCGGCATCTAGCTACACAGGTGATCCCGGTGCCATAGGTGTAGGGCAGGATGTTCGTTTTGAAACGTTGCCAGGTGACGATGGGGGTTCTGCGATGGTGACTCCTGTAGGTTATGGCACGTTTCACCGTGAAGGCAATGATGGCTATGGTTATGTAGAAACAGGTGGTGGGGTACAATACTATGTTTCTAGTGACAATTGTCCACTTAATGAATTGCCCAGAGATGGACAGAGGGTAACTTTTGACATAATGAAACCGGATGATAGTTTTGTGCCTATTGCTTCAAACGTAAGATTTGTGTAAACGTTGGTTGAGGGGAAGCGGGGTAATGCTTGCTTCCCCTCAGTAATTATTCTTGTGCGTAAGTGAGGTGATCAAAATTAATAAAAGTGGTTCTTGTCTTTGCTGGGTGGTTGTTTTGGTGGGGGGCATAATTATTATTATTTTATTGTTGCCTGCAATGTTGCAAGGTTGCGTAGAGTCTCCCATTGCGGCATTTAATCTAGATATGCTTGGGGGAAGTGGGGATGCATCGGATTTGGATAAAAGATTATATGAGCATAGAGATAAATATGAAAAAGCAGCCATGAAGGCAAACAAGGGGCTTGAGGGAATTGCAGAGAATTACGGATTGGGTTGGGGTGTTTTGGCTGTGCTGGATATAATGGCCAATGATAATAGTTACGATGGGCATGAATATGCTGAGCAGCTGAAAGCATATCCTGAATATAAAAAAGTTAAGTCAACTACAAGGATATGGGTGAAGATGGAAGACGAGGATGAGGGTGGGGATGAAGATGATAAGCCATCGTTTGATCCAAGTGATGGGAATTATGTATTTAGGTTTAGGTACACCTTGCCCAAGGATTGTGTTGTAAGGACATTTATGGCAACAATAAGGAAAAAGGGTAACGAGGATCATGTTTTCATGAAGTTGGGTGGGGGGTATGCATCCGAGGTGGGCAAGAAGTTTATAAACATAGAATGGAACGGGAAGACATTTGGTGTTCTTGGTCGTGATGGTATCCCCTGTGAGGATGGTGTATATTTGTGTGAATTGGTGATGCTTTACGAAACCAGGCTTGGCATAGAGCCCCATAAGGTGATACGGGAAAACTATGGTCCCATTAAGGTTAAGCTTGCAAGGGGGCGGAATGATTTATCTTGCGATGTGTCAGGGTTGGCGGGTGCGGTAGGTGGGACTGTTGAAGGTGAGCAAGATTATAATTTGAAGGAGTTTCGTTTGGATAAAACCAAGGTTGAAAAGGAAACCATTGTTGCATCTGTCGATACCTACAAGGGCTTGGTTGAACTTGAGTATGAAAAAGTTATAGAATTTATGGTTACAGGTTTAGATTCAAGCGGTAATGTGATTGAGGTAACCGAAAGTGAAAAATATGCATTGCGTAAAATTAACTATAAGCCTGATTGGACGCGTTTGCAGGAAGCCTTAACGTTTCGTTGTGGGAAATATGAACTCATGGATGAAAAGGATGTTATGTTCGCAGATGAGTGGGGAACAAAGATCGAGAGGGGGGTGATGGATTTAAGGTCTCTTGATAGTTGTCAAGAGGGTGCTACCGGCACGTATGTAGGGAGCAAGGGGTATATTTGGCCCGTAGATGGTCACTTTCAAATAACTAGCGGTTTTGGTGTTTACAGAAATATACCGGGTGTTGGTGTTAATGGGGTTCATAAAGGTATTGATATAGCTGCACCTGTGGGTACCAATGTTTTGGCGGTAACTGATGGAATAATTAGCGCAATATATGAGACGGTGAGCGGTGGTTATTGTTTAGAGTTGAGCGGATTTGATGATTGTATTTATTTATACGTGCACCTAGATCATTGGGCAAGTTCCTACATGGGAATGCAGGTAGATGCGGGTGACATTATTGCTGCATCGGGCAATACTGGTAAAAGAACTACGGGGCCACACTTGCATTTTGAGTCACGTGTGAATGGTGTTTCGGTTGATCCTGTTATTCATTGTGGATGGGATGTTGTTGATAATTAGTGTTGAAAATATAAAAAGGTGGTGAGTTGGCGAATGAGGAGTTTTGTGTTTGTGTTGTGTGTTGCGGTGTTTGCAGTTATGTTGTTGTTGGCATTCCAACCTTTTGCGATGGCGGCGCATGGCAATGAATATTTGGAGCAGCTTGCTGATGAAGACGGTATAAGTAGCGATGGAACTGCGGGATGGCACAGCTTGGAGGAATGGATAGCAGGTATGCTAATTAAAATTATAGAGTTTTTGCAGAATATATCCCCTTTGGTTATCATATTTGCTGTTTTTATTGGTGCTATTCTTTTGTTGGTTGGTTCGCTATTTAACAGCGTTACATTGCGAGGAGCCGGAGGGGCAGGCATTCTTGCTGCTTTGTTTGCATATATAGTTATACGTAATGCGCCGGCGATATTGTTAATAATTCAGGATTTAGCAGTTGGTGGTCAATAAAACAATTTTATAGTTTTGTTGTTGGTATTGAGCGTGGAGAGGTGTTCCTCTTCACGCTATTTTTAAAATAATAGGATGGTGATGATAGTTGAAAACTTTGTTAGCGGTTAATCATCCGCAACTAGTTAGTCGGCTTAAAAAGGAAAAGAGCTTAAAGATTACACCAGCTAGCGATGTTTGCTATTTGGATGCGGTGAGTGGTGCAATAAGAGAAGACAAGCCAGATCTTTTAATATTATCAGCGTTTTTGCATGGGTTTGATGTGCAGAAATATTACGAATCAGTCTTTGAGGCAAGGAGAAGTGATGTAAGGGTTGTGTTATTAGCTGGGAGTATGGATGAGGGCGATCCGTTGCTTTACAAGTTAGTTGAGATGGGTGTTTACGATATACTGTTTAACCCATGTTCCCTGTCTAGAATTATGGATTTAATTAGAAATCCGAAAAGTTTTGCTGATGTGTCGGGATATTTTGGTGGGGGAGAACAGAGCGGGACGTCTCAAGATTTACCCAAAAACGAATCAAGATTTGGTTTTTCAAAGTTGAAGTCGAAGTTTATGGGTAATAAAGACAAGGCTGTACCACCTGTTAAAAAAGATGATGTGCTAGATGCAAGGTTGAGCGAAGGGTGTGATGAAAAACAGATGGTAGCAAAAGAAGATGCTGACAAAAAGAGTAGTGAAGGTTATACAGAACAGCAATTAGAAAAAACAGCAAGTGAAGACGGTGTTGCACGCAATGATGTTGTTGTAGCTATAAAAAGTGAAGTTGAGAATGATGTGATTTGCGAGGATGGAGATGTTAAGCATGTGAGTGTTGCACAGTCCCGGAAAGAGCGCAGCATGATTGGTGGGAAGCCCTATAGGGATAGTAGGGGGATTGTAGTTGCGTGTTGTTCTCCTGTGCCAGCGGGCAAAACATTTGTTGCGGTAAACTTGGCTGCTGCTGCGATGAAAAGTGGAGAAAGTGTGTCCTTGATAGATTTGGATTTTAAGAAAAGGGCTTCTTATGTTTGGCTTAACATTCTCGAACAACCTGGTGGGGTGTACAAACTCCTAGGTGGGGACCAGGGGTGCGGTGTTCAATATAGAGATATGTTTGTATATGGAGCGGCTCCTTCTTTTAAAGTATCAGGAGGTTTTTCGTTGCCTGATATTGATGGGGTGTTGGGTAATGTTAAGAACAAAGGCTTGATTGTGATAGATATGCCCGAGGAGCTTACCCCATGGCATAAAACCTTGCTTTATGGTTGTGATAGTGTGGTGGTGGTGTCAGATCCTGATTGTTATGGTTACGAGGGTGTTAATCACTATATGTCTACATTCAAAAATTCCCTGCTAGTGGTTAATAAGCATGTTGGACTAGGTGGTCCGTTTAGTTATAAGGATATTTTTGGTGTAGAGCCGGTAGTGAGGATACCGTTAATGGAACAAGTATATCGTAGCATTTTGTTTGGAACACCGTTGGTATTGCTTAATCCGGCGGTATTAAAGTTGTTTAATGTTTTATATCAAAGGGTTATGTTGCATGGCCGCAATTCAGAGCCAGGCAATGTTAGGGTTTTGGCGACTCAGGGTTAAGTATAAATATTGAATTATTATGGGAGGTTGTAATTATGTTAAAAAGTCGTAAATCGGGGATTGCTTTTTTGGTAATAGCTGTGATATGTGGTTTGGTGGCTGCTGTTATGACTAGCTGGCTTTTAGCTTCCTATGCGAGAAATGTTGATGTGTTGGTGGTGATTGACGATGTGGAGCCTTTTGAGAGATTGGATTTAGATATGGTGGGTATAGTGTCTGTACCTGTTGCAGCAGTTTCGCCTGATGCGATACTAGGGAAAGATAAGGATAGTATTGAGGGTAGATATACCAGATTTGGATTGGTAAGAGAGACTGTTCTTAGAGATAGTCACCTTTTGGATGAGCTAGGTGATAACAATCCACTTGCTGCTATGTTGAGTGTGGGTGAGGGTGTCTCGGAAAGGGCTTTTGCTATACCTCTTAGTGATGAGGTTGCAGTTGGTGGCGCAATTGAAAAAGAGGACCATATTGATTTAATAGCTAGCATATATGTTGCCGAAAGTGGAACAGAGGAAACTTCAGTTAAGGTCATTGCTCGTGATGTTCGTGTAGTGGATGTAGTATCTAGTGAGGATGGTGTTCCATCTCTCATTGTTATTGTTACGCCGAGACAGGCTGAAGAGTTGGTGTTTTTGCTTGAGAATGGAAAACTTTATGCTATGTTAAGTTCTTATGATGAAGATAGTGTAGTTGATGTGAAAGATGATGGCTTTTATACAATAGATACGTTTGTTGAACGTCATCGAGGCTCAACAAACGATGATGAGGGAGATGAGCAATAAAATGATCAAGGTTTTAATTGTTGATCATGATCATGATTGGGCAGATCGGTTTGCGTCCAATGCGTTTTCTAGTGATAAGTTGACTGTTGTGGGCATTGAGTCAACACTAGGTGGTGCAGTTGAGCAGATTGTTGAATGCAGGCCCGATCTGGTCTTGGTGGATCAATCTGTCGATAATGGTAACGGAATACGGGTGTTGGAGAAACTGTTGAGTGAGTTTAGTAGCACGCATTTTGTTTTTACTATGTCTGGCAAGCATAATCTTCCGTTATGGCGCAGTGCTATGTCAAAAGGTGCTGCAGAGGTTGTATTTAAGGAGTATACTATCAACCAAATTTTAGATGTTGCGGCAAAGTTGCTGGCTAAGAGTGATGAGGTGGGAGTGTCAGATATGGATGAGATCGATGCAATTGGTGGATTTCACGAAGCTGCAAAAGGCGATAAAAGTGAGCAGCGATTGTTAAAAACAAGCAAGGGGGGCGTTATGGTAAAACAAGAAATCATTACTGTATATAGTCCCAAGGGTGGGGTTGGGAAAACGACCATTGCTTGCAATATAGCTTGTGCGCTGGCTGCCAATAAAAGTTTTCCACTTAGGGTTTGTTTGGTAGATCTCGATGTTTCGTTTGGTGGCGTTATGTCACTGATGAATCTTGAAGGTAGGTATAGTGTGCTGGATTGGGACAGTTATCATGAGGATGAGTTTGATGGCAAGTTGATAGATCAGCTTGTGGTTAAGCATAGTTCTGGTGTGGATGTGATCCCAGCTCCTAGTAGGGCTGAAAGGTCAGCATTGATCAATAGGGTAACTGAAGACGGTATACGTAAAGGAAAGGAGATAGCCGAAAAGCTTATCAAGGTTTTACGTAATTATTATGACATGATAATAATTGATGTGGGGCCGTCTTTGCGTGACGATAGTACTATTACGGTAATCGAGAGTTCAACAAGGGTGTTGATTGTTGGTGTGCCTGATGTGCCAACCTTGCGTAATATCATGAGTTGTCAGAAGACGTTTGATAATTTAGAAATAGATCAGAGTAAGATGCGGGTAGTGTTAAATCGTGTTGTGAAGAACGATGGTCTTGATGCAGTGTCATTGAGAGACATTATACCTTATGTGGTGATTGGCAAAATTCCTGAGGATGCAATTGTCCGAAGGTTAGCCAATGAGGGTAAAATGTTGGTTCTTGATGCACCTAACACTATTGTGTCGAAAGCTATTTTAGGTGTTTCAGATACTATTGTCCCCATATATAATATTGGAAAACAAAAAAAGCAAGGTTTCTTTCAGTGGCTATTGGGGATGTTTAGGGCATGAGCATCATAGAAGAACGCGCAAGGAAGGGCAGGGAGCGGTTCAAGTCGGAACCTTTGGTAGTTACCAAAGCAGAGGTTGTTGTTAATCCCGAAGAGTTGCATCGTATTGTACGGGAAAGGTTTCTCATGCATGGAGACATTAGTGAAATATATACCGAAAAAGGCAAGGATGAACTTAAGCGCAACATATTTAAAGTTGTTGGTGAGGAGTACCCGGAATTAACCAGGTTGGAGCGAGCGCAGATAGCTCAGGATATAGTTATGGATATTACTGGGTATGGACCTATTCAGTCTTTGATAGAAGATCCCGAAATATCAGACATACTTGTTAATCGTTACNATCGTGTTTATTATGAAAAACATGGAAAGATAAAGCGAGCAGGTGTTCAGTTTAGGGATGAACGGCATTTGCGTGATTTGATAGAGAGGATTGTTGCGAATGTTGGTAGGAGGATAGATGAATCGCAACCGTGGGCAGATGCTAGATTGCCGGATGGTTCACGAATTAATGCTGCGATAAGGCCGATTGCGGTTGATGGTCCCATGTTGTCTATAAGGCGTTTTCATCACAATATTACTGCTGAGCGTTTGATTGAGCAGGGGGTTTTAACTCAAGAGCAATATGAGTTGCTTGGCACGTTCATAAAGGCAAGACTAAGCATGGTGATTAGTGGTGGAACAGGTACTGGAAAGACTACTTTATTGAACATATTGAGCCAGCTTATTCCAGAAGATGAGCGCATTGTAACAATAGAAGAGGTTACCGAGCTTAAGCTGAGAGTGCCTAATATTATTAGACTTGAAACAAGGGGTGTCAATATTGAGGGGAAAGGTGAGGTAAGTGCTAGCCAGCTTGTAGCAAATGCTTTAAGAATGAGGCCGGATAGGATAATAGTTGGGGAGTGTCGTCGTGGTGAAGCTTTTGACATGTTGCAAGCTATGAATACTGGCCACGAAGGTTCGATGACTACACTGCATGCGAACTCACCTCGGGATGCCATGTTCAGGTTGGAAAATATGGTTATGATGGCAGGGCACAACTTGCCTGTAAGTGTTATAAGGGAGTATATAGCTAGTGCCATTCATGTTGTTATTCAGCTGACTCGTTTATCTAGTGGGCTTCGTGTTATTACAAGTGTATCTGAGGTGATGAAGGGTGAGGATGGTATTTTTATTAAAGACTTGTTTGTTCGTGATGGGGGAACCTTGGTGTTTAAAGGTGAGCCGAGTGTAAGATTGCAAAAGTTGATGGAGGTGAAAAAATAGGTGGGCAATATTATATCACTCCTGGTATTTCTGTGTGTTTTGTTTTTAGCGCTTGCTTTGCGTATTCTTAGGGAAGCGCAGTTAAGAAAGGTGTATGGTTTATTAGGGCTAAGTAATGATGATGAAAAGACTTCGGTTGAAAAAATAGTAAGCAAGGCAGCATCCAAGGTTGACACAAGTGAACGTATTGGATATTGGTTATTGAAGGCGGGTATTATAATGCCTGCCTATCGTTTTCTTGGCTATGTGGTAATAGCAATGGGTGGTTTTTTCGTTGTTGGCCTTTTGTTAACATACAAGTTTGCATCTGCGCTTTTGTTTAGTTTTATTGGTGCAGGCGTAGCCTGGTTTTTGGTTCGCAGGCAAAGCGGTAAACGTCAGCAGGAGTTTGAGCTGCAGATGGAGAGTGTTGTTGCTGTAATGTCTAGCAGCCTCAGGGCGGGTGCGTCGTTGGCACAGACTATTGAGAATGCATCCAAGGAATTAGATGAGCCTGCGGCTTCGGAGTTTGCGATGGCTGGCCGCGAGATAGGTATGGGGTTAACCGCTGCTGATGCCCTGGTGAGATTGTCTGAAAGGGTTCTCAGTGAAGATATGCAAATATTGTCAACAGCTGCGAAAATTCAAGCTCATTCAGGTGGAAATCTTGCAAGAATTATTGATAACTTGGGTGGAACAGTAAGAGATCGCAAAACACTTCGTTCTGCCTTGAAGGCCTACACGGCTGAGGGGAAATTGTCGGGCATTGTGATAGGTTTGATACCTATTGGTGTTGTGGGGATATTATCTATCATGAATCCTGGGTACTTTTCTCCGATGCTTGCCAATCCTGTAGGGCGAATAGCAATGGTTTTGTCATTTATCATGATTTTTGTGGGCTGGTTTGTTATAAATCGTATAACTCAAAATTTGGACTTCTAGGAGGGTGGAAGCATGGTTTATATAGTGTCGTTTTTAACGTTTTTGGCAGTTGTTATGTTGGGGTTTTATATCATTGAGCGCAAGAGAATAGCTGCTATTAGTTTGGCTATGAGGTTGGGTATTGAACAATTTGAGGATTTAACAGGTGAGCAGATACCAAACCCATTGCCCAAGTTGTGGGGTAGCTTACGTCAAAGGCTAGGGACCGTGTTGCCCGGTGTGGCCGTGGATGAGTACAACCATAAGCTAGAGATGTCTGGGAACCCGCTAAACATGAAGGGCGAGGAGTTTTACCTATTAAAGGGTGTTTTGTGTGTATTGCCACCCATTATGATTCCGGTAGTGTTGTTGCTAGGCAGTGGGCGAATGATGGTATTGATGTTAGTAGCGCTAAGTGTTGGCATGTATTTTTTACCCGATGTATGGTTGTCTTCAAGGATTGAGGACAGGAAGCGTAAGATCGTAAGAGAGTTGTATTCCTTTATTGATGTTTTAGCAATTTCCTCAGATGCTGGCTTGAATTTGAGCGAGGCAATTAAGCAAACGGTTGAGCATCAATCAGGGGTTGTGGGTAAGGAATTTCAACAGTTTTTAAGAGATGTGGACACTGGGGCTAGCCGTAGTGAAGCCCTGGAGGATGTAGCTTTGCGTAATGATGTTGAGGAATTGGATAATTTGGTATTAGCTATTAACCAGGCTGAGAAGTATGGCACTCCGATTGCCAAGATGTTAAGGGAGCAAGTTCAGGCAATGAGAGAGGAGCGTCGCAATAGGGCACAGGAGAATGCTCAAAAGGCTTCTGTAAAGATATTGTTACCGATGATAGTGTTTGACTTTGTACCTTTGCTGGTAGTTCTTTTGGGGCCTGCCATTATCAATCTGGGGCAGGCTCTTGGTATGTAGAGATATTTAACATAACGAAAGGAGGTGTTGACATTGTTTAAACGTTTAATTGTAGATGAGTTAGGTGCTTCTGCAGTGGAGTACGGTTTAATAGCCGGGCTTATTGCAATAGTGATTATAGCAGCGGTATCTTTATTGGGAGACAAACTTGTTGAAGTATTCCAGGGAATTACCNGGGGGCTTGAAGATGGTCTAGATAAAATGAATNAGAATTAATGAATGTATTAGTGGCAAATGGGTTGAAATTTATAGGTTGTGTAAGGTGNTGGCCTCTGTGTATTTGTAGCAAGTGATACGCAGGGGNCAGTTTATGTTTTGATGTACTTGGAGGTGGACATGATAAATGTTGTTGTAATTGTGGTGGCTTTGTTAGCAAGCGCATGGGATTTAAAAACCTATATAATTCCTAATTGGTTAACGTTTGGCGGTATAATTTTGGGTGTAATAATGGGGGCCTGTAGTGTTGGTGCGCCAGGTGGGGTGGGAGACTCTTTGCTTGGCGTATTGGCAGGTTTTTTGTTTTTACTAGTTCCCTTTATGTTTGGTGTGGTGGGTGGTGGTGATGTGAAGCTTTTAGCTGTGTTTGGAGCCATAGGAGGTTTCCAGTTTGCAATAAATACATTGCTAATAGGCTCTGTGGCGGGAGGGGCTTTTGCTTTATTGTACTTGCTTTATCGTAAAAGGTTGGGAAGTGTTTTAAAAGAAATCTATTTTAGTTTAATAACCTTGTTCACCTTAAAGAAGGTATCTGTAAATAAAAAGGTCGAACCTGTAATTCCTTATGGTGTTTTTATTTCGATTGGGGCTGTATTATCATTATTTTGCGAGGTGGTAAAAGTTGCTTTATGGTAAAAGTGGCTCGGCGGTTGTTGAGATTGCGATAACTTTGCCAATTGTAATATTCCTTATTATTGGCATTATGTATATGGGGCTATATATTAATTCAAGAATTGTTGTAAATCATGCAGCAAGGGTGGGTGCGAGGGAGTATGGTATTACGGGTAGCAAAAGTGAGGCTGAGGATAGGGTGAGTGAAGAATTATCCAAGGGGGTGCTTGCTGGAACATTTGATGTGGAATGTGAAAGATCAGGTGACAGGGTTTGCGTAGATGTTTCTTATAAGCCAAATGTGTCAGTGCCCCCAATGCTTCTTTCGTTGCTATCTTCGGAGGACGATTTTTTCAAAGTAAAGGGATTTGCAGATTACAGGAGAGATAAGCCATGAAGCTAAAATGTTGTCGTGGTGGAGCTATGGTAGAGACTGCTATAGTGCTACCATTGTTAATTATAATGGTAGTGGGAATTATTCAGATAGGTATGATCATAAATGCCAGATTGATTGTTGGAGAGGCTGCTCGTGAAGCTGCTCGCGAGTTTGCAACATATGATAAATGGGATAATGCTAACAAAAAGATAGCTTCGATTGTGGGTAGTGATAATTATAATGCAACTTATAGCAAGGGAAGCTCTTATGTTACCGTGGAAGTAAAATGTATGTGTCCTGTTTTTGTTCCAGGGGTTGAACAGTTGATATCTGGTGATGACGTATGGGGTGAGGATGGTATTTGGGTTAGTGGTAAAGCTGTGTTCAGAAAGGAGGAACATGAAAGTTGAGTTTGGGCAAGTTGGAATCTAAAAAAGGTGTCACAATTGTAATGATTGCCATTTTAATACCGGTTATATTGTTGTTTTTGGCTTTGGTATTTGATATAGGTGTGCTTTATGTGGCAAAGTCGCAGCTTCAAACGGCGGCTGATGCTGCCTCGTTGGCCGGGGCTGCCTATTCGGATAAGGAGGTATGTATACACAAGCCTACCGATAAAGATGCTTTGCGTATTGAGAAGGAGGGCAGTAAGGAAGTTTTGTATGTCAAGATTTATATCAAGCTTGATGAGGGTAGAGCGAAGAAACGCGCTGAAAATGTTTTAAAGAAGTATGAAGGCGAGTTGATTGGTAATACTACCATATTGTCTAAAACTTGCAAACTGGTTGGGAAGAAAGGTGAGGGAAAGGTAAATTACTGGGGTAAGCTTAAACGTGTTGGGAGCAAAGGTTATGAGGTTGATCATAAAAATATTGAGCTTGATAAGGACAGTAAGAAAACTGACAACAATAAATGCTATGTGAAGCTTGAGGCAAGCATGCCGACGGTATTGCTTGGGCCAATAACATCGGTTTTTGATTTTAACAAGGATTCTGACAAAGAGCCTGTTGATTTTAACAGGCTGATCGTAATTGAAGAATCAATAGGTGAGTTTAATCATAAAAAAGCATTTTAGAAAAATATAGTTTGTTCCGGTTTTATATTTTTTGAATCCAAGTTGATATTTGGAGTATTTTTACTGAGAAGCCGTAAGGCTTTTTTTTATATGGGGATATTTCTATGGAGAAATAGCAAGTGTTTCAGGGGGGGTGTGATTTTGCTTATGCTGTGTTCCATAGAATTATTACTAACTAAATGGATTGCAGGGAGGCGTTTGGGTGTTTAGTTTTTTGAAGAATGATCGTGGTTTTACCTTGATTGAGCTGTTAGTTGTGGTGGCCATTATTGCTATTTTGGCGGCTGTGGCTATTCCTGCATTGATGAATTATACGCAGAATGCGCGGGAAAGCCGTGTGTTGGGTGATCTTGCTAGTTACAAGACTGTTGTGGAGGCTTATGCGGTTACTGATGGTAAAGGGCATTATCCTGGCAATGATGAGGTTGAAGGCATCATGGATAAGGCAGCTATTGATTGGCCCCCTGAAGATCCCTGGGGTGAGAGTTTTAGCTATGCTGTAGATGATAGTGGGCGCAATTATGCTATTTGGACTGTTTGTGAGCCTGAGGATGATTTTATTTTGGTGGTAACTAACGGAACAGATCCTGCCAAGATTGAACCGGGTGATCTTGAAGAGCCGTTTAGTGATCTGGTTGAGTAATTTAGATATCGGTAGCGGAAACTAGTAATCTTGTGTTGTAGTATGTCTTGTTTGGGGGTGGGGGTGGTGGATGTGGCAACAAGGTTATCGTGTTTATCTCGTGGGCTTGTGTTGGTAACAGGTGTTACGGGATCCGGGAAGTCTACAACCCTAGCTGCTATGATTGACTATCTTAACAAGACAAGTGCACGGCATGTGATTACATTGGAAGATCCTATTGAGTATTTGCATTTGCATAGCAAGAGTATTGTAAATCAACGTGAAGTGGGGACAGATGTTGTAAGTTTTGTGAGTGGGCTAAGGGATGCCTTGCGTGAAGATCCGGATGTTGTATTAGTGGGAGAGATGAGGGATTTAGAAACAATTTCAACAGCGCTTACGGCAGCTGAGACGGGGCATTTGGTCTTATCAACGCTCCATACGAGTAGTGCTGCTGGTACCATTGAGCGTATTATTGATATTTACCCGCCTCACCAGCAGCAGCAGGTTAAGGTACAGCTTGCTAGCACAATTCAGGGAGTATTATCGCAACAATTATTGCCAAGGATAGATAACCAGGGGCGTGTTTGTGCCGTGGAGATTATGATGGCTACGCCGGCAATTAGGGCCAATATTCGTGATGGAAAGGTGCATCAGTTAAATACAGCTATGCAAACTGGTGCAGAACATAATATGGTAACGATGGATAGGGTGTTGGCTGACTTGGTAAAAAGAAGGGTTGTTTCTAAGTCGGTCGCAAGAAGTAAATGTGTTGATAAAGTTTTGTTTTCTAAATACTTGAATGGGTAAAGGGTGATGTATTAATGATTACTATTGCTGGAGATTTGGGATATCGTTTTGTAAAAGGGGTAAATGGGTACTACAGGACTGTGTTGTTTCCCTCAGCTATATGTCAAGGGTTTGACAAAAAGCATGGGGGGGGTAGCGGAATGAAGTATAATGGCAAACCTTTAAGTCAACTACATGTTGTTTGTAATGAGGAGGATGGTGCAAAACAGGATTACTTTATAGGTGACATGGCTTTAAAGGAAGTAGGTACAGCTAAATATTTATTTGATGAGGATAGGGCTGGGCTTAAAGAGATGAAGGCGTTTATTGCAGCGCTTGTTTTATTGTTAGCACCTTCTGATAAGCGATTGTTTTTTGTTTCAGGGCTTCCGTACAAAAACCATGCAGCGCAAAAGGATGGGTTTGAGGCATTCTTGAGGGGGCTCGATTTCGATGCCTCGCTTGTGGGTGGTAGGGATGTTGTTATTAGTAGGCGTATCAAATTTGATGATGTGCGTTTGATGCCTCAGGGAATAGGCGCGGTAATATATGCTAGCCAGAGACATCCTAGCTTGATTAAGGGAAACAGTGATGTATTAGGTTTGGTTGATATCGGTGGTAAGACAACAGAGTTAATATTGTTCAGGGATGAGCCTGGGGGGTTAATGCTTCTTGAAGAGTACTCGGATACGTTAGAAATGGGTATGACTAATGTAAATAATGTGGTATACAGAGCCTATCATGATCGTACAGGTACTAACCTGAGTGATGCCAAGGTTAATAACTTGGTAAAGCGTGGTTATGTTGTTCGTAGGGGAAATCGTCTTGATTTTCGGGAGGAGATTAATGAAGCTAAGAAAAACCTTGCAACTGATATTTTTAGTAGAATTACGGCTAGGTGGAGGGAAATGGATGACGAATTAACTCGTATCATATTTGCTGGTGGTGGTAGCATTGATTTGCGTTCGTATTTGGGGAATAGGGATTATTTTGTTTTTGTAGAGGATCCGCAATTTGCCAACGTTCATGGTTATCATACAATTGCTAGGTTGTACATGGATGAAATGAAAAAGGGTGGTGGGAGTAGCAAGGTTAAAAGAATTCGTTAAATTGCATGTGTTAAAGGGTAAACAGGTGGCATACATGTTGTTTGATACCTATCAATTCTGGTTTTTGTGNTATTTTATGTATGTATACATTAACAATAAAGGCGTAATCCCTTGTGTCTCAAGGCATTGCGTTGTTTTTTGTATGGTCAATGTATACATACGCGAAAATGGTATGTTTTTGCATGTATACATTGTTGTTGGTGGCACAGAGCCTTGCGCTGTAAGGCTTTGTGCCACCTTTTAGTATGGTTAATGTATACATGGCATTTTGGATGAAGTAGCGTATTTTATATGCAAATTATGTGTTTTTAGAGGGCTTGTTGCAATTGTGTTGTTGTAAAAGGATGTTTTGGGTAACTATGTGGCAATGATTCCGTGTTTAGCGGCAAAAATAATAGGTAGGGTGCAAGGAGGTTATGCGGGATGAGTGGTGAGAGGGTGATTGTTACCATTGCACTTACTGAAAATGATGGCAAGGAATTGTATAACAGGGTGAAATGTTTATCCTCGGAGAGTTGGGGCGCTAGATCTAGCTATTTGCGTAGCTTAATCCAAATTGGGTTTGAGGTTATGAAGGATGGATATGAAAAAAGTAAAGCTAGGGATCTTATCAATGATCGCAAGTTTATAAAGTTGGTTACTGGAATGAACGATAATATTGAAAACATTATTAAGTTGCTCAGTGATGTGGATATGGCTAAACCTGAAACCAAAAAGAAAGATTGTGATAGCGGGGGTAGTGTAGATAGCGAGAATGGTGTGAGCGTCCAAGCAGATGATATGCCTGATAAGGATTGGCTTGATAATACACTTAAAGGGCTTAAGGTTAGATAGGGGGTATGATTTATTTGTGACAAGTGATGTGATAATTGAGAAAACGGTTAATAATAAACATGTTTATGGATTACATTGTGTGAATACGCCTAGGTGGTTGAGGGTTGTGAATGTTGAAAATGGTTTGATATCCCATCTAATAGGAATAAGAAAGGGGTGGAGGATAACATCTATTAATGACAATATGCCAAGCCAGCAAAAACTGGAGGAGGCTATCGGTAATAGCATTTGCAATCAAGGGGTTTCCATAAACTTATGCTTAAGGGGTAACAAGAATAGATGTAAACATATAGGCTTGCCTGTTAGTGAGCCTTTTCGTACATTGTATTCTCGTAGAAAGCAAAAAAAGGTATGGGGCTTGGCAGGTTTTTCGCTAGGTTTTTGTGTTGATACAGATTATTTTGCTTTGTACATTAAGCAGGTTAAGCACGGCTCCCGTGCGGAAAGATCCGGGTTGAGCGTTTACGATAGAATAATTTCCGTTAATGATATGCCTATATATACGCCGGATGGTTTTTTTGAAAAACTATTCAATTCTAAAATAATTGGGATAAAAATAAGAAATGCTAGCGGTAATACCTATACTGTGCGAATGGAAAAAGCAATGCTTTTACCTGATGCGGAGCAGTTGGGTAAAGAAAAGGCTGCTATGGATAGTGAAAATATTGTATCAGATGAGTTGAGTAAGCTGGGTGATGATTATTGTGAACTGCGAAGCATTATTCTTCCCTTATCAAGCAGGCAAGGAACGGAAATTGATCATATATTAATTGGTCCGAAGGGCATATTTGTTATTGAAACAAAGTGCTTATCTGGCTACGTTATGGGTTGCGATAAGGATAAGTATTGGGTTCAGAGTACAGGGAAATTTAAACGGAAAATTTTTAATCCTGTGTGGCAAAACAAGTATCATGTTAGGGCAATAAAGAGAATATTAAGCAATTGCAATATTAAAGTTCCGATAATATCCATAGTGGTTATGGTGGGTGGTGACGTAAGGGTAGACTCAAATACACATATAGTGTCAAGCGGGATGATGTTGGATGTGATTGGGAACCATCCGGATATTCTTAACAAAATGGAATGCTTAAATATTGTATCTGCCATCAAAAGCAAGGAACAAAGAAGTTTTTATGGTTGGTGAAGGGGGGTGCGATGTAGTGTGTAAACAGGTTGATCTGGTGGCTCATTATTGTCCAGTATGCAATATGGTTGTGGCCTATCGAACTCCATTAGATAGGGTTAAATGCGAAAGGTGTGGTGTGGATGCAATACCTGAGCCAGGGCAAAAAGTGCCACGAAGTAGAACATCATAGTAGGGAGGGGTGTAGGTGAGCTCATTAAAAGAAAAGTTGAATCGTATGGATGAGTTATGTCATAGGTTTGAATGTAAAACAAGGGACATACGTAGAGAAATGAAGGAGATATTAAGCATATCCGGTGATGTTGATATAGATATAATGAAAAAAGAGTTTTATGGTGGTATAGGGGTTGAGTACATTGATAATCCGGCGCGAGTGTTGAAGTTATTTATACCAAGAAAAATGGTGACCTTGAAAAAATATAGGGCGATGCACTCATGTTCACTGAAGGAGTTTAGCAGGATTCATGCCTCGGAAAGAAATAACTGGAAGATGTTGATACAGTGTGCTATGGGGAAGGCAAAAGATTTAGGTTTGTTTGGAGAGTGGGTTCCCTTAAAAAACTTTGTGACGATAATAACACCTCTCGGTTTTGATAATAAAACTCACGATGTTGATAATTTTACAATAGGTTTTATTCATAATGCGTTAAAGGATGCAGCGGTTATTGTTGATGATAGGTATAGCTGTATGCGTTATTTTGTTCAAGGTGTATATGTGTCGTACAAGAGCAGAAAAATAGGAACCGGAATTACAGTTTTAGATACACAGGATGATGACATATGTTTCCATAACTGGAAGCTCTCAGAGCTTGCTAAACCTGAAAATAGTTGGGTTTGAGTGTAAAATAAGATCGAACTTCAAACCCCTCTTAGGAAGTTCGATCAGCGATCCTTGATTCTTAGCGCTTTTTGAAAAACGAAGTTCGATCTATGTATGTCTGAAAACCCTTGGTACAACTGCGTTTGCGGGGATTTTAAATGAATCAGCTTGGAATTTGAAAGAAAGTAGGTAAGACAGAAAATTTGATTGTTGTGGAATGGTAGCCGTAATGCCTACTTGAAACAGTATGGAAAAATGGTAATTATTTAGCTCAAAATGTGTTAAAACAGAAGTCTTCTGCGTGCAAAAGTCTTTTTATGCTTACACTTATGTTTCAGCGTGTGATGGTCTTCTGCGTGCAAAAGTCTTTTTATGCTTACACTTATGTTTCAGCGGGTGGTAACCATGTAAAATGTGGCTAGTTAAAAACAACTTAACTGTTAGGAGGTGTAATTGTTGACTAAGCCTAAATCAATACAGTTAGGTGATTATGACAAAGCATTTATGAGGTTATTGTTGCATTATCCAGCTATAGCATCAGAACACGTATTGAGTATAATGAAAAACTTGGGATATGAACGTAGCATAAAATACAATTCCAGTCGTTTGCGTCAATTGTGTGGTGCTCGGGATAACCCTTCTGACAAAAAATATAGTCATCGCAAAATAAACAAGACAGGACTATATTTAACTTATAATCCGTACTATATGGTTAGCTATGGTGCAGAACATGGTGAAACGACCTCAGGGCGTGTGGGATTATATTCACTAACTACGCTTGGTGCCAGGGCTATAGGTTACGATAAAGAAGCGTTGCCCCAACGTTCAACAAGGTATGGTTGGGCATATTATCACCAGTCTGGTTTTTTGGAGCAAGCGTTATCTTCTGGTATACCTTTGTCTGACATATCAACAGCGATAGATTACAAACGAAGCCGTTATTATGGTGAACGTATGCCGATGTGGATATTGCTATCTTTTCCCCATGGGCGTTATTTAATTAATTTCACGGTATCTGGTTATACAGGTTTAGATACTGCTTATAGTTGGAATAGTGCACTATCGTTTGCTTCGAACCCTAATGTTCGTAGCGAATCCTATGTAATAATAACCCCCCGCTCACGTTTTGTGGCTTTACTGAAAAGTTTGTTGTTGAGGGGTTCTGTGTACCGGACGCATTTAGTTCCCTATGATGACTCAACGATAGTTTTTAGTGATTTGCGTAAGTCTCCTGATTATTATTTAGACTTATTGGTGTCGCATTTGGGGGTAGATGATTTTGGGCCATCTTATGGCAGCTATCATTTTCCTCATAGTGGTAGATATTACGGGAATCGTATTTACCTATGTGAATTTGTTAGTGGCAACATGCGAACGTTTTGCAATTTGGTTCAGCATAGCGAATCGTTAAACGTTCCGGTTTACTGTTTGGTTCGTGAGTGGCAATTGCCTATACTGTCGGAGTTTGCGCCTCCTACACCGATTTACAATTATGTAGTTTATGAGCATATGAGGGAGTGATATTGTTTTGCGTATTGCCTATAATGTTTCACTATTACTATTGGTGTTGTTGTTAGCGTTAGGTTTTATATTTTCCTTTACTGTTCCTTTGCCAGGGTTATGGTTAATTATGTTTGTGGTATTTGGCATTATAGGTATTTACCATGATCGCTCCAATAAGTTGGCCTGGTTTTTTCCTTCGGTTGTGGCATTATGTTTAACTTGGTGGCGTTACGTATGCGATCATTTGTTGCCCTATATTGCTTCTTTAAATTATGCCAGTGTTGGGGTTTATGATGTTGCTGGGCAAGTATTGCGTGCTCGTGTTGCTTTTATGGTTATACCTTTGTTGTTGTTGGTTGTTTATTGTTATTTTGCTCGTGCTGGCATTAAGGAGCTTATGCTTATACCTACCGATATGTCCATATTGTCGTTGCCGGCTCCTCTCACGTTAGTAGCTGATCGTTTGATGTCTTTAGTTGGCGACAAATTAAATTTGGGTGATAGTATGCGTCAGGCGATTGCAGCCGAGAGTCGTTTGATTCGTGCTGGTTTTCGTAGTCCTTCTGAGGACATTGTAATTTGTTATACCAAGTCTGGTGAGCCTGTGCGGTTATCCGATCGGGATCGTTATCTTCACACGTTAGTTATTGGTCCTACTGGTGCTGGCAAGACGTCGAGTGTTTTGAAGCCCATGATAGAGCAAGAGATTCGCAACATTCGCAGTTCTATGGTGCGTAATATACCCCGTGGCATAACTGTTATAGAGCCTAAGGGTGATTTGGCTTCTGACGTAGCTCAGATGTCTCGTTATTACAATGTTCCATTGATTCACATTGATCCTCTATCTGAGTCCAGTAGTTGTTTTAATCCTTTAGATGGTGATCCTCCCATAGTGTCGGAGGCTACCAAGACGGTATTGAGTGCCATGTTTGGTCGTCAGGAGGGTTTTTTTAAGGCAGTTCAGGAGATGGCTGCTCGTAATGTAGTGTTGTTATTAAAGTATCGCCATGGTGACAATGTTACCATGCAGCACGTGAATCGTTTACTTAGTGATGTGTCTGTGTTGCAGGAGGAGGTTAATGGTTTGCGTGAGCTTATGACTGAGTTGGGTCGTCACATGGAGCGTGCGGAATCTACTGGTGATGAGCGTCGGTTATTGTGGTTACGTTATTTGCATGAGCAGCGTATGACTATAGCTCAGTTGATTAGTTATTTTGATACTGAGGTTTTGAGTGGTCAGATGGCTGAGAAGCACCATCAGTTTGCTTTAGGTTTGCGTCTTCAGATTGGTGAGTTAGCTGGCAATGAGTTTTTAGGTCCTATTATAGGTGGTCGTTCTGATGTGAATCTTGATGTTCATTTGGAGCATGGTGGTATTTTGGTTGTGAATACTGCGATGGGTGTATTAGGGAAGGCTGGTGATGCGTTTGGTCAATTTTTGGTGATGCATTTTCAGAATGCTGTATTTCGTCGTAGTGGTGATGAGTTTTCTCGTTCGCGTCATATGTTAGTTATGGATGAAGCTCATCGTTACATTAACCCTGACTTTGAGCGTTTATTAGCGATGGGTCGTAGTTATCGTTGTGAGTGTGTTTTAGCTTTACAGAACACCTCTCAGTTATTATTAGAAGAGAAGCGTTCGTTTCGTGATACTGTTTTGAATTCGTGTCGTAACAAGATAGTGTTTGGTGGTATGGATTCTATTGAGGCGGAGTATTTTTCTGCTGAGTTTGGTGAGTATCTTACTGAGCGTCGTCAGGTTCAATATGATGCCAGTATGCTTTATGGCAAGCCTTGGAGTGGGCGCAAGTATCGTATAGAGCCTGAGTTTCTCAAGAAGCGGTTTGACTATACTGATTTGATGGAGTTGCCTGCGTTTCATGTGGTTTACAGTTTAGTTAGCGAGAATCGTCTTTTGCCGCCTGGTGTTGGTATTACTCGCAGGTCTGACTGGGACATGCGTTCTGCGGATGAAAAGTCGAAGGTTGAGGTTGGTATACAGACCAGGTCTGATAATGACGAAGGCGATGATTTATTTTCGGAGCATATTACCACAACGGATGTAACGTTGTAATAGTATGTGTTTTAAATTATTAGCGGGAGGTTTTTATTTATGATTAAGTCTGTTCGGGCGAAGAAGCCTGTTCACTCGTTAGTGGAGGATCATTACCCCAAGTTGCGTGCTGTTTATGAAACCCGGAGTATTTTGAATGCGGTTCCTGTGGCGGTGGAAGTTGCGGATTACTGTGGTAACAAGATATTAAGTTTTGTGTTTGAGTTTGGCACGTTTCGTTGTTTGATGCCTGTTCATGAGATAGGTACTCCCATTTGGCCTTTATACAGGAGTGCCAATTCGTTTGGTCCGGGTGATTTGTGGTCGTTTTTAGCTTTATCTAACAGGAGGCAGGATCAGGTTAAGCATTACATGGTTAATTTGATTCGTGCCAACATGCCGTTACCGTTTAGGATTATATCTTTGGATGGTGACGGTGGTATTTTATCTCGTGTTGTAGCCTTGAGGGATTTAGCTCGTAAGGTTAAGTTATCTAAGGGTCAGCGTATTGAAGTGTCTGTATTGGCTGCTCCTGCTTCGGGTGCCTGGTGTTCTCATAAGGGTCGTTTAGTTTTTATACCTCGTGAGGAGGTATATTATGGTGATGTTGCTCCTCGTGAGATGTTGAAGCCTGGCCGGACTTATTTAGCTGAAGTTTTAGATGTTGGTGACATAGTTCGTGTTAGTACGCGTAAGGTTGAGGATGATCCCTGGGATGCTTTATCTCTTACCGAGCGTTCTGTTCGTCGTGCTACTGTTCGTGGTCGTTTAAGTGATGGTGACTACTATGTATCGTTTTGTCCTGGTGTGACTGCCAAGGTATCGGTTCCTCCTCTTATGTCTGTTCAGGCTGGTGACAGTGTGATGGTTAAGATATTGCGTGTTAATCGCAGGAGTCGTTTCATTTTGGGTCATGTTATAGGTTAACTTTTTTCGGGCCCTTTCTTTTCTGCAATTGAGCATTCCTTTTGGGATGTTTTTTTTATTATAATTTTTTGAGAAAGGGTAGGGCCTGAAAAGATACATGATGTTGTTTCATAGAAGGGTGGGTATTGAGTGTGTATCACATTTAGCGTATGGGGTCATAGGCTCCGGTGACATTGAAGGGAACGAAGTCTTAGCTATTTTGGCGTATCTTTAGTGTTCTGTCCTGGCTTATGTTTTGGCAGATTTTATGCCAAGTTTAATGTTTAGCGTTGGTGGTCTTGTTAATTTTGTCGACGTTGTTGGTATTAATATTTTACTACCGTGTGCAAGTTGTTACCAGCTTTCTTTTGTCATTAATATATGTAGTTGTTAGTTTGGTTAATAGTTTTGGTAGCAAGGTGAAAGAGTTAAAAGAGTTATTAGTTATTAGCAAGTATCTGATACCTCGTTAGTTGTGTGTAGGTGGCCTGGTTTAGTGCTGGGCCATTTAAATTATTTGAGTATGGTGGTGTGTTATTATGTTGTATTTTACGGCGGTTAGTTTGGTGTTACTTTTCTTTGCAGTGTTGGGCTTGTATTTTATTACCGAGGTATAGCTGTATGTATTGTTATGTTTGTGACAGTTATTACTATGGTTCGTGTGGTTGTCCCGATTGTCCCACTTCGTTTTCGAGCCGTTATCGTTTTGCCTCTTTTCCTGGCATAGTTATTGATGTAACCAGTGCTTTGGAGAGGCATGGTTGGGAGTTTTTATTTATTGGTGATGCTGTATTTATGTTTCATTGTGGTGGGTTTTTTCCTGTATTGCGGTTATGTTTTGATAGGGCCATAGACTATTGTCGTTTATCGGTTACTGTATTTTTGGGCGATGATCTTTCGTGTAATGATTTGTTTGGTTTTACCGATCATGGTGTTTGTGATTTATCTGATACCGAGATAGATGTTAGCTCGTTTGTCAAGATAGACTATTCGTTATTTCCTAACATGTTGGCTGATGATTTTGTTTCCATGCTGGAGGGTGAGTTGTATTTTATATTACTTACCAGTGGTATAGAAAGTGATACTAATGCAACCGAGGGGTTGTTTTGGCGGGAGCGTGATTGAGGCGTGAAAGTAAAATTATCGGATGGCTCTGTTGTGTTGCTAGCGACAACTTATTCCGAGAAGCGTTTGCGTGCCTTGCTGAAATCTCGCACGTTATCGTCCGAGGAGTCGATGTACTACACGGCCTGTTTACGTTACTTGCGGTCGTCGTCGGACTTGGATCGTCGTATATGGTTACACATAGCGTCTGAGCTTCGTAAGCTTTTAGGTTCTTGTCTTAGGGAGGGGGTGATGGCTGGTGGTGAAAGTTAAGCAAATGACGGGTTTAGTGAAATGGTTTAACACCCGTCGTGGTTATGGTTTTATTCA
>JGI24707J26582_10000588_pt1 | contig 28279 bp, 21 predicted proteins | sample BioPla1DNA1_FD_26582 | JGI IMG/M metagenome (IMG submission 26582)
GCAAATAATCAGACATATAAAATGCAACAATAAATATCGAAAAATATTAGGTTTAGCCTTCTAAGCTGTGGGTCGTGGGTTCGAATCCCGCCCGGATCACAAAGAATAATTGTAAAATTGAAAAAAGCCCTGATTATCATTGATGTGGATGATGGTTGGGGTTTTTGTTTGTTTGGGGAAGGGAAAAGTTAAAAACCTGTCGTTTTCTGCACAGAAAACAAGAAAAAAACATCTTAACTATGAAAAAAATAACCACTTCTTACAATTGTCAGCTATGATGAAATTTAAATAAACACATAAATTCTTTGTCCAAGCCAATAACATGTCCCATTTTCAGGGTATCCATGTCTATTAAAAAAACGCAGCATCATCAGACACCCTGCTAAAACCCCTACCCCATTTAGTTCATCGTTTTTAGTTCTTAGTTAATTTGTCTTTATTCTTTTGTCTTTGCTCTTTGTTCAGTTCTTTGTTCATCGTTCTTAGTTTATAGTTCAAACCACCGCTCCACAAGAATTCTGATCAATTTTTAGTAACTTTGCGTTTCTAAATTAAACAAATATGGATTTAAGTAATATTGAAAACATTGAATTAAGTTACCTGAGCATTGACGATTATGATGAGTTAAAGCAGATAATGATTCAAATTTACGGTGACGGACCGGGTGGGTATTGGAGAAAAGAGCGGATACAAAAGCTTATTAATATTTTTCCTGAAGGACAGATCGTTATCAAAGTAAATGGAAAGCTGGCCGGATGTGCACTTTCCATCATAGTGGATTACAAAAAATTTGGTGACAATCACACCTATAAACAAATTATTGGAGATAATTTCAGTACACATGACCCAAAAGGCGATGTGCTGTACGGCATAGAGGTTTTGGTAAGTGAAGAATTTAGGGGACTTCGGTTGGGAAGGCGTATGTACGACTACCGCAAAGACCTTTGCGAACGCCTGAACCTGAAATCCATCATCTTTGGGGGACGAATGCCGAACTATCATCTGTATGCGGATAAACTTTCGCCCCGTGAATACATCAGGGGNGTGCGTCTGAANGAGATGGATGATCCTGTTCTCAANTTCCAAATATCCAATAACTTTCAGGCTGTTCGGGTACTTCGCGGTTATCTGGCAGGCGATGAGGAAAGCAATGAATACGCTGTATTGATGCGTTGGGATAATATTTATTACGAAGAGCCCACTGACGAAGCTACCATTGCCAAAAAGATCGTCCGCCTGGGACTTATNCANTGGCAGATGCGTTCATACCAAAACCTGGGCGATATGATGCAGCAAGCTGAGTTTTTTATTGATGCNGTNTCCGGNTATCGTTGCGACTTTGCATTNTTCCCTGAGTTTTTCAACGCTCCGCTGATGGCTCAATACAACCATCTTTCTGAACCCAATGCTATCCGTGAACTAGCTAAATATACCGAAGAAATAGTAAATAACATGTCTGAGCTGGCTATTTCATACAACATCAACATCTTGACCGGAAGTATGCCTGAAATGCGTGACAACAGCCTTTACAACGTAGGGTATCTTTGTCGTAGAGACGGCTCGCGTGAGAAATATGAAAAACTCCACGTTACACCCGACGAAGCCCGCGTGTGGGGTATGCAAGGTGGCGATGTGCTGAAAACTTTCGATACGGACTGCGGGAAAATCGGTGTGCTGATATGTTATGACGTAGAATTTCCGGAACTTCCGCGCCTGCTTGCCGATGAAGGCATGCAAATTCTTTTTGTTCCTTTCCTTACCGATACACAGAACGGCTATTCACGCGTAAGGCACTGTGCACAAGCACGAGCTATTGAGAATGAGTGCTTCGTCGCCATTGCCGGATGCGTGGGTAACTTGCCAAAAGTACACAATATGGATATACAATATGGACAAGCCATGGTCTTTACTCCCTGTGATTTTGCATTCCCAACCAACGGAGTAAAAGCCGAAGCCACACCTAATACGGAAATGATACTGATTGCCGACGTGGATTTGGATCTGCTTAACGAATTGAACCAATTCGGAAGCGTGAGAAACTTGCGAGACAGAAGGAAGGATATTTATACCTTGAAAAGGCGATAAATTGAGGCTGTCTCAACACAAATATTCAACCAAAAACCGTGTAGTTGACGCTTATGAGACACCGTCTTGGAGGATCAAATGTAAATCAAATGGACTTTAAACATATATTCAACTTTCTGGCACAATTGCGGATTCATAACAACCGCAATTGGTTCAATGAACACAAACAGGAATATATAAAAGCACGCGAAACATTTGAAACATTTGTCAATGCGCTTATCCTGCCGCTCAGCGAATTGGATGAAAGCATAGGCATAGTTACCGCTCCGGAATGTATGTTTCGCATTTATCGGGATATTCGTTTCTCGCCCGACAAAACGCCCTATAAAACTCATATGAGTGCGTTTATTGCCAATGGGGGAAGAAAAACCCGGCAGGCAGGATATTATATTCATCTGAAACCGGGAGAATCCTTCGTTTCGGGAGGTATTCACTCACCCGATGCCGCCGACTTGGAGTCAATCAGACAACATATCTACGACTATCCTGATGAAATTCGGGCAATTTTGGATAATAAGTCCTTTAAAACACTTTTTCCAAAATTGATGGAAGAAGATAAACTGAAAAGTCCTCCACGTGGATACTCGAAAGAGTTTAAAGAGATTGAACTGATAAAAAACAGGCACTTTGTCACCTATCACATGTTAGATGACGAGTTTTTCATGCGAGAAAATCTGATTGAACGTTTGATGCAATTATATAAGGTGCAGTATCCTTTCAATGTATTTTTGAACGAAGCAATCGGGTAAGGAAGATTAAGGAGAAATATCTATTTTTTCTTGGTAAACAAAACAAATCGTTTGGTCAAAAAGTTCCAGAAAAAGACGATGATTGTTGTCAATACCTTGGAAAGCATGTAATGGAGGTTGATGACTTCGGTAAAGTATTGCATAAATAAATAGGTCAGTAACAACCCAACCACACCTATAACACTAAAAATAAGCAATTCTATCCAACGATTGCTGATACGGCGTTGGTTGAAAATCCAGGTGATGCTGAAAAGATAAGTGATGAGTAATCCAACGGAAAAACTGATGACGGCCGACCAAAGGTAGTAGAGACCAAAAAATTCGGTCAGCAAATACAACAACCCAAAATCTACTACAGCGGCTATGCCTCCCGAAATGAAATAACGGATAATCTGAACCAACACATTATCCGTTTTCTTTTTGATTTTGGTTTTAAGTGTCATCTTATTGAAAACAGTTTCGATTTCATCAAACCCCATTTGCACAGTCTGTACACCAAAGATACCCGGAGTACTCCCAAACCGTAAATCATACTTCGCTTCATATTGATGGAAGATGCATCTTCAAAATACTTGGTTGGACAAGTCACCTCCCCTATATCATAGCCGGCATAAAAAATCTGAGCCAGCATCTCATTGTCAAAAATGAAGTCATCGGAATTTTTCATATAGGCGATATTCCGTAATACCTCCGCTGAAAATGCCCGATATCCGGTGTGATATTCAGAAAGTTTTTTATTGAGCATGATATTTTGGATCAAGGTCAGGATGCGATTTGCTATATATTTTACCAAGGGCATACCTCCTTTCAACGCTCCTTTTCCCAGGATGCGCGACCCTAACACAACCGGATAAACATCATTGGCAATGATGTATGCCATGGAATGAATTAATTTAGGTGTATATTGATAATCAGGATGTACCATGATGACGATATCGGCACCCAGTTCCAAAGCCCTGTTGTAACAGGTCTTCTGATTGCCGCCATAACCTTTATTCTGCTTGTGTATATGTATTTCCTTGATACCTAATTTTTTGGCTTCTTCAATGGTGTTATCCTGACTCAAATCATCAGTCAGGATCACCTCGTCAACAATGTCCATAGGAATCTCTTTATAGGTGGTTTCCAATGTCTTTTCGGCATTGTATGCGGGCATCACCACAATTATTTTCTTTCCGTTAATCATACTTTGCAATCAATTTTTAAAATCCGGGTATTTGCAAAGGTAATATTTATTTTCAGATAATATTTTAAAAATCCGGTCTGTTTATTCAACAATGAAATTTGTTCAAAATGAATTGAATCACTAATTTTGCGGAAATAAATCAGAGACAACCATCAAGTCCGTCACAATGAAAAATAAATACATTTTTCTTCTTTTATTATCAGCTGTCTTCGCTTATACTTTCACCCAAACTTTTGATTCGAAATTGAACCTGAACGGGGACAATGTGCACTATATGCAATTGGCAAAAAATCTGGCTGCCGGTAATGGATATTCCTACAACACTTCTGAAGGAATGATGCCGGCAAGTCATTATCCTCCCGGATACTCCGCATTTTTAGCCGTATTTATATTTTTGGGTATCAATAACTTAATCTTCTTTAAAATACTAAACGGCATCTTATTGCTCGGTGGGTTGATTGGATTGTTTTATTTGATAGAGAAGCAAACAGAAAGTTTGTCTTTAGCTTTTGTTGCAACTGCTTTGGCACTATTCTCCCCCAAAATATTGGAGTTTGCTTCTATGGTGATGTCGGAAATGTTTTTCTTTGCCTGCTCCGTGGTCTTTTTCATCAGCTTGTATCAATACGCCCAAAAGGACACCGTACGTTTTTTTAAAAGTCCCTGGTTTTACCTGAGCATCATTGCAGCAGTCATGGCCTATTATACGCGCACTGTCGGAGCAGCACTTATCTTTGCTTTACCGGTGTTTTTCTTATTTAGAAAGGAATGGATAGCGGCTCTTTCATCTGTAGCGGGGTCTGTTTTATTGATCGTTCCCTGGTCAATACGAAACGCCGCACATGGCATTGAATCCCGTTATTTGGGTACGGTTATGACTGTCAACCCATGGCGGCCTGAAAGTGGCAACATCTCNTCTGTCAGTGAAATGCTTGAAAAGATGATCGTCAATTTTGATGAGACNGTTATCAANGGTTTTAAAGAAATTTTATTCCCCTTTTTAGAAATCAATTACGACAAAGGTTCCGGCTTTTTTTCGATAATCGGCGGACTTTTAATAGTTGCCATCATTTTCTACGGTGCCTGGAAAATGGAGAAAATCAAGTGGCCTCTGATTGCCTATTTAGCGGGGCAGATTGGATTGTTCATGTTATGGCATGGTGGAAACGGAAGTCGCTACGTGGTACCCATTGCGCCCTTTTTATTTGTTGGTTTCTATGTAGGAGTGTACAATCTTATCCTGTTGTTATGGAAAAAAGAACATAAATTCAAGCCACATCTTCCTTATGCATTTTTGGTATTGGTCTTTTTAATGCATGCTCCCGTAGAAGCGCAGGCTAAGATAGCCAAACGCCCCCACCCTCCTGCTTATCAAAATTACTTCACCATCGCCAGGGAAATGCAGAAGCAATTTCCAAAAGATGTGATCTGCTGTTGCCGGAAGCCTGAATTATTCACTTATTACGCTCCCAATATTTACGCTGTCAACTATAAATACGCTATTGAAAGCAATGAATTGTTGCAGGATTTAATCCAAAAAAAGGTGGATTTTGTTGTTTTGGAGCAATTGGGTTATGGGTCAACAGTAAGATACCTATATCCGGCAATTATAGCGCATCCGGAATTGTTTCCGGTTATCTGGCATTTGCCTAATCCTGATACTTATTTGCTGAAATTTGAGCGTGAAAAGGCAAAGGAGAAATTGCGGGGGGAAAATCTACAGTAGTGAGTTTACGAGTTCCGAGGTACGGGGTACGAGGTCCGGGACTAATTTAGGAATGATTGAGTAACACAATCTTGAGCGCTAGTTTTTTGAGTGAGGCAGGCATAGTCTTGATTTTTTTTGCTTCGTTTTTTTGTATCAAGACAAAAAAATGAAGAATGGATTTAATAAACTGAATTTAAAGAATTTCTCAAATTCTAAAACCGAATGAATAAAGTATTACAACAAATCATCTTCATAGCCTTACTCATTGTTTGCGCAACGCCGCTCATTTCACCTCCCATGGCTTTATTGCTGGGGATTTTGGTTGCTCAATTCATTGGGCATCCTTATCTGCACTTAAACGGGAAAACCACCAAATGGCTGCTGCAAATTTCAGTCGTTGGACTGGGGTTTGGCATGAATGCTCAAGTGGCATTACAAGCCAGCAAGGAAGGATTTTGGCTGACTGTCATCACCATCATAGGAACGCTTGTCTTTGGATTTCTCTTTGGAAAATTATTCAAAGTCGAAACTAAAACATCCTATCTGATATCTACCGGAACGGCGATTTGCGGAGGAAGTGCAATCGCAGCTGTAGCACCCGTTATCAAAGCCAACGAAAACCAAATCAGTATTGCATTGGGAACGATCTTTATACTCAATTCCGTGGCTTTATTTATATTTCCCTGGATAGGTTCCTGGTTGTCCTTATCTCAATCAGACTTTGGGTTATGGAGTGCCATTGCCATACACGACACCAGTTCTGTCGTTGGAGCAGCCGGCAAATACGGTGATGAAGCCCTGCAAATAGCTACCACTGTCAAGTTAACGCGGGCTTTGTGGATCATCCCTTTGGCATTTTTCAGCATTTTTGCATTCAAGTCACAAGGGCAAAAGGTAAAAATCCCCTATTTCATCGGATTTTTTGTATTAGCCATCATCTTAAACACCTATATTCCCCGGATTCAAAGTATGGGACCCTCCATCTTCAAGCTTTCCAAAACAGGCATGACCCTCACCCTGTTCCTCATAGGTTCGGGGTTCTCACGGAAAAGCATAGCTTCGGTGGGCTTCAAACCCATCCTGCAAGGGATAGTCTTGTGGGTAGTAATTTCTGTAAGTACCTTATTGGTAGTTTTGTGGGGGTGATTTTAATGATCAGTCGATAAAAAATAATTATCATCCAAAATCATCAAACATCAACATCTCTCTTGGAACACCCAGGTCGTAAAGCATCTTCTCAACCGCTTTAGCCATAGGACCAGGACCGCACATGTAGTACTCAATATCTTCCGGTGCATCGTGGTTCTCAAGGTAATTATCCAAAATCACCTGATGGATAAAGCCTACATAACCCGTCCATTTGTCTTCAGGAAGCGGTTCGCTTAATGCTATATGGAAAGAAAAATTGGGGAATTCTTTTTCTAATTTTCTGAAATCTTCTTCGTAGAAAATCTCATTCTTTGAGCGTGCTCCATACCAGTAAGATATCTTTCTGTCCGTGACTTTCAGGGTATTCAACAAGTGCAGTATATGCGAGCGCAAAGGTGCCATACCTGCCCCACCGCCAATATAGAGCATCTCATTTTTACTGTCAATGATGGGATGGAACTCTCCGAACGGACCGGAAATCATCACTTTGTCACCGGGCTTCAAATTAAATATATAGGAAGAGCACAAGCCTGGCTTGACATTCATCCAGGTATTTTTTTCTCTGTCCCATGGAGGTGTAGCGATGCGCACATTCAGCATTACAATATCGCCTTCGGCAGGATAATTAGCCATGGAATAGGCGCGCATGGTTTCTTCATCGTTTTTAACGGTTAAGTCCCACATTTTGAACTTATCCCAATCACTGCGAAAACGCTCAGCTATATCAAAATCAGCATATTTTATATCGTACTTGGGGACATCAATCTGAATATAACCTCCCGGTTTGAAATTCAATCTTTCACCTTCAGGTAATTTCACAACAAATTCCTTGATAAAGGTCGCCACATTGTCATTGGAAACCACTTCACATTCCCATTTCTTAATACCTAAGATGGCTTCATCCATTTTGATGTGCATGTCGCCTTTTATCTTCACCTGGCAGCCCAATCTCCAGTTGTCCATGATTTGTTTGCGTGAGAAGTGCACAGCTTCCGTAGGAAGGATCTCTCCTCCCCCTTCAATTACCTGACAGCGGCATTCAGCACAAGTACCACCGCCACCGCATGCCGATGGCAAAAATATATTTTTTGTTGCCAGAGTGCCCAGCAGCGTACCTCCTGCCGGAACCACAACTTCTTTATCATCATTAATTTTGATGGTCACATCGCCGGATGCCACTAAATAGCGCTTAGCAACAAGCAGAATACCCACCAATAATAATATCACAATTAAAAAAACCAGGAGACTTACGACAATCATAGTCGTATCAATAGCTAATATCATAGTTGTTATAATGTAATTGCGCTGTTATGCTTATTTTTTGATCTATTTGTAATTATATTTTTAATCCGGAGAAGCTCATAAATGCCATGGACATCAATGCCACAATGATAAAGGCAATGCCTAAGCCACGCAAAGGTGCCGGCACATTAGAATAAGCCATTTTCTCACGTATGGCTGCCAACCCAACTATTGCCAGTAACCAACCCACCCCTGAACCCAAGGCATAGGATGTCGCCTCTGCAATATTTACAAAAGCACGTTGCTGCATGAACAATGAACCACCCATGATGGCACAGTTGACGGCAATCAGCGGTAAGAAAATACCTAAAGAATTATATAATGCCGGGGTGAATTTTTCCACCACCATCTCAACCAATTGCGTAATGGCTGCGATTACTGCAATAAATAAGATGAAAGCCAGGTAACTTAAATCCAAAGTCTTTAAAGACGGACTTATCCACGCCAACGCACCTTCTTTCAATACATAATTTTCGAGCAGATAATTGACAGGTAAGGTAACACCCAACACGAATATAACGGCTATACCTAAACCCATGGATGTCTTTACATTTTTTGATACTGCGAGATAAGAACACATCCCGAGGAAATATGCAAAAATCATATTGTCGACAAAAATCGACCTGACAAATATACTGACTACATTTTCCATATGCTATATTTTATCATTATTACCAACAATCGCCGGTTCTTTTTTATTATTCAAAAATATTCCCTACNAACTACTAACTACCAACTACTAACTACTACTAAATCACTCCTGCAACTCCTTATCCTTCGCNCTATGCACCCAAATGATACACGCCACTAAGATCAAGGCCATGGGTGGTAAAATCATCAGGCCGTTATTATGATATCCGGCATCATATAAAGCCTGTGGAATTACCTGATAGCCAAACAAAGTACCAGACCCTAAAAGCTCACGGAAAAAGGCAACTGCAACCAATATCCAGGCATAACCGAAACCGTTACCCAATCCGTCAATAAAGGATTCCCAGGGGCGATTCGACATGGCGAAAGCCTCCAATCGTCCCATCAAGATACAGTTTGTAATGATCAAACCAATATACACTGACAACTGTACGCTCACATCATAAGCGAATGCCTTTAGAATCTCACTCACAATGGTCACTAAAGCCGCTATGACTACCAATTGTACAATGATACGTATGCGATTGGGAATGGTGTTGCGCAATAAAGAAATGATTACATTACCAAATGCTACAATAATGGTTACGGAAATACCCATCACTACTGCAGGCTCTAATTTGGCCGTAACAGCGAGTGCCGAACAAATCCCCAATACCTGAACGGTGATCGGGTTATTTTTAGCCAAAGGGCCTAACAATATCTCTTTGGTCTTGGCTGACATTAATTTACTCATTCTTCAGTTCCTCCTTTAATTTTAAAATAGGCTTCATATTGTGTCAAGCAGTTTAATAACATCGCTTCCACGCCCTGACTGGTGATAGTTCCTCCTGAAATACCATCTACCTGATCTTGATTGTCGGCCTTCTGTCCGGGTTTCGTCACTGCTATTGAAACTAACTGATCTTGATTGTTGAAGATTTTTTTGCCAATAAATTTGTGCTGAAAGCTTTTATCGGCAATCTCAGCTCCTAATCCCGGGGTTTCACTGGCATGAGAAAAGTAAGTCCCATACACCGTGTTTTTATCTTCATCCAAGGAAACATAACCCCAGATTGAACCCCACAAACCCGCTCCCTGCATAGGAATAATGTATTTTGTAGCGCCTTCAACTGCTGCGACATAAAGCGGTAGCTGACGTTCTGATGCTTCTTTAGAGATTTCTTTACCGAAATCCAGGGCGAAAGCTTCACCCATCACATCCGACCGGATATCTGCATTGGTATTGATAATCAACTCTTGTACGATGTATTGATCATAAAGAGCAGCCGCATCTTCTCCTTCCAAATTGATATTCAAAGAACTTAAAATTTGCTTTTTTTTATCCAATTCAATATTTTCAGTTTGAATACCTTTCAGCGCACTTGAGACAAAAGCAAGCATCAACGCCACAACAACAACCATCACTGTGGCATATATAAAAGTATATGTGTTACTATTTGTGTTCATTTCTTCTTCTCCTTTCCTTTAAGCTTTTTTTGTAGCGCGTTTCAAACGTTTTTTGATGTTGGCGTTCACCACATAGTAATCAATCAGTGGTGCAAAAATATTCATGAATAGAATCGCCAACATCATTCCTTCAGGATAACCCGGATTCAATACACGGATGATGATGGCGAACGCTCCGATCATGAAACCGTAAATCCATTTACCAATTTCTGTACGTGCCGAAGTTACGGGATCAGTTGCCATAAATACAGCACCGAAAGCAAATCCACCATATACCAGATGATTATACCAGGGGAAATGAGCAATGGCAGTATCCGGTCCAAACAGATTAAACACATATGCCATCAAGGCACCACCGGTAAATACCGACAACATTACCTTCCAACTGGCAACTCCTGTGAATAAAATCAAGGCTGCACCTAATAAAATTGCTAAGGTAGATGTTTCTCCAATAGAACCGGGTATCAAGCCCAGAAAACCATCCCAAAAACCAATTGGATTGCCTACCACATCTATGACTTGTATATTACCTGATGAAGCTGTTGCTAATTCTCCCAATACAGTTGCACCGGTATAAGAATCAACGGGTGTACCACCGCCTAAACCGAAAGTAGTACCGGTACGTACCCAAACGGTATTTCCTGACATGTGAGTGGGATATGCAAAAAATAAAAATGCTCTTGTGACCAAGGCCACGTTGAAAATATTCATGCCGGTTCCACCAAAAACTTCTTTGGCAAAAATTACTGCGAAGGCCGTTGCTATGGCAATCATCCACAGGGGCGTATCAACAGGGACAATTAGTGGGATCAACATACCGGTTACTAAAAAACCTTCATGTATCTCACTGCCCCTGATTTGCGCAGCAATAAATTCAATTCCTAAACCCACAACATAAGAAACGATAATTATGGGTAAAACGGCCAATAATCCATAAACGAAAGTGGACCAAAATCCTGCATCTTGTCCTATCGCCAAATAGTGCTGATAACCTACATTGTACATTCCGAACAACAATGCCGGAAGAAGAGCCACAATCACAACACTCATGGTGCGCTTCGAATCTATGGCATCACGAATGTGAGCTCCTTTTTTTGAAGCTGTCGTGTTCGGTACAAACAAGAAAGTCTCAAAACCATCAAACACGGAGTGTAGTTTCTCTAACTTACCTCCAGGGAGAAAATGAGGTTTAACCTTGTCAACAAGTTTTCTTAATTTATTACTCATAATTATTCCAATTCTTTTTTCATATAATCCAGAGAATCACGCACAATTTGTTGCAGAGGCAACTTAGAGGTACATACAAATTCACACAATGCCACATCCTCCGGAGCTATTTCATAAGCTCCCAAAGCTTCCATTTTATCTAAATCTTTTACTATCATTGCTTTGATTAAAAACTCAGGCAATATATCTTTCATGGGAAACACCTTCTCATATTCTCCCGACATGATAATAGCACGTTCTCCACCCAACAAACGAGTATCCCATTTGTATTTCAAGTTACCAAACAGCTTACTCAACAGCTTGCACTCAAAGAGAAAAGAAAAATACGTACGGCTCACACTGAACTTACGAAAGCGCGGCATCGCCCACCCCACCAACTCATGCGTTTCACTACCTTCTTCCAACACGGTAAGTTGAGTAGCATAATAGTCTAAATAACCATTTTCAGGAACTTTTGTGCCTGTCAGCACATTACCCACCACAAATCTATGTATTCCCTTGATGAGATTACCTTTTATTAAATGACCGATGCCGGCACCTGCTATCGTTTGATAATACTGCGGAGATTTTACACTCGGACCGGTCAATGCAATGGTTCTCGATAAATCTATAACAGCTTTATTGAAAAAACGACCGATAAAAAGCACATCCTGGGGATTGAGGGTCCAAACCACCTCATCTTTGTTAACAGGATCTGTATGGTTAATTTGAACACCAACATTTCCAACGGGGTGAGGACCGTCATATTCAGTAATTTCAACATTTTTAACAGCGTCAAAAGGTGTTTCCTTACCATGTCTGATTCCCAAATGAACCTTAGCAATTTTTGCCAAAACATCTACCCCTCTTTGAAAATCTGCCATTTGTCCACCAACAACATAATCATTACTGGGAGCCAAAGGAGCCGAGTCAAAAGATGAAATGAAGATTGCCTTAGGCGTTTTGTTTGGGTTAGCAATCACATCGTAGGGACGCTGCTTAATAAATACCCACAAACCAACTTTTTGTAAGGTCTGAATAAGTTTTTCAACTGAAAGCGTCTTTAAATCCGGTTTATCATAAGATTCGTAAGTCATCTTAGCATCTGATTCGATTTGAATACTCATGATCTTGCGCCTTTCACCGCGATTGATTGCTTTGACTGTACCACTTACCGGCGAAACAAAGTTCATATCCGGAAACTGCTTATCATAAAAAACGGGTGTACCGGCTTTCACGGTATCACCCTCTTTAACTAGCAATTTGGGAGTTACCCCATGAAAATAATCAGGAACCAACGCAAAATCCTTAGGCAAGGTAGATTTCCCAATCATCTCAACAGGACTTCCGGTAATTGGAATGTTCAAACCACGTTTAGTCTTTATCAGGTTTGCCATAGTTTATATAGAGTTTGTTTAATAGACTGCTTTAATAATATCCGTCAATGTCTTTTAATTTTTGATAAAAAGTAATTGAATGCCTTTTATCCAAGCATTTTAAAAAACGCTGCAAAATTACAATATTTTCAGCACAATACGGCATTAAATAATGAAAAAAATCACTAATTTGTAAGTGGTTGATATAAAGAATCTTGTAATGGAAAAATAATTTTGATAGAGTAGTTATTAATAATTAACACTCGATTAATCGTAATCGCTATTATCTATTACCCTCTAAATCTCCTTAGAGGGAGACTTGACCACCCCTAACCCCTCCAAAGGAGGGGAATTTGTTTGTGCAAAAGCTGGACAATTGCACAAACAAAAGTCCCTTTAGGGATTTAGGGTTATAAATCGAAAGTAGAAATAATTTTGTTTTGACTTGCGATACAACCTCATGTCTATACACACATTGTCCATAAAACAGAATATGATTAACCTTATAAGATTTATCCCACAAATTCCCAAATTTTATCTACATTTGTGCGTTTATATACAATATCATTGCTATATGAGGAAGTTATATATTTTAAGTTTAATCGTTTTGATAAGCGGCTCAATCATGGCTGCTCAGCCCTACCGCACTCGTATTTTGGCTGATAATATCAAAACACTCACCATAGGCTTGGCTGATGATGCCTTGGCTTTGCCCATTGTAGAACTGAAAGAAGACCAACAACTCGAAATTCGTTTTGATGAAATGTCGCACGAAACTCATCATTACAACTATACTGTTTTGCACTGCAATGCCGACTGGACTCCTTCAGATTTAAACACATATGAATATTTAGAAGGCTATACAAACGGCTATATCACCGATTATGAACGCTCCATCAACACCCATTATTTATACACCAATTATCAACTCAGCATACCCAATTACGATATGCATTTCAAAATATCGGGAAATTATGTTTTGCTGATTTATGAAGATGATGACAAAGATAAACTGATAGCGCAAGCCTGCTTTTCCATCCTTGAACCTCAGGTAAAAGTGGATGCTAAGATTCGAGCCAATACCGACATAGAAATCAACGGCAGGTATCAGCAACTCGATTTCGACATCCAATTGCAGGGCTTAAACTTACGCGATCCCACGTCTGAAATTAAGACATTCGTTCGTCAAAATAACCGCATCGATAATGAAGTCAGGGACGTAAAACCCAATTATATCAGTGAATCCAAATTGTCTTTTGTCAACAACAAAGCCCTGATATTTGAAGGCGGCAACGAATATCACAGTTTTGATGTTTCTTCGGTTTATGCCCTGAGCAGGAACATCGATCATATTGAATTTACTGATAAAGGACATGAAGTGATGCTGATGCCCGACAAAATTCAAAGGGGAAATTATATGCATGAATATGATGCCAATGGCAAATTTCTAATCAACCATCAAGAAGCCTTTGAAGATGTACATACGGAAGCAGATTATGTATTTGTGCATTTAAAATTGCATGCCAATCGTCCTTTTTTTGATGGTCAGCTCTATGTAGGCGGTGCATTTAATTACAACAAGATGGATGAAGCCGTTCGTCTGCACTATGACAATCAGGCGGAAGCCTATACCAAAACCCTGTTCCTGAAACAAGGCGGATATAACTATCAATATTGGTTTGTACCCAAAAATGCCTCCAAAGCCACTGTTACAAGGGTAGATGGCTCCTACTGGCAGACAGAAAACGACTATACAATTTATGTATATCACCGCCCCTGGGGAGAGAGATATGATAGATTAATCGGAGTAAAATCGGTGATTAGTGAATAACCCCTAAATCCCCTAAAGGGGACTTTTGTTTGAACAATGAATAAACAATTTCACAATGTTACAGCTCCCTTCAGGGGGTTGGGGGTTAAACCCGCAACCCGTAACCCGCAACCCGAAACCCGCTACTCCAACTACAACCAAATGCTCAAGGAGCAATTTGCTAATCGGGTTCAGAAGATTTCGATACATGCCGGTTTTACTTGTCCCAATCGCGATGGCAGCAAGGGCGTGGGTGGTTGTACCTATTGCAACAACCAGACTTTCGTGCCCGGCTATTGCAAGCCTATTAAATCCATCACCCAACAAATTGAAGAAGGCATACAATTCTTTCAGAAGAAAGAGAAATACGCCAATCAGGTTTACTTAGCTTATTTTCAATCTTATACCAACACCTACGACAGCATAGATAATTTAAGAACCATTTACGATGAAGCCCTGCAACACCCACGTATCAAAGGCATAGTAGTAGGTACGCGACCGGATTGTGTAAATGATGCCATCTTAGATTATTTTGCAGAAATTGCACAGCACCATTATGTTATGATTGAATACGGTATTGAATCCACCGATGACAATACCTTAGTCTTTATCAATCGCGGTCACGACTACCAATGCGCTGTTGACGCCATACACGCCACTGCTCGGCGTGGAATCAATACGGCAGCCCATCTGATATTAGGCTTGCCCGGCGAAAGCAAGGAAACCATTTTATCCCATGCCCACAAACTCAACGAACTACCTTTAACAGCCTTAAAACTTCACCAGTTGCAATTAGTGCGAGGCACCATCATGGCTAAACAATACAAAAGCAATCCCGAACTATTCCACCTCTTCCAATTGGATGAATACATAGATTTGGTAGTTGATTTTTTAGAAAGATTATCCCCCAAAATAGCCATAGAACGCTTCGTTTCCCAATCCCCCAAAGCATTCATCATCGCACCCGACTGGGGCGTAAAAAACTTCGAGTTTGTGGATAAAGTGAATAAGAGAATGAGGGAGAGAGGGAGTTGGCAGGGAAAGGGGTGTTGAATATCCTGCAACGATTCAGGAGCTTCCTCCCTCGCCTTCGGCGAAGTCGGAATGACGAATATGAAATGATAGTATATATTCCGCCGGCAAACTTTAACAAAACCATCAATGCCTTATTACGGCGGAGCGCAGTATTCAAAGCAAAATCTACGAACATCAGTGCTTCAATCCGAGAAAATCTGCGAGGAAACATCCATCCGCGAACATCCCCGAGAACTCGTAACCCGTGAATCCGCAAACCCGATTATACAATCAAAAAAAGGAAACCTTATTTACACCTTATTTTTGAACTAAACAAGCTTAGTAGCAGTAGTGAAATCTAATTGCTAAAAATTGATGAGTTTTATTTGCTAATTACATGCAACAATTCAGGAGCTTCCCTCTTCGCCCTGAAAGGGCACCATACCTCAGCCCAATGGCAACGCCTTGGGTAATGAATAATGTCAAAGTTTAAGTGGCGCCCTGAAAGGGCAGCATAATCTTTCCTCTGTACTTTTTTCTTGACAAAAAAGTACCAAAAAGTCAAGACTGCGCCTGCTTCGCTCAAAAAACTTACGTTCAAAAAGCTAAAACCCCCAAACTCGCTGCTTCGCAGCTCAAACAGTGGGTGTTTTTTGACGCTTTTCTCTCTTGTTTTTTGGCTCATCAGTCGAGGTCGATCTGCGGGTGGTTGAAGCAGTTGCCTTCGAGAACCTCAGGCAACAAATGTTCCCAGTGGCTGATTCTCGGTGCCGGTGGCTGAGGCTCGGTGCCGGTGGCTGAGGTTCTCGAAGCCACGTTATACTTCAGCTTATCAGAGGAGGTCCATCTTCAGGTTAATGGTCATCCTGCAACAATTCAGGAGCTTCCCTCTTCGCCCTGAAAGGGCAACATACCTCAGCCCAATGGCAACGCCTTGGGTAATGAATAATGCCAAGGTTTAAGTCGCGCCCTGAAAGGGCAGCATAATGTTTCCTCTGTACTTTTTTCTTGACAAAAAAGTACCAAAAAGTCAAGACTGCGCCTGCTTCGCTCAAAAAACTAACGTTCAAAAAGCTAAAACCCCCAAACTCGCCGCTTTGCGGCTCAAACAGGGGGTGTTTTTTAACGCTTTTCTCTCTTGTTTTTTGGCTCATCAGTCGAGGTCGATCTGCGGGTTGTTGGTCATCCTGCAACAATTCAAGAATAGATCTTTATTTTACTTATTTCGGCTATGATTAGCTTTTAGGTTTTGCTTTAGAAATTGGATATATTCCTTTTGTTGTGGAGATGGGTAAGTAAACGTTATCCATATGATTGCTTTTTCTCGATAACAATCGGGAGAATAAAGTGAATACTTTTGATATTTCCTCAATTTGCATCCCTTTCATATTCTTCATGCTTTGTGTCGCTTCAAATGAAAATTTAAGAAAAATATTGATATAACAATACAAAGTACGAAACAAAATGCGAAATTAGATTTGAAATAAAATAAGCAATAAAACGACAGATAAACGGTTAGTTGGCTGAAGAATAAGAAAAGATAAAAAATAGATTTAAATTTTTGTTGATATTTGAAACCTTCGTATATTTGTGCGTTAGTGGCAAGCGTAGGGCGACCGTGCTACTATCAACGGGCAAACTAAATCCAAACTTCTTTTAATCAAAAAACGATATTTCTTATTGATAACAGACAACTGACCAAGCCCACCTGTCACCCAAAATTTTATTGTTGAAAATATTTTTTTGCAGAGCCTTGCTTGATACAAAGAATAATGATTACCTTTGCGAAGTAACTATCATAAACTGATACTTATTTCAAAATATGGCAAAGCAATTTTACAAAGCAATCTATTTCAGCGACTATCCGTCTGGCAATACAAAAGACAAATCAATAACACTGGCTTTTAGTGAACCAGAAGTTCCTTATTACTCAAAAGTTAAGGATATGACAACGCAGGAAATAAAAGAACTTATCGGAATTAGAACTTACAAACAACTTTCTTTATATGCAGATAAACAAGAAAGGTCAATCAACCAAGCTGTAAAACGGCTGATAAAACAAAATTTATCAGATATTGATCAAGTAAATGGTATGACGAAAAAGGACGTAACTTTTGTAAAAAGCAAAGACACCCCTTTTCAACGTTGGTATCCATATATTGAGGGCTATTCAACCGACTTCGTGAAATCGCTTATTGAAAAATTTGATATTAAAGACACTTTAATTTACGAACCATTTGCAGGAACAGGCACTACTCTTTTTGCTTCTGATGAAATTGGTTTATCAACTGTTTATTCGGAAGTAAATCCATTACTGCAATATATCATACAAACCAAGCTAAATGTTCTGAAATCAAAAGCACAGCAACGAAAAAAACTATCAAGCGACTTGACGGACATTTCAAACTCTATTCTAAAAAAAATAGACAAGTTTGAAGAAGATAAAGCACTAAAAGAAGCCTATACATCATTATTTGCCAACAGCAAATATTTTTCTGACGAAGCATTATCTCAAATTCTAAAACTTCGCTCTTACATTGACATCGTAAGAATAGAAAATGAATTATTGGCAGACACTTTAACAGTTGCCGTTTTGTCGTGTTTGCTTCCTGTTTCTTATCTGAAAAAAGTAGGCGATGTTCGTTTCAAAACTCAAAAAGAGATTGAAAAAGGATTGAAAACCTTTGATGAGATTTTACCACAGAAAATTGCTGATATTGCAGAAGATGTTTTGAATTCCAATTTTTCATTAAAAAACAAACACGAGTTAATTCTCTCTAACGCAAAAAACATTGGCAGAGTTAATGAGTTAAAAATAGGTGCAATTATTACAAGTCCGCCATATTTAAACGGAACAAACTATTTCAGAAATACAAAAGTTGAATTGTGGTTTCTTCGTTATCTACAATATGAAAATGATTTGCGTTTTTTCAGAGACCAAGCATTGACAAGCGGAATCAATGACGTGAAAAAAGAATATGCCTATGTGAACGGATTAGACATTTCTGAAAAAAGCAAAATTCTAAAATCAACCTTGAAAGAGCTGAACGAAAAAGCATACGATTCAAGGATTCCGATAATGGCGAAAAGCTATTTTGAAGAAATGTATCGGATTTTCAGCGATTGTAAAATTCATTTAGAAAATAACGCAAAAATTCTAATTGATATTGGCGATTCCATTTTTTGCGGTGTTCACATCAAAACAGACGAAATCTTAATTGAGATACTTACAGGGCTTGGTTTCAAGTTTATTGATAATAAAATATTGCGTAAAAGACGGTCAAGAAACCAAGAAATACTCACGCAGTCATTACTTGCTTTTCAATATACCAAAAGAAAGCAAAAAATCAATGATTCTGCATCTATGTTTTGGGAAGCGAATTGGGAACAATTCAAGACAGTTATTCCACATCAGCAAGAGCCGTTTTCAAGCAGGAATTGGGGGCACAAAAATCATTCGCTTTGCTCATATCAAGGCAAATTAAAACCTGCAATCGCCCATCATTTGATAAAAACTTTTGTTCCTGAAAACGGTTCAATGCTTGACCCATTTTCTGGAGTTGGAACAATACCGTTTGAAGCGGCATTAGCAGGTAAAATGTCTTATGGAATTGATATTAGTTTGCCTGCCTATTACATTTCGCAAGCAAAAGTTTCAGCACCGATTGCCGAAGAAAGTTACAGCTACATCAATGCTTTGAAACAATTCATTGTAAAAGGCAAATGCACAAAAGACGAATTGAACGAAGCACAAAGTTTCGGTTTCAACAAAACGCTTGCCGAATACTATGAAGAAAATACATTGAAAGAAATTCTACTTGCACGAAGATTTGTAAAAGAAAATTATCCGAAAACACCAAGCGAAATGTTGGTTATAGCTTCGTTGCTTCACATTCTGCACGGAAACAGACCGTATGCACTTAGTCGCAGGTCGCACCCGATTGTGCCTTATGCACCAACAGGCGAATTTATTTACAAAAGTTTGATTGAAAAATTGACTGAAAAAGTTGATAGAGTAATCAATGAAGAATTGTCTTTGAACTTCAAAAATGGAAAAATATTTAATCAAGATACGACCATAATTTGGCCACAAGAGATAAATAATTTGGACGCTATTATTACATCACCACCGTTTTTTGACAGCACAAGATTTTACTTAGCAAATTGGATTCGCATTTGGTTTTCGGGTTGGTCTGATAAGGATTTTAAACATCAACCTAATGCTTTCATTGACGAAAGACAGAAAAAAGACTTTGCTATTTATGAAAGTATTTTCCGTCAATCAAAAGAACGACTAAAAAAAGACGGAGTTTGTGTGTTACACTTAGGGAAAAGCGTAAAATGTGATATGGCAGAAGAATTACAGAAAATCAGTAAGCGTTGGTTTAAAACAGCAGACTTGTTTGATGAAAGCGTTAAGCATTGCGAATCACACGGAATTAGAGACAAAGGAACGGTAACTTCACACCAATATTTGGTGCTTGTTTAAGTTATTTGAAGCCTAATAGTTTTTTGTTTTCAGCAGAAAGATTTTCAACCAAGTCATAAACTTGAAGAATCTTTTTGATTTCCTTGACACGCTTCGGCAAATCTGATTTTTCTCTGACTTGCAAATATCGTTCGACACCTTTATTGACATCAATATTATGGTTCATTATCGGGTGCTTACTTGAAATCAAAGCAATGTTTGCACCCGTTATTTTAGCAAGGTCAATCAGTTCGTTATTTGTATAAAATTTACTTGGCCACTTATCACGTTTGTTTTCGTTTGCACTTCGAGAAAGCAAAGCAGCATTTTCCTTTTTCAAAGGATATAAATATTTTGACGGTAAAATGTGGTCAATAGCCCAAGTATCACGTTTGTTTATATCCAACAGTTCTTTGGTTTTAAAACAACGTCCATCAAACCGTTTAAACAAATCTTGAAAGTCTATTGATTCATTTTCTTCTTCCAAAAACAAATCGGCAATTCTTCGCCTTACAGCAGATTCGTGTAATTGTTCTTTCGTTCTCTTTGGATTCAAAACGGCATTGATAGCACCTTTACAGCTACGACATTCCATTTGTTTTTCAAGAGGTCCCCAACCAGAATGTTTGCTAAATGCGTTGAACGGTAAAATTCTTGTGCAGACATTACATTGTTTCCAATACGATTCGGGATGTTCAGTAGCTATTCGAAAAAATCCTTCCCAAAACCGCAATGCAGTAGTTGAATCAGCACTATTATATTCTTCTTCCCAATTATCAAACGGTAAATCTGTTTCCTTAGAATGGACATAACCACAATGTTCACATTTCCAAACAGCAGTTTCAATGGCTTCTTGTGGCGTAAGTAGTTGCTGACCGACTTGGACATAGTTCATTTCCTGACAACTTACACACTTGTAAGCTACCCAAGCATCGTGATAAGGTATTCCCTCAACCCTTAAAATTCCTGTTTTATTTACCGTTTTTCTTCTTGCCATTGACTATTAAAGATTTGCAAAGATAGAAATTTATCTGTTGCTTTTACACAAACAAAATATATTTTCAACTCAAACCATATTACAATGAAATCCACGACAGACGAGATTTTGAGCACGGAGGACAAAAACGCCTGCCTGTAACAAGGGTTTTGCAAGAGAGCGGGTAAAGTGCTTCGTATGAAACTTTTCGCTAAATTTGTAGTTCGGTTCTTCGATTGAGCATTAGTGCTAAAATCCGCTCCCTCGCAAAGCCCCGAACCGTTATGTGCAACCGCCCAAAGAACCTATTCTTAAAAAGAAAGCCTAAATCATTTCACATCCTTTAATTAAATTATCACTAACTGGTGATACTTCATATTTTGAAAAATAAATAAACAATTCAAAACTGGATACATATCACCGGAATACTCAAGCCTTTGCACCCGTCGTTACAACCCACAAAATCATTCTCACATCAGCTTGCCGACGGGTATATTGTCCTCCCACTCATAGTCTCTGAGTCATTCCGAATGAAACAAAGTGAAATGAGGAATCTCCCGATATTCCGGAGCATATACACCCACTTTCCCTAAACACACACATAGTGCTGCCCTACGGGCAAAATTGCATATATAAATAGTTCGGAATTTTGGAACCCATCATTTCAACATTTTTTTCTAACTTTACCAACCTTAAACTACACCTATACACCGCTTTATAACTTGATAAACTTTCTAACTTTATGAACTTTACAAACTTTCTAACTTATATAACTCCCATTCTAAAAAAACTACATAAAACATCATATGCAAACCATCATTTTAATAAATTTTGAGATTAAATTTTAATGGATTACATTTGTGGTCTTAAGAACAAACAATTATTATAATTCGCGGAAACGTAGTTTTATAACATTTGATTTTACATTAATTTAATACTGAATGACAACTACTTACACCACATATTCTTACAAATAAATGGAAGAAAATAAATCTCAAATAATCATCTATCAAACGGAAAATGGAGAAACAAAATTAGACGTTCGTTTTCAGGACGAAACTGTTTGGCTTACCCAAAAATTGATGGCAGAATTGTTTCAAACATCTTCTCAAAACATTACAATTCATCTAAAAAAAATTTTCGAAGAAGGAGAATTAGAGGAAAGTTCAACTTGTAAGGATTTCTTACAAGTTCAAAAAGAAGGTAACAGAGAGGTTAAAAGAAACCAGAAGTTTTATAAGCTTGATGCTATCATTTCAGTAAGATATAGAATTAAATCTCACATTGCGACAAAATTCAACCACTGTAGCGTACCATCGCAACTATCATTGTAATATTAATTCTTCATATTTAATAAAAAAATAAATCCATCTATCTTGAAAAATATATTCCTATATAGTGCTTTCTTACTAATGGCTTTCTCATGCCATAGCCCTAAGTCTGATAAATCAGATAGTCTAAATAATGTTGGGCAGACTGCATATTACTCTCAAGTATATGAGCAAGATACATTTATCACATATACTTATATGCCAAAAAATGAGGTTTTACAACTCTATTGGAAAGATGAGAGTAATAATATCTTGCAGAATTTTCCTAATTTAATCAGTTTTACTGCACAACAAAATAAGGAGCTTTTATTTGCCATGAATGGCGGAATGTATATGAAAGACAGAACACCGCTTGGTCTGTATATAGAGGACGGTAAAACAATCAGACAACTGAATACTCGTTCAGGAAGTGGAAATTTTTATATGGAGCCTAATGGAGTGTTTTGTATTAAAAGTGATCATACTTGCGAAATAATAAAAACGAAAGACTTTAATAAGAAAAATGTACAATACGCTACACAATCGGGTCCTATGTTGGTGATAAATGGAAAGATAAATCCCCTATTTACCCAAAATTCATCTAACATTAATATTAGAAACGGAGTAGGACTAAGTTCCGATAACAAAACGATATTTGTTATTTCAAAAATACCGGTCAATTTTTATGATTTCGCTGCGTTTTTTCAAGAACTTGGTTGCGTAAATGCTTTATACCTCGATGGAGTAATCTCTAAGATTTACAGCAAGGACAAGACAACTAATCTTTCTTCAGATAATTTCGGAGTAATAATTGGGATAACTAAAAAATAGGGTTCAATGGCAGTGGAACAGCGGGATAGTATCTTAACCACCGTGCTATGATCCGTGTAACTCTGTCTAATCAGTGTCATCCGTGTGCTATCCCACACCATTCACCAAATCCCACGTAAAACATACCAACTCCCGTGTACAAGCCATTTATCTTCTTTACTTTTGCAAAGTCAGATTGTCGTCAGAGTTGTTGCTATGTGTAGGATTACGATGGTTTGTTTAATGTTTAATGTTTAATGTTTAATGTTTATCTGTTATGGTTTTGTTTGATTTAAAAGAAAATATCCTCAGTGTTGTCCTACGAGCAGTCCTAAACTTTATAGTTGTTCAATTTCAATGGCTTGTGTTTAAGGTTCATCATATAATGTCCTTTATGCAAAGCAAGCATAGCTTGATAGGTCTTCAATTACGCACAGGATACCGTTTATCTAACTCTTTGTCTTTGCTCAGGATATCGTATTGTAAGTATATGTATATTTATAAGTTTTATAAATTAAGAAATGCTTTGAATACTTTTTTAATGCACTTTTCCTTGATGAAAAGTGCCAAAATTAACTTCGTTTGCGGGTTGTTGAAGCAATTGCCTTCGAGAGCCTCAGGCAACAAATGCTCCCGGTGGCTGATTCTCGGTGCCGGTGGCTGAGGCTCTCGAAGCCACATCATTCTTTGGCTCATCAGAGGAGAGGATCGATCTTCGGGTTAATGGTCATCTTGCAGCAATTCAGGAGTTTCCTCCCTCACCTGCGGCGAGGTCGGAATAACGATCATGACATGCTTGTACATATTCTGCCGGCAAACTATAACAAATTCATCAACATCTCATGACGGCGGTGGTGAAATATGCAATTCTAAATCTGTGAAAAAACCGCCCAATCAGTGTCATCCCTATGCTAATTCTTCACTCTTAGTTATTCGTTCTTCGTTCTTCGTTCTTCACTCTTCGTTCTTCGTTTTTAACAACTGTACTTTAATTACATCCTATCAAAATCGTGATTTACATCCTTTGTTTTGGGTCAATACTTCCTTTGTTTTGGGTCAATACCTCCTTTGTTTTAGGTCAATACCTCCTTTGTTTTAAGTCAATACCTCCTTTGTATTGGGCTATTACATCCTTAATAAAAGGCAAAAACATCCATTGTTTTTTGCAATTATAACTATAGCTTTTTGCAATTATGACCTATCTAAATGCCATTTATATCCTTTAGGATTAAATTGAGAGCTTGTCTCGAAAGCACACAGATAATGCTGATTTACACGGCAAAATATTTCAATAATTTTGCATTTACAATTTACCATTTGGGCTTAAAACAGCAAATGGTAAAATCGTAAACGGCAAATCGTAAAGTCTAAATTTCTCACTAATCATGGTCATTTTGATTCACTATTCAGATAATAAACATACTCAAGCCTTTGTACCCGTCGTTACAACCCAAAAATCATTCTCACATAAGCTTGCCGACGGGTATATTTTCCTCCTACTCACAATCTCGTCCTTCCGAATGAAACGAAGTGAAATGAGGAATCTCCCGATATTCTAGGGCATCCCCACCCACTTTCCTTAAACACACCCAAAGTGCTGCCCTACGGGCAGATGATATTTACAAGACACTCAATACCACAGGCTTGCGCCTATGGTTAATCACCTGATGCCCAACGGGCAAAAAGACATGTGTTTCAAGAGTTTTATTGGGATATAGCCACATTCCAATAAAATTCTGCATTATTGAATTGACACAAATTTGAATAGCTACAGGATTTGAATCGCTACAAGCTTTAGCCTGCGATTTGCATAGTTTCAAATACCCACTATTCAGTTTTTTTTACTATTTTTGCACCGCAAATTATCAAAAGGCTCCGTAGTTCAGCTGTATAGAACGTCAGATTCCGGTTCTGAAGGTCGCAGGTTAGAATCCTGCCGGGGTCACAATTAGTATTTTAAAACAAGTCAAAAACTCGCAAATCGTTGATTTTGTGAGTTTTTTGTTTTTATAGAGAAACCAAAATATTCAATACAAATCAATTCATAGGTGACCAATTCGGTTACCTGAATAAAAAACTTTCCCGGGTAACCGAATTTTATCAAAAAGTGTTCATTCACAAGTAGTTCAATTATTGAACATCTTGTGTGGAAATCAAAGAAAACTTATTTTTGAACACGTTTAAAGGTTACCATTATGAACAAAAAACTTTCCATTCTTTTTTACGCAAAAAGAGCAAAAACTACCAAAGACGGATTAATTCCTATTTACATGCGCGTTACGGTTGACGGCGAGCGCATTGAATTCACAACCAAACGCTATACTTCGTCGGAGAAATGGTCTGTCGAAGGTAGCTGTATGAAGGGGACTTCTTCTGAGTCAAGGGCTATCAACAGCTACTTAGATACTCTTAAGGCAAAAGTTAATGAACACCAACAAAACCTTATCAGAGAAAACAGAATTGTGAATGCCGAAAATATGAGAAATAAAATTTTGGGCATTGAAAAGCAAAATTATATGTTGATTCCTATTTTTCAAAAGCATAATGATGAGATGAGAGAATTGATAGGAAAAGATTTTGCTTTGGGAACTCATAAACGGTATGTAACTTCAATTAGTCATGTAGTTGATTTTTTGAAATGGAAATATAAGATCAGCGATATCGATATTCGGGAAATAAATCATGAATTTATTACTTCTTATGAATTTTATCTCAAGTCGAAATGCAACTGCCAGCACAATGCATCCATGAAACATTTAAAGAATTTGAAAAAAATCATTCGTATTTGTATTGCAAACAGCTGGATTGAACGCGATCCATTTTTCAATTATAAGTTCAATTTAAAAGAAGTCGAACGCGTATTCCTGACACAGGAAGAAATCGACATCCTTTTAAACAAAGAGATTCCGATTCCTCGTGTAAATCAGGTAAAGGACATCTTTCTGTTCAGTTGTTACACTGGTTTAGCTTATGTTGATGTAGAAAAATTGTCTGCAAAAAACATTGGAGTCGGGATTGATGGAGAAAAATGGATTTTTATAAAACGGACAAAAACGGATAATCCTTCACACATTCCATTGTTGCCGATTGCCGAAACAATTTTAGAAAAATACAAAGATCACCCGCAGTGTGTAAATAAGGATAAACTTCTTCCGGTCTGCTCTAATCAAAAAGTAAATGCTTATCTCAAAGAAATTGCCGATATCTGCGGAATAAATAAAGAGCTGACATTTCACATAGCCCGCCACACGTTTGCCACCACTGTAACGCTCACAAACGGTGTTCCTATTGAAAGCGTTTCCAAAATGCTCGGACATAAAGATTTAAAAACGACTCAGCATTACGCGAAAATTTTGGATAAAAAAGTAAGTGATGATATGAGGGTATTGCGGGAAAAATTCAGTCAAGCTAAGCACCTGCTTAAACAAATCTAATAAAACCATAAATTAAATTTGTATGATTTTAGCAGTTGATAGTTTCTATCAACTGCTTTTTTTATTTCCATTTCATAGCTTTTGAGTGCTTTTGCTATTTTTTGCGTATATTTGTATTACTTTTTTGTAATCAGATTTACCATGAAAAAGACTATAATCTTCATTTTATTATCCATACTTTTTCTATCTGCTCAGGCACGAAAAACAGAATTAGACTCGATCCTTTTCTCTTTAAATCAAACAATTGACAACAAAGAAGCGTATGTTAAGCAAAAAGAACAACGAATTGCTGATTTGAAGCAATTATTTAGTATGCCGAACATAACGCCTGAACAAAGTTACGATATCAACACGAGGCTTTACAACGAATACAAATCATTTATTCCTGATTCAGCAATGAATTATTTGCAACAAAATATCCACATTACAACAGAACTTGAAAACGATGACTGGCTTTACGACACAAAACTAAATCTCTCCTTATTATATTCCGTTGCGGGAATGTTTTTCGATGCGGAGAAACTTCTCGAATCGATACAGACTCAAAAATTACACGGTTATTTGTTGGAAAAATACTACGAATCGTACAAACAAATATTTTATTATTACCCAAACAATGCTTTCAGCGAAGAAAATTATAATTTGTATCGCGATTCGTTACTTGCCTTGCTGGATCCGCAATCCGATGTTTATAAAATCGTCTATTCCGAGAAACTCATACATACAGAAGAGTACGAAAAATCGCGCGAATTGCTCCTTCCCATGTTTCAAAATGCCGAAAAAGATACGCATTGGTATTCCGTGTTGGCTTTTTCTATCGGAGAGACTTATCGTGGCGAAAAAAATTACGACATGCAGAAAAAATACTACGCTCTTTCTGCCATTGGCGATATAAAAAACGTGATTAAAGAAAATGCGTCGATGCGTGCGTTGGCCATTGCTTTCTACGAAACAAACGACATTGAACAAGCCTACAAATACATTCAGCAGTCGATGGAAGATGCCGTTTTTTCCAATGCCCGTTTGCGTACAATGGAAGTGTCGCAGGTATTTCCGATTATCGAAAAATCCTATCAGCATAAATTACAAAAGCAAAAGAATCGCTTGTTTTATATGCTGATATGTATCGGATTGCTTTCGCTGCTTTTGGTTGTTGCAATTATTTATGTTTACATTCAGTTGCGTAAATTGGCGAAAGCGCGTCATTCGTTGTCCGAGGCCAACAAGCAGTTGCACGATTTGAATGGCGATTTGCAGGAAAGCAACCACAAAATGACAGAAATAAACAAAGAACTTTCCGAGGCTAATTTGCTGAAAGAAAGTTACATCAGTCAGTTCCTTGATACTTGTTCCATGTACATTAATAAGTTGGAAAAATACCAAAATACACTGAACAAAAAAGCAATGGAGCGAAAATTGGAAGAGCTTTACAAGATGTTGAAATCGAAAGATATGATCGACAACGAATGGAAAGAACTCAATGAAATGTTCGATAATATGTTCTTGCATTTATACCCCAACTTTGTGGAAGAATTCAATGCCTTATTGCAGGAAAGTGAACGTATTGAATTGAAACCAACCGAACTTTTAAATCCCGAA
>JGI24707J26582_10000591_pt1 | contig 28163 bp, 28 predicted proteins | sample BioPla1DNA1_FD_26582 | JGI IMG/M metagenome (IMG submission 26582)
AAAAAAAGCTATTTTAAAATATTTATACTTAGATAAAGATTACTCCTTAAACATGGAGGAAGTGTATACTAAGATTACTGGCAAAACAAGGCTGGTGAGCATAGCCCATATGTCAAATGTCTTAGGAACTGTGTATCCTGTTAAAGAGATTACCGAATATGCCCACTTAAAGGGGGCTGTAGTTGTCATTGATGGGGCCCAAAGTATCCCTCATATTAAGACAGATGTTATAGATATAGATGCTGACTTTTTGGTGTTTTCTGGACATAAAATGCTTGGTCCCATGGGAATAGGTGTGCTCTATGGAAAAAAAGAACTTTTAGAAATTATGCCTCCCTTTCTTATGGGCGGAGATATGATTGAATATGTAGAGGAGCAAGAAACAACCTTTAATGAACTACCCCACAAGTTTGAGGCAGGTACTCCTAATGTGGAGGGGGCTATAGGATTGGCAGCGGCCATTAACTATTTGAATAAAATTGGTTTTAGTAATATAAATAGACATGAAAGGAAGCTTACAGCCTACGCCTTATCAAGTATGACTAAAATACCCTATGTAAAGGTATATGGTCCTATGGATTTGGATAGTAGGGGAGCTGTAATTTCCTTTAATATTGAGGGCTGTCACCCCCATGATGTAGCTAGTATAGTAGATTCTTATGGAGTAGCTCTTAGGGCGGGACATCATTGTGTTCAGCCATTGATGAAATATTTAAAGGTGTCTGCAACTTCAAGAATAAGTTTTTATTTATACAATACCAGCTCAGAAATTGACATTTTTATAGAAAGTATTAAACTGGTAAGGAAGTGGTTAAGGTATGGAGCTTGATTTAATATACACCGAATTGATTATGGAACACAGCCAAAGCAGTCATAACAAAAAAAGGCTAGACCATGCTGATTGTACCGAGAGGGGTCATAATCCCAGTTGCGGAGATGATATAACCCTAGAACTTAGATTTGACAAAGATAAAATTAAAGAGGCAGCATTTACAGGAAGCGGTTGTGCTATTTCCCAAGCTTCAACCTCCATGATGATAGACATTATTAAGGATAAATCTATCTTGGAAGTCATTAATATGGCTGATATCTTTATATCTATGATAAAAAAAGAAATTATAAACGAAGATGATTTAAGAATCCTAGAAGATGCCATAGCCTTTAAAAATATTTCAAATATGCCAGCCAGGGTAAAATGTGCCGTTCTTTCATGGCATACCCTAAAGGAAGCTATAAAAGGAGCTAACTAAATTATGGATAAAGAAATAATAATAGCAGAACATGCAGGGTTTTGTTTTGGGGTAAAAAGGGCTGTGGAGATGACAGTCAACCATGAAAAAATAGGGGGAACCGATACTTATACCCTAGGTCCTCTTATTCATAATAGTGATGTAATCAATCGCCTAAAAGATAATGATATTAATCCTATTACAAATAATGAAATAGAAAGTTTAAGTAATAAAGATAACATAGTAATAAGATCCCATGGAGTGACTAAGGATACCATAGATAAAATAAAAAAAACTGGCGCGAATATGATAGATGCTACTTGTCCCTTTGTCTCAAGTATTCATAAAAAGGCAAAAAGATACCATGATTTAGGTTATCAGATAATAATAGTAGGGGATAAGAACCACCCTGAGGTAATAGGGATTAATGGATGGTGTGATAATACTGCCATAATAACCAAGGATGGTAGTGATTTGAATAATCTTCCTGATAAGGTATGTATCGCTTCCCAAACCACAGAAAGATTAATTAATTATGAAACAGTAGTTAATATCGTCTCGAAAAAATGTAAAGAAGTAATAGCCTTTAACACTATATGTAATGCAACTAAAGAAAGACAAAATAGCGCTGATGAGGTTTCAAAAAGGGTTGACCTTATGATTGTTATCGGGGGTAAAAACAGCTCTAATAGCAAAAAATTATTTGAAATATGCAGTATTAATTGCAAGAACACTATTTTTATAGAAAATAGCAAAGAACTATCTAAAGATATAATAAATCAAAACGATATACGAAAGATAGGAATTACTGCAGGGGCATCCACCCCAGATTGGGTTATAAATGATATAATTAATAAGATAAAAAATGAAAAGTAGGAAGTGTAAAAGCATGGAAAGAATAGGTACAAAAAAAATCAAAGTAGGAAATACCTATGTTGGCGGAGACGCTTCAATCAAAGTCCAGTCAATGACCAATACGGATACAAGGGATATTAGGACTACGGTTTCTCAAATATGGGCTTTGGAAGAAGCAGGATGTGATATTATAAGATGTGCAGTCCCCGATATGGAAGCCAGTGAGGCTTTAGGTGGAATTATTAAGCAAATAAAAATACCCCTAGTAGCAGATATACATTTTGATTATAGACTAGCCCTTAAATCTATCAAAAACGGAGTAGCCGCCCTTAGGATAAATCCAGGAAATATCGGAAATAAAGATAAGGTTAAAGCAGTTGTCGAGGCAGCTAAGGATAAGGGAATACCCATTAGAATAGGGGTAAATTCTGGTTCCCTTCAAAAAGATATTTTGGAGAGCTATGGAAAAGTATGCCCTGAAGCCTTAGTAGATAGCGCCCTAAGACATGTTGATATACTAGAAGAGTTTAACTTTTTTGATATTGCTATATCTGTTAAATCTTCAGATGTTATGGAAATGATAGAATCCTACAGGCTTCTATCCAAAAAAGTTGATTACCCCCTCCATCTAGGTGTTACCGAATCAGGAACTAGAAGGATGGGAACCATAAAATCTAGTGTCGGCATAGGTGCTCTTTTAGCCGAAGGCATAGGAGATACCATAAGAGTATCCCTTACCGATGACCCTGTAGAAGAAATCAAAGTAGGAAGAGATATCCTAAAGTCCTTAGGCCTTTTAGAAGATGGTATAGAATTTATTTCATGCCCTACCTGCGGCAGGACCCAAATCAACTTAATCGAAATAGCAAAAGAAGTAGAAGAAAAATTGGCAAAGGTGAATAAACCTATAAAAGTAGCAGTGATGGGATGTGCGGTAAATGGTCCTGGGGAAGCCAAAAGAGCAGACATCGGCATAGCTGGCGGCAATGGTATGGGGCTCATATTTAAAAAAGGTGAAATCATCAAAAGAGTAAAAGAAGAAAATCTAGTAGATGAACTACTAAAAGAAATCGAAAAGTTATAATCTAAGGAGACCAAAATGATTTTATCGGGAAAAGAAATACAAAATAGGATTGGAAAAGATATATTTATAAAGCCTTTTAATTCAAATCAACTTAATCCCAACAGTTATAATCTAAGGCTTCATAACGAACTACTAGTCTATGAAGATAATGTGTTAGATATGAAAAAGGAAAATAAGGCAAGAAGTATCATAATCCCAGAAGACGGAATGATTTTAGAGCCCAACAAACTCTATCTTGGTAGAACCAAAGAATACACTAGGACAGAAAACTTTATCCCGATGCTTGAGGGGAGGTCTTCCATAGGAAGATTAGGACTCTTTATCCATGTCACAGCGGGCTTTGGAGATATTGGGTTTTCCGGATACTGGACTCTAGAAATTCACTGTATCCAACCCATTAAAATTTATCCTAATATCGAAATTTGTCAAATCTATTATCATGCCATAGAAGGGACCTACGAAAAATACAAAAGTGGCAAATACCAAAACAATACCGGTATCCAACCAAGCTTATTATATAAGGATTTCGAAATAAAATAATCATGGAACATATTTTTACGAGATTACGTCAAATATATGTATAAATCCATAGACATAAAATTAGGAGGCTGTAAAAGTGAAAAAAATAATATCAATTTTAGGATTAATGGTTTTAGTGGTTTTAACAGCAGTAGGGTGTGGCACAAAAACTGGTAAGGAAGCCAGTGCACCGGTATCCGAAATCGTCGATAAAATTCAGGGGGAGAAGGAATGGCCTATACTTATGGACCTAGATGATACGACCTTAAATGAAATTTATGGCATTGATTTAAGTTTATTGGAAGAATATGCGGTTAAAATCCCTATGATGAATATCAAAACCAATGAATTAGCGGTAATTAAAGTTAAAGATGAAGCAAAGGTTGAAGAGGTTAAGAAAAATGTTGAACAAAGAGCAGAAATGGTAAAGCAAAGCTTTGAACACTACTTGCCGGATCAATATGAAATTGCAAAAAATTATTTATTAGAAGTTAAGGGGAAGTATATTTTATTTGTTATCGATGAGGATGCCGACAAAGCACAGGAGGTATTTAACAGTTATTTTAAATAAACCTGAAAAAGCCTAATAATAATTATCAATCTTGTCATTATTAAGCTATTTAGTGACTTCATCTATGAGGTACTTCTTTTATATTCATAGATAAAAGGATGATAACCATGGTTTTTAGTAGCATTTTTTTCTTATTTTATTTTTTGCCGATTGTACTTTTGATTTATTATGCAGTTCCTAGAAGGTTTAAAAATGCAGTGTTGTTTATTACAAGCCTTATTTTTTATGGATGGGGAGAACCAATTTATATTACTATTATGATTTTTTCTACTCTCGTAGATTACAGCCATGGTATTCTTATTGATAAGTATAGAGGTAATAAACTAAAAACAAAGTTACTACTTTTATCCTCTATTGCGATTAACCTGGGACTACTAGCCTTCTTCAAGTATTCAGATTTCTTTATTCAAAATATCAATGAGTTATTTAGTACTAATTTTGCTTATGTAGACCTGCCATTGCCAATTGGGATTTCATTTTATACTTTTCAGACGATGTCCTATACAATAGATGTGTATCTTAACAAATCCCCGGTTCAAAGAAACATTATTTCATTTGGAGCCTATGTTACTTTATTCCCACAACTAATAGCAGGACCCATTGTCCAATACAATACCATCGCCAATCAACTGGATAACAGAAAGGAAAATACCTTACAGTTTACTTCGGGCATAGAAAGATTCGTTATCGGTTTGGGCAAAAAAGTATTGTTAGCTAACAATATAGGTATGCTATGGGATGAGATAAGTGGACTATCTATAAATAATATGACAATTCTTACTGCTTGGTTAGGGATTATTGCCTTTAGCTTTCAAATTTATTTTGATTTTAGTGGCTACTCAGACATGGCCATAGGACTTGGCAAAATGCTGGGATTTGATTTTCTTGAAAACTTTAACTATCCATATATCTCAAAAAGCATCACGGAATTTTGGAGAAGATGGCATATATCCTTAGGGTCATGGTTTAGGGATTATGTATATATTCCCTTGGGAGGCAATAGGGTAGGAAAAGTAAAACTTTTTAGAAACATTGCTATCGTTTGGTTTTTAACTGGATTTTGGCATGGAGCCAGTTGGAATTATATATTGTGGGGAATATACTTTGGAATTATTTTAAGCCTTGAAAAAGTCTTTGTTCTAAAGATGTTAAACAGAGTACATCCTATAATCGGACATATTTATGCCATAATTTTAATAATATTTGGATGGGTACTTTTTGCTTTTGAAAATATAGTAGATGGGCTTAGGTATTTTAAAGTAATGCTGGGATATGTGGGACTACCCCTTTATGATAAAAGGTTTTTATACTATTTAACAAGCTATGGGGTAATTTTACTTTTATCAGTATTTTGCTCTACGCCAATATTTAAAGGGTTAAAAGGTATTTTTCTTAGGTGTAGTTTACTGATAATCATGATTTTTTCCATAGCCTATCTAGTTGATAGTACCTATAATCCTTTCTTATATTTTAGATTTTGATATCTCCCATTAATATATTTGCATTTTTGTTATCCTGAGCATAGCAAAGGATTTTGTTTGTATCTTTAGACCCTTTGTACCATAAAGCATCTTTATAAAAGGAGTAATATCTAATGACTGTTAATAAGGACAAACTCACCATTGGGATATTTTGTGGTATTATATATATGGGTCTTATCTTCAACTTAATTCTGCCAAACCGTAGGTTTTCCACCTTTGAGAATCGTATGCTTCAGCAAAGGCCTAAGATAACGAGGAAGGCCCTTATATCGGGGAAATTAAGAGATGAAGTGGAAGACTATGTGGCAGATCAGTTTGTTGCCAGAGATTTTTGGATAGATTTGAAGTCAAAGATTGAAATATCCATAGGCAAAAACGAGAATAATGGCATATACTTTGGGAAAGATGGCTTTTTATTAGAAAAGTTTGAAAGGCCTTCTGAGGAGATATTAGATAAAAATATAGAAAGTATTTTGCAATTTTCTAAGAAAAGCTTTAAGGATATACTTTTGCTTCTTGTCCCCAATTCTGTAGCCATATACAAGGATAAGCTACCAAACTATGCAGCCCCCTATCCCCAAGAAAAAATACTGGAGTATATCGAAGGTAGAACTAAAGATAGTTTAAAATTTGTTGATGTTTATGATTCTCTATTGGAAAATAAGAAGGACTATATTTTTTATAAGACAGACCACCACTGGACCACAGAAGGCGCTTATTATGGCTATAGAAGCTTTATGGAGACAGAAGGACTCACCCCTATTCCTTTAGAAGATTTTAATAAGGAAGCTGTAAGCAGCAATTTCTTTGGGAGTTATTATTCAAAAGCTAGACAGAGTAGAAAAACAGGAGATACTATAGAAATTTTTACACCTGAAAATCCTGTTAAAACCATAGTTGACTATAAAGACGAAAACAAAAAAACTCATTCTATATATGAATTAAATCATCTAGAAGAAAAAGATAAATATGCTATGTTTTTGGATGGGAATCATGGGTTACTAACCATTACTACAGATATTGATAGTGATAAGAACTTGCTTATTATAAAGGATTCCTTTGCCAATGGAATGATTCCTTTTTTGACAAGTCATTATAAAACCATCCATGTAATTGACCCAAGATACTATAACCTAAGTTTAGAAAAATATATAAAAGAAAACCATATAGATACAATACTTATTTTGTATAACGTATCCGGGTTTACAACAGATACAAGCTTATCAAAAATAAAGCTATAATATGGTACCAGATATATATAAAATAAAGACTCCCCAAAGGGAGTCTTTATTTTATTATTTTATAACACTAACGATGGTTTCATTAGGTTTGATAGGGCTAACTTCTGGGTGAAGATTTAGGTCTTCAATAGTTATGATATCATTTCTATTTTTCTGTCTTATGTCCACAGTGATTGAATCGGGTATATCTTTTACCTTACCAACCACCTCAATTTGCGGCTCATTAACCACCAAGAGGAATCTTTTTGCCTCAAGTTGCTCTTTGCCTTCATAAACAATAGGGATATCCCAACGAACTATTTCCTCATTATCAACCAATTGTAAATCCATATGTAGGATTTCGTTGGTTATTGGTTTTTTGTCTATATCTTTTATGATTGCAACCCTGGATTCTTCATCTATAACTAGATTTAACTTTGCTTTTTCACCACATTTTTTCAGGATATTAACTAAAAGATTTTTATCTAATTTTATTGTTTCAGTGGTTATGCCCCTACCGTAAACAACAGCTGGTATGAATCCTTGGTTTCTTGTTTTTTTACCATTCTCAGTTCTTTTTAATGCAGTAATTTGATTAACAGACATCTTAAAACCTCCTTGGCAAATGATAGTATGTATTGAGTTGAAAATATTAGAAGGCATATCTATTTATGATGGAGTGCCTTCTAGTACTATACCATATGTGGTAATGCATGTCAAATGTGGTATTCATACTATTTGTAAGGTAGAAATTGGAACAAACCACCAATGAATAAAATTTCAATAAATGGAAAATATATCTGTAAAATAAGCAGATATGGGTATATAGGAGGTTGCATATTGGAAACCACAGTAACAGTAGGAAAAAGTGTCATTAGGATAGATAGTATGGATAAGGCCTGTGGTAGGGTAAAGTTTAATAGTGATGTCATTATCCCGGGAATTCTGTACTGTAAAATGGTTACAAGCAAGTTTGCCCATGCTAAAATTAAGGCTATAGATATATCGCGGGCATCTAAAGCATCGGGGGGGACAAGGAATTATAACAGGGAGTGACACCGGCGGGGTTCTCACAGGAACCTTTGTTGAAGACCGCCCTCCCCTTGCAGTTGAAAAGGTAAGATATTTTGGAGAACCTATTGCTGTAGTGATTGCAGAAAGTGAACTGGAAGCTTCTAGGGCCGTAGAAATGATAAAAGTAGAATATGATCCGCTTCCTGTTATTAACTCGCCTGGAGATGCTCTAAAGCAGGGGGCAGCATTAGTTCACGAGAATTTAGGAAATTACAGGATAATGAAGGCATGTACTCCAGTTCCAGGGACAAATAATGCCAACCATGTAAAGATTCGAAAGGGTGATATGACAAAAGGATGGAGAAAGAGTGAAGTGATAGTAGAAGAGGACTTTTTTCTCCCTCAATCAGATCATATAGCTATGGAAACCCGTTCGGTTAGGGCAGAAATAAGACCTGATGGGCATATTATTATCCATTCTACATCACAAGGACCGTACATTATAAGGAAAAAGTTGAGCAGACACTTTAATATTGACACGGGCAAAATTACTGTACATACACCTATGGTAGGGGGAGCTTTTGGAGGAAAGGCTGCAGTTCAGTTAGAGATGATAGCATATCTTGCATCTAAGGCGGTGGATGGTAAAGAAGTTATTATTGTAAATTCAAGGGAAGAGGATATGATAAGCTCCCCTTGCCGTATAGGTCTTGAGGCTAAAGTTAAATTAGGGGCTTCCAGGGATGGGAAAATAAGGGCAGCAGAAATTACCTATCTCGTGGATACGGGGGCTTATTCAGATATGGGGGCTGTTATTACTAAATCTATCGCCTCTGATTGCACGGGTCCATACAATATTGAAAATGTATGGTGTGATTCCATGTGTGTTTATACTAATCACCCCTACGTAACATCTTTTAGGGGATTTGGGCATCTAGAGTATACAATTGCTATAGAAAGAACCATGGATAAATTAGCTCACGCTCTAGGGATTGACCCGATAGAATTAAGACTTAAGAACGCTATAATTCCAGGGGATACTACTCCAACTCAGGTAGAGTTAACTAGATCGAATATTGGGAACTTACCAGAATGCATAGGAAGGCTTAAGGATGTAATGAATTGGGAAGAAGGACAAAGGATCGATATTGGAAATAACAAAGTAAGGGCTAAAGGAATAGCCTGCTTTTGGAAGACATCGAGCACTCCGCCGGATGCTGCATCGGGGGCTGTTATTACATTTAGTCCTGATGGGTGTGCCAATCTAAGCATTGGCGCAGTTGAATTAGGGCAAGGTTCTAAAACAACTTTAGCACAAATCTTAGCTGAAAAATTAAGATTAGACATTAGTAGGATAAATGTTTCTATAGATGTGAATACCCAGGATAATCTAGAGCACTGGAAAACAGTTGCTAGCAGTACAACCTATATGGTGGGTAATGCGGTAATTGCAGCAGCCGAGGATGTGATAGAGCAGATAAAGGCTATCTCCTCCATTGTTCTAAGATGTGAGGCCAAAGATATTGAAATTGCAGATGGTAAGGCATTTTTAAAAAACAATCCCAAAAAATATATCGATATCACCGAGGTTATCCACGGATATAGGTACCCCAATGGCAATTCCATAGGGGGACAAATTATAGGACGGGGAAGTTTTATTATGAGGCACCTTAGCGGTATGGATAAGGAAACAGGCAAGGGCACCCCGGGACCGCTTTGGACCATAGGCGCTCAAGGAATAGAAGTAGAGTTTGATACGAAGGAGTATACCTATGAAGTTGTTAAGGCAAATTCAGCTATCGATGCGGGGAAAATTATAAATCCAATGGCAGCCAAAGGTGTAACCATGGGGGGTATGGCTATGGGACTGAGTATAGCAAGTAGCGAGGCATTCATATATAACGATATGGGAGTTATCTTAAATCCGAATCTGCGTACCTATAAATCTATACGATTTGGTGAAGAACCGGAATACTTGGTAGAATTTATTGAAACACCTGAAGGGGATGGACCTTACGGAGCCCGTGGACTTGGAGAACATGGTCTTGTTGGCATACCTGGGGCATTACTAAATAGTCTATCGATAGCAGCACAGGCTGATTTAAATAGATTACCACTAACTCCAGAGACCATATGGAGGACAAAGACAGGAGAAACTATATGATAGGATTTGATTTTGATTATTATAAACCCAATTCTATAGAAGAAGCCCAAAAGGCATATAAAGATTTGAAAAGCCAAGGAAAAGTTGCAATTTATTATTCAGGAGGCACAGAGATTATAAGTAAGGCTAGGGTAAATCAGATCCACTTTGATGCCATAATTGATATTAAGGGAATACCTGAATGCAGTATATATGGCTTTAAAGAAGATAAACTTATAATAGGCGCCGCCACCACTCTGACCCAAATATCAGATTCGGCATTTTTTCCACTGCTTAGCCAATCTTGCAGAAATACAGCTGACCATACAGCAAGGGATAAAATAACTATAGGGGGGAACATCTGTGGCAAGATTATCTATAAAGAGCCCCTTCTTCCTTTATTGTTATCAGACGGAGAGGCGGTTATTTCCGATGGAGAAGGAGTAAAATCCGTACCCCTTACACAGATTTTTGATAAAGAGCTACAACTTGAGGAGGGAGAATTTCTAATACAAATTACCATTAATAAGGAGTATATTTTCCTACCCTATATTAACATCAAAAAGACAAAGCAGGGAAAGGTCGATTATCCATTGGTTACAGTAGCTTCTATCAAAAAGGATAATAAAATAAGAATTGCCTTTAGTGGTTTATGTTCCTATCCCTTTAGATTATATGAAATAGAAGACAACCAAAACAATATAAACAATGAAATTAAGATAGAATTTAATAATATTATGGATTTTCTGCCCTCACCCATAATGGAGGATATATTAGGCACAGCTGAATACCGTAAATTTGTAACACGAAATACATTAGACGAAGCTTTAGAAAAACTGGGAGGAGTCTTATGTTAGAGATAAAAGGTAAGAGTATAATCGATATTAACATAAATGGGACTATAAAAAGTGTAATGGTAAGGCCGGCAGATACACTTCTTCATGTGATTAGGAATCAACTAGGGCTTACAGGGGCTAAAAATGGATGCGAAAATGGAGATTGTGATGGCTGTACTGTATTGGTAGACGATTGGCCTGTAAAGTCATGCCTTATGCTTGCCGTTGAAGCAATAGGTCATAAGATAGTCACCATAGAGGGATTGAAAAATGAGCCTATACAAAATGCTTTTGTGGAGAAGTTTGCCATTCAATGTGGCTATTGTACCCCTGGGATGATTATGAATTGCCATGGATTGATTAAGAATTTTCCTAATGCTACTGGAAAAATAATAGAGGAGTGGCTAGAATCTAACCTCTGCAGGTGCACGGGCTATCATGAAATAAGAGAAGCTATTAAATCAGTCATAAATCGTTAATTTTGTAAAGGGTTCTTCATGAATAATAAAGACAGTTATCAAATTATTTATCCAGAATAATCCTAAATCATATAAACAGGCTTAATTAAGCCTGTTTATTGTTGGGTATTAGGATTATTAGCTTGTTTTAAGTGCTTAAGTCTATTATCTAGAGTATAAAGATGATTTGTAATATCCGTGAGCATATTCCTGTACATCTTTTTTACCTCAACATCAATATCCAAGATAGCCATCGCTTCGTAACTTCCCTTTGTATCTTCAACAGTTATAATACATTTCTCTAAAAAATACTGTTCTGACATAAAAATCACCTCAATTTACTAATTATGATTTAATACCCATGATATAGTATGTGTAGAAATCGACAGGATATAAATTTAAACAGGTTCATGTTTAAATGGATAAAGAAATACAGTATAATAAAGAAATATATTATATTTAGGAGGGATTTTGTGGTAAAAGAAAGGGAAAAATTTTCATCGCGGTTGGGATTCATTTTGATTTCTGCAGGCTGTGCTATAGGATTAGGTAATGTATGGAGATTCCCATATATTACGGGGTTATATGGTGGAGGAATTTTTGTATTAATTTATTTTTTGTTCCTTATAATATTTGGCTTACCCATCATGGTTATGGAATTTTCTGTTGGCCGTGCTAGCAAAAAAAGTATTGCTACGTCCTTTGATATTTTAGAGCCAAAGGGTAGCAAGTGGCATTTTTTCAAATGGTTTGGGATGGCGGGGAATTACTTGCTTATGATGTTTTATACCACCATTACGGGATGGATGTTGGCTTATCTTTTCTTTATGATCAGGGGAGATTTTGTAGGTATCACATCAGCAGAAGTAGAAACTATTTTTGACAATCTTACTGCAAATGCTGGGGCAAGCATCCTTTGGATGATTATTGCTTGTCTTTTGGGATTTGGAGTTTGTTCCTTAGGACTGCAAAAAGGAGTAGAAAAAGTGACCAAAACAATGATGTTGGCACTTTTATTTATAATGTCTGCCTTAGTAATTCGCTCTGTTACACTTCCTAATGCGGGGGAAGGGCTCAAATTTTACCTTTTACCTCATATTGATAGCATTAGGGAAAATGGACTTTGGTCAACAATTTATGCTGCCATGGGTCAATCTTTTTTTACTCTAAGTATTGGTATGGGCTGCATGGCTATATTTGGAAGCTATATTTCTCAAGATAGAAGATTACTTGGAGAAGGTCTAAGCATTACAATTCTTGATACTTTTGTAGCAATTATGGCAGGACTTATTATTTTCCCTGCATGCTTTTCTTTTGGTGTTAATCCCGGGAGCGGGCCTGGACTTGTTTTTATAACCCTACCCAATATATTCAACCATATGCCCCTTGGAAGGATTTGGGGAATAGGATTTTTCATATTCATGGTATTTGCAGCTTTATCTACGGTGATTGCAGTATTCGAAAATATTATTTCTTTTGGAATGGACCTTTCAAATTGGTCAAGAAAAAAATCAGTGCTAATCAACTTGATTGCAGTTATCATTTTATCTATACCAGTTGCCCTTGGGTTTAATATTTGGAGTAGCTTCGCACCCCTAGGGGAAGGCAGTACCATATTGGATCTAGAAGACTTCATTGTAAGTAATAATATCTTGCCTTTAGGTTCATTAGTGTATGTTTTGTTTTGTGTTAGCCGTTATGGTTGGGGTTGGGATAGTTTCCTTGGGGAAGCCAATGAAGGCACGGGATTAAAGTTTCCTAAATGGCTAAGGCCTTATTTAACATTTGTTTTACCTATACTAGTCCTAGCAATTTTCATCCTAGGTTATATAGAAAAGTTTGCTTAACCCTATTTATTTATCATAGGCAAATGAAGGGTATAGGTATTTAAAACAATTCTTTTTAACTAGATAGATTGCTGCAACCAAAGTTATCATTTCCGATAGAACGAAGCTAAGCCATACACCGGTCATTTGAAAGGAAATAGATAGAATGATAGCCAAAGGAATAATGAGAAAGCCACTGCGGAGTACTGATATAACAAGGGCAGATTTTGCTTTGTTTATGGAGCTTAGTACAGAAGAAATGATAATATTAACCCCAGCAAAGAAGAAGCCGGCAAAATAAATAATTAGTCCATAAGCAGCAGTTTTAGATAATATATCTATATTGTCTCTATTAAATATATTTACCAATGAAGTATTAAAAATCACAATTAAAACATACAAAGATAGTGAAATTCCAAGGGATAGATATATTGCATATAGGAGTAAATCTTTGATGTTATCATAATTCCCCCTACCAAAATTTTTACTTAAAAGGGGTTGGGTTCCTTGGGCGATTCCGGTAAAAATAGCAGTGGCTACTAATGCCAAATTAGCCACGATGCCATAGGCAGCTACTCCTATATTTCCGGCGATACCTAGGATAAGCAAATTAAATACAATAAGAATAATTCCAGATGCAACCTCAGAAACAAAGGAGGATACCCCTAGGCTGCAGATATTAACAATATCTGCAGTTTTTAATTTTGACTTGGCAAAATGAAAATTGTTTTTCTTTTTTATATAGTGAAGTGCTAAGATAGACATACTTATTATAGGGGCAAGTCCTGTGGCAAAGGCTGCCCCAAACATACCCAGATTAAGGGGGAAAATAAAAATATAGTCTAAAATAACATTTGATATACTTCCTATTAACATAGCAATCATAGATAGTTTGGGACTATTATCATTTCTAATAAAGGCAATGAAAATATTATTAAGAATAAAGCAGGGCGAAAAGATTAAAATAGTTTTCAAGTAAATATTTGTTTTATCAAGGATACCCTTATTGGCACCCAATAAAGCACTAAGGGTTGAGGAGCCAAGTAAGCCAATTAGGGAGAATACAATACCAAATAATATACCAATTTTTATTGAATGTGTGAAAAATACATTTGCTTTATCTTGCTCATTTCGGGCTCTATGGATAGAGTACCTTGTAGCGCCACCTATGCCAATCATAAGTCCGGCAGCACTAATAAAACTATAGATAGCGATGGATAGATTAAGAGCAGCTAATCCATCTGCCCCTAATCCTTTAGAAACAAAAAATGTATCTGCTAAAATATAACATGAAAGACCAATCATCCCCATAACATTTGCTGATACATATTGTAAAAAAGACTTTTTTGTATTCATTTTATCAGCTCCTTTTAAATAGTGCATAAAAAAATACCTAACGCTTATCCCTACCAAGACCTAAAGGGATAAAGTTAAGCATTCATGCAGGTTACCCGGTGGCACCCCACAAGAACTTCAATGATAGCATAGATATCCAATTTTGTCAAAAGGCATATTCCGCCTTTTCCATTAATAATATAATTATATAATATAAGAATGGAGGGGTCTTTTTGTTGCCAATTGAGGAGTTTATAAGGATTTCTATAGAAACAAATCTTTTCTTTCAAAGAATTATGAAGGAACATCTGTTTTTTATTCAGGTTAATTTACAACCTACAAATCCTGAGTATATAAGAGAAGCCAATGGGTTAAAGCAAGTATTTGAAGATCTTCTAGCTGAAACGGTAACCCATGCTAACGGGAATGTATCAGAAAGTGCTATTAAATCCGGTGAATTTGTAACACCTTACACCCTAAAGGCAGAGGAAATCAACAAGAAATTGACAGGAGCAAGCCTTAATACAGAGATTACCAAATCGGAAGTTAGATTGATTGGCAATCAAAACCGCGGATATATGAAATGGTTAGAAGGTGTAGTGTTCGATATTAATGCCAGAACATTAAACCAGCTTAAAAAGGTAATCATATTTCAGGAGAAATTAATTACCTTAGTTTCTGAATGTAAAATATTCATTCCTTTATATCTCGAAATGTTAAAGCATGATACCCACGAAGCAAAGCACTACCAGAAAATATTGCAATCCCTTCAGGAAAAGAAGGCGACGCAAGAGGACCCATGCGAAAGTCTTAACTTCTGGAATGATATCATGGGAGAACACGCAGAGTTTATCGATGGTATGCTAGATCCAACAGAAAAAGACCTTAGGAAAAAGGCTAGGGCCTTTGCCAAAAAGTTTGAAAAGTTAGTAGAAGTGTGTATTAAAACAGCCGAAAGGCAAATACTTCAAGAAAGTATAGAGGACACAAAAGGAATAATAGATTTTAAAAGGGCATCAACTGAAGGTTTGTTACAATGCAAAATTAAGTCCATTATCCCCCCACTTTTAGCGGACCATGTACTGCGGGAGGCTAACCATTATTTAAGATTGTTGACGATGTTAAAAAGATAAAGATAAAGAATATAATAGAGCCTTATCTCTAATAGTCTTAATTGAGGTTTTTCATCCTTTTCAAATTAAGAACAATATGGTAGCATGATTAGAAAGAATAATATATATGATGAAAGGATGAAATGTTATGAGAGATAGGATAGACTTAGACTGTGATTTTCCCGTATGGTACACCATAAGAAAAAGGCGACATAAAAACATATCAAGGATTCTTGGCTTTGGGCTCATTTTTAGTGGTATTGGCTTTGGTATTGGTTGTTTAGTTTATGGTTTTACCAAAAAGTAACATTATATTAAATTTGACTACTTTATATCTATTTTTGGTTACAAAATTCTACCTAATTTCATAATATATTGTAAAACTAATATTATGAAAGGAAGAATTAAAGGATGGATGACTTAAGGATCTACAATCAGGGAAATGTACCTTCATGGAAACAAAATATTATTAGGGTTAAGAATGCCATGATTGAAGAAATAATGATAGAAAGAGAGATGGGGTACTTAACCATATCCTATAGAAATATGGGTGATACTAACATGACTCATAAGGGGCTCATTACTTTAATAGTTCACCAAAATACAATAATACAAGATGAATTTGGGTATACCCTACCCCTTAGGAGTTTAAAAGAGGGTATGAGAATTAATGCAGACTTTTCCAGTGCTATGACAAAAAGTATCCCACCACAATCAAGAGCATTTAGAATAGTTGTTATTAGTAGAGAAATGCCTTTTATTATTAAAGTAGATAGGGTTTTAAAGGTTGATGCTAAAAACAACCTCNTTTATACGGGAAGTGCTAATAATGTATATAGTCAGATGAAGTTTATCGTAACAAATACAACAATAATTTTGGATAGAAGAGGTAGAAGAATATCTCTGCGAAGTATAAGGCCAGGACAACTCGTAAAAATAAGCCATGCAACTTTTCAAACTCTTAGTATTCCGCCCCAAACTACGGCTTATAGTATACAAGTTCTGTAAGATTTAACCATTATACCTTAAAAGGTGGCTACGGCCACCTTTTATTTTTCTCCCTTGACAATGTAAATATCTATGCTAAAATGAAAAATAAATATCAAAAGCTATGAAAGCGTAGATTGATTTATTATCAATAAGTAAATGGTGGATTCCCTTATAAGAGAAAGAATGTCGGCGGCTGAGAGCATTCTTATGGACAGGTCACTATTGAATTTCCCGCTGGAGCTGCATTTATGAATCTGAATAATAAATGCCGGAATCAATCCTCCGTTATAGGTTTAAGGTGTCTGCACTTTGCAGGAACTAGGGTGGTATCGCGGATTAACTCCGTCCCTTTTTGGGGGCGGGGTTTTTTGATGTTTAAATTATTTGAAGAAGGGAGAATTTAATATGAAGGAAAAATTACAGTCCATTTTAAGTCAGGCAATGGATCGTTTAAACAATGCAAAAGAATTAAAATCTTTAGATGAAATCCGGATTGAGTTATTGGGAAAAAAAGGTGAATTAACACAGGTTTTAAGGGGAATGAAAGACTTGTCCTCAGAAGAGCGCCCCATTATTGGACAAATGGCTAATGAAGTTAGGGAAGCAATTGAAACTAAGTTAGAAGAAACAAAAAATAATCTAGGCAAAAAGGTTCAAGAAATGAAATTAAAGACAGAAACAATAGATGTTACTATGCCGGGTAGAAAAACCAATATGGGTCGCCGCCATCCTATGAATTTAGTGGTAGATGAAATAAAAGAAATCTTCCTTGGTATGGGCTATAAAATAGCAGAAGGACCTGAAATAGAAACTGAATACTATAATTTTGAGGCCCTAAATATTCCAGAAGAACATCCGGCAAGGGATGAGCAGGATACCTTTTATATCAATAAAAACTTTATGCTGCGTACAGCAACATCTCCAATCCAAGTTAGAGTTATGGAAAAACAGGAACCCCCGATTAGGATTATATGTCCGGGTAAGGTATATCGCTCAGATGAAGTGGATGCTACCCACTCTCCAGTTTTCCACCAGCTAGAAGGATTAGTTGTGGATAAAAACATCACATTTGCAGACTTAAAGGGCGCCCTAGAAGTATTTGCGAAGGAATTATTCGGAGATAAGGTAAAGGTAAGATTTCGCCCTCACTTCTTCCCATTTACTGAGCCCAGTGCAGAAATGGATGTATCCTGCGTAGCTTGTGGTGGGGAAGGCTGCCGGGTATGCAAGGGCAGTGGATGGATAGAAGTATTAGGCTGTGGGATGGTTCATCCTAAAGTCCTTAAAATGGCAGGAGTTGATTCTGATGTATACACTGGGTTTGCCTTTGGTATGGGGCTTGAAAGACTTGCCATGAGTAAGTATGGTGTAAAGGACTTACGTTTATTTGTAGAAAATGATGTTAGATTCTTGAGTCAATTTTAGAAAGGAGTATAAATATGAATATACCTATGTCTTGGCTTAAAGATTATACGCCAATTAATTCTGATATAAAATCTTATATAGATGCTATGACCATGTCTGGTTCTAAAGTAGAAACCTATGTAGAATTGGGAAAAGAAATAACCAATGTAGTAGTTGGGAAAATTCTTTCCATAGATAGTCATCCTGATGCTGATAAACTAGTAGTTACAAAGGTTGACACAGGGAAAGAAACTCTCCAGATAGTTACGGGTGCCGATAATATTTCAGTAGGGGACTATGTTCCCATTGCCCTTAATGGTTCAACCCTACCCGGTGGAATAAAGATTAAGACTGGTAAACTCCGTGGGGTAGAATCTCAGGGGATGATGTGCTCCATAGAGGAATTGGGCTTCGAAAAAGAAGATTATTCTGATGCACCAGAAGACGGAATTTATATTTTATCTAAGGAATGCACCCCAGGAAAAGATATAAAGGATATCTTTGGACTTAATGATATAGTGGTTGAATATGAGGTTACCTCTAACCGCTCGGATTGCTTTAGCGTAATAGGGATTGCAAGGGAAGCTGCAGCAACTTTTAGAGTACCCTTTGGATATCCTGAAATATTTGTACAGGAAAACGAAGAGAATGTTTCTGATTATATTGATATAGAAATACAAAATGCAAAATTATGTCCAAGATATGCAGCAAGAGTTATTAAAAATGTTAAGGTAGGACCATCTCCTAAATGGATGAGGCAAAGACTGTTAGCAGCAGGGGTTAGACCAATTAACAATATCGTAGATATAACTAACTACGTTATGCTTGAAATGGGTCAGCCCATGCATGCCTTTGATCTCTCAAAATTAGAAAGCAAGAAAATAGTTGTCCGAAACGCAAAGCCCGGAGAGAAAACCATGACACTAGATGGGGAAGGAAGAAACTTAGATGAATCCATGCTTTTAATCACCAATGGTGGAAAACCTATAGCTATAGCTGGGGTCATGGGAGGAGAAGAATCTAAGGTAACAGAAGAAAGTAGCACAATACTTTTTGAATCCGCTAATTTTAATGGAGCAAATGTAAGAGTTACAGCTAAAAAGCTCGGGCTTAGAACCGATGCATCCATTAAATATTCAAAAGGATTAGATCCCAATCTTGTAGGAGATGCCTTAAATAGGGCAGCACAATTGGTAGTGGAACTAGGAGCAGGAGAAATTGTAGGGGGAATTGTCGATGTGTATCCGAACAAGAGAGAAGCTAAGACTATTCCCTATTCCGCAGAAAAGATTAATGAGCTTCTCGGTACAAATATTTCTGAAGATGAAATGATGGGGTATTTGACCTCTCTGGAATTTATAGTAGATAAAAACACCAAATCTGTAATCATACCCACATTCCGTCCTGATATAGAAGGTAATGCAGACTTAGCAGAAGAAGTTGCAAGATTGTATGGATATGATAAGATAGAAACTACACTAGAAACAGGAACCCCAACGGTTGGTAAGAAATCCTATAGCCAAAAGGTGGAGTATGTTATTAAGGAAGTCATGGAGGGTCAAGGATTTTATGAAATCATGAATTATTCTTTTGAAAGTCCCAAGGTATTTGATAGATTAAATATCGGTAAAGACAGCATACTTCGTAATGCAATAACTATTTCCAATCCTTTAGGAGAAGACTTTAGTGTAATGAGGACCCAAACATTAAATGGTATCCTTAGTTCTTTGTCCACTAACTACAATAGAAGGAATGAAGAAGCTTGTTTATATGAATTAGCAAAGGTATACATTCCTAAATCCCTACCCCTTACAGAACTTCCCGATGAAAGAGGAAAACTTACTATTGGTATGTATGGAAAGGGAGACTTCTATGACCTAAAAGGAGCCATAGAAGCACTTTTTGAGACATTAGGAATGGCTGAAAAAGTAGAATACAGTTTAAAGCGGGATTTATCTTGGATGCATCCTGGCCGTACTGCGGCGATATCTATAAATAATAAGGAAATAGGGTATTTAGGCGAACTTCATCCAATGGTATCAGAAAGTTATGATATAGAAGCTAGGGTATATGTAGGAGTTATAGATGTACCTGATATATTAAAGGCTGCTAACCTTGATAGGGAATATAAGCCCCTTCCTAAATATCCTGCAGTATCAAGGGATATTGCAATGTTAGTTAAGGATGAAATATTGGTAAAAGACATAGAAAATGTAATTAAGCAAAGGGGAGGCAAAAACCTAGAATCCTATGAACTTTTTGATGTATATAAAGGAAAACAAATAGAAGAAGGATATAAATCTGTTGCTTATTCCATAACCTTTAGGGCCACTGATAGAACCCTTAAGGAAGAAGAGGTAAATAAAGCGGTAAAGAAAATATTAAATGGATTGGAAACCAATTTAGGAGCGCAACTAAGGGAATAATATGCATAGGCCCATTTTTATAGTATAATAAAAGGATATTATACAAAATAAATAGGGGGCGCCATGAGAAAAAGGTTATTTTATACATTGTTTTGTATTCTAGGGATTATCCTTATTTATGCTAGTTACAAAAGGATTTACAAAGATTCTTTAGTTCAAATCCCAGTTTTAATGTACCATCATTTTGATACTGAGGGTATTAGTGAAACCACCATTCATCCACAAAACTTTCAAAGACACCTGAAGTTTTTGAAAGAAGAAGGATATGAAACAGTTACAATTGAAGAATTGATAGGTTTTTTGAAGCAAAAAAAACCATTCCCCAAAAAACCTATCATAATTACTATAGACGATGGATATCTTAGTAATTATACCCTTGCGTATCCTGTTCTAAAGGAAGAAAATATGAAGGCAACCATTTTTGTAGTTACCAGCTTTAGGGAAAAACAGCCAGGGGTGACCCCTCATTTTACATGGGAGCAGGCAAAAGAAATGTATGATTTGGGTCTTGTAGACATTCAATCCCATTCCTATAACTCCCATTATAAAATTGATACAATAAAAGGAAGTAAAGGAGCATTAACAAGACCTATCCATAGTGATATAAAGATTGAATCAGATGAAGAATTTGAAAAAAGGATAAAAGAGGATTTATTAAAATCAAAGGAAGATATAGAAAAGAATATAGGTAATAAAGTCATTGCTTTAGCATATCCTTTTGGGGAATACAGTAGAGCGTCGGAGAAAGCCGCTAAGGAAGTCGGTTATAGGGCTACTTTTATCATCAAAGATAAAATGAATTATGAAGATGCTACACCCCATTTATTAAAAAGAATACAAGTAAGCGGATATGATATCGAAGAAGATTTGGCTAAAAAAATTAAATATAGCAAAAGCTCTTTTACTATCATAGATAAAGTAAAGGCTAAAATAGTATCTATAATAACATCCATAAAAGATGAAGAAGTAATGGGTCGGGAGATAGAAATTTATATTAATGGTGGCAAAGTTCATTTCCCAACCCAATCCCCTTATATTGACAGAAATTTTACCATTCTAGTTCCCGTTGAGGATGTTGTAAAATCCTTGGGGGCGGAGTTTACTTATGACGAAGCAGGTGGAGTGGTATTAGTAAAAAACAAAGAAACAAAAGTGCAATTCATAATAGATAGCGATAAGGTATATATAAACGGGGAAGAAAAGCAAATGAATAATACGGTAGTATTAACCCCTAAAAAGGTTATTATGGTACCACTTAGATTTTTAGGTGAAGCTCTCGAAAAGACTGTAATCTGGAATGAAAAAGAAAAAATAATTTATATCAATTAAAAAACCTCCTAAGAGTATTATGGAAGATTATTATAGGTATAACATATTTAAATATATTTATACTAATCTTATAGATGAATCATTTTAAGGTATAAATCCATATTTTCTAGGAGGTAGGAAATGGAACTTAATACGTCGGATTACCTAAAGAAGGCTCTCTTAGATACCCAAGAAAGAGTGAGGGATTTTCAGAATTATTCTCAAGAAATAGACGATGAAGAAATTAGTGATTGTTTTAAACGTTTTGCAGAGAATGAAGGAATGCAGGCATCAGAAATACAAAAACTTATAACAAGAAAATTAGGCGAATAACAAAAGTCCCCATGTACGGGGACTTTTGTTTTATAGGTTCTTACTAACCCTCGGGGTGACAAGGGTATAAATTTCGGCCCTTATCATATTCTTGGGTATATTCGTTATGATAGCCATATAGAATATATTCCTGAGAGGATAATAATGGGTTGTTAGAATTTAACCTTAAAAGTGTACTTCTAGGATAAGTATATTTACGAAAAGATGGATTAGGAAACTTAATCATGGTTATGCCCCTTCCTTTTCTTATCCTAATTAGCTTATGCAGTAAATGAATACATATGCTTGGTGATAATTACTAGATAGTAAATCGAAATTAATGAATAAATAAATTAAATAGGGTAGTATAAGTTTTCTTTTTTAATATCCCTAAGGATGTCTTTTAGAAACTTTTCGGCCTCATATTTAGCTATTGGCAGATTCATATCAAGATAATTTCCACATTCAATTGCAGAAGCTCCAGGGATACTCCCTGTAAAGTTTGCCATAAACTCAAACATTTCTTTAATTAAAGAAAGCATATCTTCAGATAGAAAATCCCCATGAACCACAAGATAAAAACCAGTTCTACACCCCATGGGACCAAAATAGATTATTTTTTCAGAAAAGGCTATATGATTTCTAAGAAAAGTAGCTCCAAGATGTTCCATTGTGTGGATTTCTGCTGTATTAAGCACTGGTTCGCGGTTGGGCTCTTTCATCCGTATGTCAAAAGTGGTAATGATTTCGGAGCCAATGGGATCTTTTCTAGAAACATAGATACCTTTTAATAGATTAAGGTGATTTACCGTAAAACTTGTAATCTTTTTCAACTTAAACCCTCCTGTTCTTTTTTGTTTATTATGAAGCATACAAATTAAATTGACAATGGAAAATATATTTTTATCTAAATTGACTTGAAATAAAAGAACATCTGTAATAAAATATGTTTATTGTAAAACTATTTTATCATAAACATAGGTGATGATATGAAAAATAATAAAGCCCATGAGGTAAGCCATCAATTCTTAGAGTTTATAATGAATTTAACTCAGTGGCTCCATGAAAACTATTTTAAAGAATTTAATATTAATGGTAAAGGAGAAAATTCCATTACGGATAGGCAGTTTACCATTTTAGTTTTGGTGAATCAATTTGGACTTTGCACTATATCCGAATTAGGCAGAGAACTTAATCTTAGCAGTAGCTGCTTATCTATTGTAGCTTCCAAATTAGTTAAGGAAGGATATTTAAAGAGGCAGCATCCATCGGAGGAAGAAGATAGGAGAAAAACATATTTATCCCTAACTGAAAAAGGTAGGGGTGTACTTGTGGAGGTTTACAAGAGAATTATGCTTGTGTTTGGAGAATTCTATTCTAGTCTTAAAGAGGATAAACAAGAAGACTTCGAAGAGGGGCTAAAAAAATTAAGTGAAATATTTGATAGTCAAATTCATCAGAAGATAAGGAGAGTATATGATGAAAATTAAAAAATTAATATCTATAATAATGGTCCTTGGGATTATTGCTACCGGATGCGGCCGGATAAATAAAGAAGCAATCGGTAAGTTAGAGGAAAAAGCAACCCCAATTAAGATTGAAAAAACTTCTAGAGGAAGAATATCTAATAGCTTTAGTTATGGGGGAAAGATTAATCCAAAGCAGCAAATCCATGTTATAAGTAAGATGCCAGGTAAAGTAAAAGAATTGCATTTTGATGTGGGAGATGAGGTTAAAACAGGAGATATATTATTTAGGTTGGATGAAAAGGATATTGAAAACAATATAAAACTTTTAGAAGCACAATTAAAATCAGCCGATGCAGCTGTTAGTCTGGGTAAAGTGGGTCTTGATAGTGCGAAAGGAAGCCAGCAGGAACAGCAAAAAATCCAGCTAGAGGCTGCTGTTAAAAATTCAGAAATTCAGTTTAATGATGCAAAAAAGGCATATGAAGATATGAAAACCTTATATGATCTAGGCTCTATATCTCAGCAGCAATTAGATCAGACAAAAAGTGCATATGAAGCGGCAAGCCTAGGGTATAATTCAGCTAAGGATAGTTATCATTTATTTATAAACAGTCTATCTAAGGAAAGTGTTAAAGCAGCCCAGAGCCAACTATCCCAAGCAACAGCTGCAAGGGAAAGTGTTCAGGTGCAAATTGACAGCGCAAAGGAAACCCTTAAGGATGCAACGGTTAAAAGTCCTATTGACGGAATTGTAAGTAGTAGAACAGTAGAAGCAGGGGAAATGGTTGGTAGTTCTATTCCACCTTTTACAATTATTCAAATGGATATTGTATCTGTAGATGTCAATGTTTCCGAGCAGATTATAAATAAGTTAAAAAAAGATCAAAAGGTTGAGGTTTATGTAAGCTCTGCAAGTAAAACGCCCTTTGAGGGAAAAATAAAGGTAATAAGTCCGGCAGCAGACGAAAGGACCTTTACTTATCCTGTTAAGATAGAAATCCCTAACCAAAGTGGCTTACTAAAACCAGGAATGTTTGCAGAGATAGAATTTAATGTAGACACGGTAAATGATGCCATAATCGTACCAAGGGAAACTATTTTAACTGAAGGGGATATAAGCTATATTTATACAGTTGAAGGGGATAGAGCTAAAAGAATTGAAGTTAAAATAGGCCTTGATAATGGAAGAGAGACAGAAATAATCGAGGGATTAGAGGAAGGAACACAAATTGTAATAAAAGGACAAAATTACCTCGAAGATGGTGGGAAGGTTCAAATAATCGAAGATTAGGATTAGGGGGAAGAGTCATGAAGTTTTCAAAAATATCAATACAGCGTCCCGTTACCACTGTCATGTTAGTGCTAATTGTAGTTTTACTTGGGACCATTTCTATAGGAAGATTACCAGTGGATTTGCTTCCGGAATTCAGTCTTCCTTATGCAGTGGTGATAACAACTTATACCGGGGCGGGGCCACAGGAAATAGAAACTTTAATTACAAAACCCTTAGAGGGAGCAGTGGGTACAGTAAGTAATTTAAAAAATATAAAATCGACATCCTCAAACGGTTCTTCAGCTATAATCGCAGAATTTAATAGTGGAACTGATATGGATATGGTCATGCTTGATATGAGGGAAAAAATTGATATGGTTAAGGGATTTTTACCGGAGGATTCGGAGGAACCCATAATTCTTGAATTAGACCCTAATATGATGCCGATCGTGGAAATAGGTATCAGTGGCAATGAGGATTTAGTAGCCCTAAAACAAATTGTTGACGATAAAATTATCGGTAGAATTGAAAGAATAGAAGGAGTAGCCTCTATCAATGTCAGTGGGGGAAAAGAAAAAGAAATAAGGGTTACCCTGCTTCCTGATAAATTAAAGGGGTATAACATTACCCCTAGCACAGTGGCGCAATCGATAGCAATGGAGAATTTAAATCTTCCGGCGGGAGAAATAAAACAGGGACTTAGTAGCCTTACACTTCGCTCCATAGGGGAGTTTAATAATATAGAGGAAATAAGGGAACTTCCCATTATGACTTCGGGAGGCATTGTATATTTAAGGGATGTGGCAGAGGTTGAGGAAGTATTTAAAGAGATGGATTCCTATGCCTATATAAATGGTAATCCTAGTATCAGTTTGTCTATTCAAAAGCAGTCAACAGCAAACACAGTACAGGTGTCAAAGGAAATTAATAAAGAATTGAACAAATTAAAAGCCGAATTACAGGATATAGATATTAGGATGGTATATGATAGCGCAGAATTCATTAATGCATCTATTGGAAATGTTGCTTCCACTGCAGTTGTCGGCGGTATTTTAGCCATAATAGTATTATTTGTTTTTCTACGTAATATAAGAAGTACCTTAATTATTGCAACATCCATTCCCGTCTCAGTTATTGCTTCCTTTGCTCTAATGTATTTCAGTGGACTTACACTTAATCTTGTATCCTTAGGGGGGTTAGCACTGGGGGTTGGGATGTTAGTTGATAACTCCATCGTAGTTTTAGAAAATATTTATAGACATAGGGAAAATGGAAAAGGTCGAATCGATGCTGCGGAAAAAGGGACTACGGAGGTAGGATTGGCGGTAATGGCATCTACCCTTACAACTATTGCTGTATTTTTACCCATCATATTCATTCAGGGATGGGCTGCAACAGTATTTAAGGAGATGGCACTAACGGTGACATATTCTTTAACTGCCTCTCTTATAGTTGCAATTACCCTAGTTCCGATGATGGCTTCTAAAATTTTGAAGGTTGAAAAGGTAGACGAAATTAAGCGCAAAAAAATAACAACAAAAATATTTGATAGCTGGGGTATTCTATTAGATAAAATTGATATGGGTTATAGAAAAGTCCTTAACTGGACAATGTGCCATAGGATAAAGGCGTTTTTATTGACAGGGATCATTTTTTTACTAACCCTATTAATTCCCGTATCTGGATTGGTGGGGATGGAATTTTTCCCTACATCTGACGAAGGACAGTTAAGTATTAGCATTGAGTTGCCTAAGGGTACAGTGATAGAAGAAACTTTTGAAATAGTAGCAGAAGTTGAAAAAAGACTTGATGAAATAAAAGAAATCAAAGAAATATTTGTAAGCATAGGGGGAGGTTCTAGAACCGTCGGTGCTGGAATCGGCAGCTCTGGAAAAAGTTCCAATACAGCTGTATTTACGATCGATATAGGTACCGTAAAGGAAAGAAAGCGTTCCGCAAATGAGGTTGTAGATGAGATAAGAAATCTAATTTCTGATATCCCTGGAGCAAGTTTTTCTGTTCTAGAAAGCAATAGCTTTATGGGATTTGGAGGTCTAGGTGGAAGTGGCTCTATTACTATAGAAATTACAGGGGATGAATTGGAGCAGCTAGATATAATATCTAAGGATGTAGTAACTATTGTAGAGAGCATTGAAGGGACAAGAGAAGTAAAAAGTTCCATAGAAGAGGGAGCACCAGAAGCACAAATAATAATTAATAGGAAAAAGGCATCTATGTACGGCCTTAATATGATGACAATATCAAACACATTAAAGACAGCTGTACAAGGAGCAGTAGCGACTAAATACAAGGTAAATGGAACTGAAATAGATGTAAGGATTATATATGATTTATCGCAGGTAGAATATCTAAAGGATATTAATAATATTTCAATAACATCACCTATGGGTATTAGCATACCATTATCAGAGATTTCGGAGATAATTATTAATCAAAGTCCTACTAGTATTTCAAGGAATAATCAAAAAAGAACTGTCACCGTTAACTCAGCACTCTTTGGAGTTGATGTAAACACTGTTCAAAAAAATATAATTAGAAAATTAAATGATTATAGTATGCCCGATGGATATAGTTATGAATTTACAGGGGAAGTAGAGCAAATGATGGATTCCTTTGGAAGTCTAGGTTTGGCATTAATATTGGCAGTTGTCCTTGTATATATGGTCTTAGCTGCACAATTTGAGTCATTTCTCCATCCATTTACAATTATTTTCTCTATACCCTTATCTATAACAGGGGCAATACTGGCATTGTTTATAACTAGAAGAACTATAAATATGGTTTCTTTTATAGGTTTGATTATGCTAGCAGGAATTGTTGTAAATAACGCAATTGTATTGATTGATTACATTATTCAGCTAAGGCAAAGGGGGTACAGTAGAACAGAAGCAATATTAGAAGCAGGTCCTACAAGGCTTAGACCGATTCTTATGACCACCCTTACGACCATCCTTGGGATGATTCCCATGGCTCTTGAAATAGGAGAGGGGGCCGAGACCATGTCGCCACTAGCAACGGCTGTTATTGGAGGATTGTCCCTATCAACTATATTAACATTAGTAGTTATACCCTTAAACTATACACTATTTGATGATATAGCAGAGTTATTTAGAAGTAAAAGGAAAAGACAAAAAAATTCCCAGACAGTAATTTAGATAGCAATCATAATTAGAGCCCATGAAGGTAATTATACTTTTATGGGCCTTAATTGTTAGTAAAAACTTGCATAATGATGTCAAATAATTTATAATTTATTCATATTTTGTTCATGTTTTTT
>JGI24707J26582_10000594_pt1 | contig 28140 bp, 29 predicted proteins | sample BioPla1DNA1_FD_26582 | JGI IMG/M metagenome (IMG submission 26582)
AACAGCAAGTGGAGCAAAAGTAATGGGCTGGCAGGTTGATGCAAATGATCCAACAAAAACCGTCGCCAGCGGTGTGTCACCTTTGAATATCATGTCTCCGGAAAATATGTATGCGAATCCAGAAGCTACATCGGCTGTATATATTTCCGGTAATATTGACAGTAAGGATACTCAGTTAACTAGTGAAACTGGAAAAGTCGTAAACATATCCTTCTTTGATAACATGGGACACAGTTATACTGCTGATTTAAAGATTTTACAGTCAGAGGATGCAAACAATTTATATAGTGTTGCCGTTACAGATATCAAGGATGAAGATGGACTTTCCATCTTTGCCACTAAGATTGTGGATCCAGAAACAGGGGATGTAACCTATGAACCTTCCGCCATTAANTCATTTAATTTCGGTGGCATCGAATATCAGGTAGATGTAGCGGAAGATGGAACAGTTACCATCGACACCACGGATGCTCCATTAATCAATTTTAATGGTTCTACTGGTGCTTTTGTCAGCGTTGGCGATGGTACTACACCGGGAGATAGCATTAGCTTATCCATCAATGCGGAACCCAATCCTTTTGTTCCCATTGATGTGGATTTCTCCTCCTTAACCATGTATTCAACCAGCGGTACTTCTTCTTTAGAGGCAACCAAGGGGAATCTAGAAGGATATGGGGCAGGTAAAAAGGTGGGGAATATGACCGGTATTTCCATTGATGCTTCTGGTAAAATCTATGGTAAATATGACAATGGTGATAGTAGATTACTAGGACAGATTGTGGTGGCGACCTTTGCCAATCCAGCAGGTTTAGAGGCGGTTGGTAATAGTATGTTTGCAGCTACACAAAACTCCGGTGATTTTGATGGTATCGGTCAGGATCCTACTCAAGGGGGCGGAAGTCTGACCACAGGGGTTTTAGAGATGTCCAATGTGGATTTATCAGCCCAATTTACCGATATGATAACGACACAGAGAGGTTTCCAGGCCAACTCTAGAATCATAACAACCTCAGATTCCTTATTAGAAGAATTGATCAACCTAAAGAGATAATTTNGTTTAAAGAGTTAATTAATCTTGTAACGCCANACGTCAGCTTTTGATGGGTGGCAGGATAAGCTGCCACCCTTTTAAAAAATGGAGGAAGTTATGATTGATGTGACCTTGTTCAATAATACTATAATTACTGTGAATGCAGACTTAATTGAACGGATTGAGGAAACCCCAGATACGGTAATTACTCTTACTTCTGGTAAGAAAATCATAGTAAAAGAAAGTAGACAAGATGTCAAAAATCTAGTAATATTATACAAAAAAGAAGTTTTCTGTAGAGATTTGTAGATACAAAATACAGTTAACATAAAATCATGATGGGGAATTGTTTGGAACCTGTCATGTAGAATAAACGAGGATGGAAGGTGGCAGTTTTGGATTTAGCATCCATAATTGGTTTGATCGCGTGTCTAGTGACCGTAATCTTTGGTATTTTATATGGGCAGGATGGTTTAAGTGTTTTATTAGACTTCTACGATCCTCCGTCAATCTTCATTACATTTGGTGGTGCCTTCTGTTGTATGCTTTTAATGTCCCCCAGTTTAAGGGAGTACATAAAGAGTCTTAAGAGTTTTGGGCTTATATTAAAAGTTGTACCATCCAATGAAGAGGAAACNATTCGAACCATAATCGAATTATCAAANNTAGCCAGAAAGGAAGGGTTACTGGCTCTGGAAGAGGCTGCCAATGACATTGATGATGATTTCCTGAAAAAAGGAGTTTTGTTAATTGTAGATGGTACCGATCCGGAGTTGGTAAGAAATATCTTGGAAACGGATCTCAACTGCATAGAAGCCAGACATGCAAAAACTGCTGGTTTCTGGGATAATTTAGGTTCCATGGGTCCTGCCTGGGGTATGATCGGTACTCTGATAGGTTTGATTAATATGTTACAGGATATGAATGATCCTGGTAGTATTGGACCTAGTATGGCAGTAGCATTAATCACAACCTTATATGGTTCCTTATTAGCAAACTGGATTTGTATCCCGGTTTCTACTAAATTAAAAGCCAATAGTGCACAGGAGATTATGATAAAAGAAGTTATGGTAGAGGGTCTTCTTTCCATTCAGGCAGGTGAAAATCCAAGGGTTATTGAAGAAAAATTAAAATCCTTCTTGTCACCAGCCCGTAGAGATGCGATGAAGGAAGAAGGTGGTGAAGACATTGGCTAGAAAAAAACCAGAACAATCTTCTGGTGGTGGAAATGCACCTTGGTTGGCTACCTTCGCTGACTTGATGAACTTGCTTTTGTGTTTCTTTGTTATGCTTTTTGCAATGTCTGAAATCAGCGAAGAAAAGTTTAATGATATTTCCATTTCCATGTCCAATAGCTTCAGCATTTTTGATGGTGGTGGTTCTGCCTTAGACAATGGAGAGTTGATTTCCACCGGGATCTCACAGTTGAATGAGCTGGATGAGTACTTCTCCAACATGGGACAGGATGATGCCGAAACCGACAGTTCTGATTCCCCAGGGGGAAGCTTGGAAAAACCAGAGGTTGATGAAGCTTTGGAAGTACTGGAGAAAACAAGATCTGAAGTTTCTGGAAAAATGTATGATGAGATCTCCGATCTAAAAGATAAGAAAAACTTAGGTGATTATGTGGAACTGGACATAGATTCCGATTATCGATTTGTTCAGTTATCCTTGAAGGGAAGTGTACTTTTTGATTCCGGTAAAGCGGATATTAAAGAGGTGGCAAAACCTATTCTTTCATCAATCGGTGATATCTTAAAACTATACGAAGGAAATGTTATTGAAATCGTAGGACATACCGATAATGTACCCATGACCAGTGGAGCATTTAAAGATAATAATTGGTTGTCTTCTGCAAGAGCCTTAAACGCGGCAGAGTACTTAATAAAAAACAAGGGACTTGACCCAGCAAAGATTAAATATTCTGGTAGGGGAGAGTATGAACCCGTTGCTTCCAATGCAACTGTCGAGGGTAGGTCAAAGAACCGTAGAATTGAAATTAAGATATATAATGAATATAGCAGTAAATAGGTTGACATAAATAAATTCTATTTAGTAGGTATATTGAAATGCAAATACAAAAGCAATATTCAATATAGAAAAAGAGAATGGAACCTAATAATAAAAGGGGAGACTACAGATGAAGAAAAACATGTTAACAATTATCATACTGGCCTTGGCACTGGTGAATGTGGTATTATCCAGCGTAATCATCTTCGTAATCGTGCCGAACGCCAATCGGACCAATAAGCTGGTCAGCAAGGTTGCACAAATCATCGATTTGGAGCTGGAATCCCCTGAGGAAGAACTTGCAATTACGGATATCAAAACCTATGATGTTCCAGGTAAATTGACCATCCTATTAAAGGAGTCTAATAAAGGGAAAAATTATGCACAATTTACTGTATCCCTATCAATCAATGAAAAACACAAAGATACAGAGAAATTAGAAGAAAAAATAACGGAAAATGAAAATATGATCAAAGAAATGGTTGGAGATGTATTCCAACAATATACCCTAGATGAAGTTAGGGAGAAAAAAGATGAGATCAAAGACAAAATATTAACTAACTTACGCAATTATTTTGATTCTGATTTCATTATCAATGTTTCATTTGGTAATTTAGTGCTTGATTAAGAATTTTGATGATTTAATTCGAATTATATGTTATTATGTTTGTAACAGGCTAGGAGGTAACAACTATGGGTGATGTCTTATCCCAAAACGAGATAGATAATCTGCTTGCGGCTCTAAGTAGTGGAGAATTGGACGCAGAAGAAATCAAGCAGACGTCGGAAAAACAGGTTAAGAATTATGACTTCGCCAGACCTTCCAAATTTTCGAAAGAACATCTTCGTACATTGAATATTATCTTTGAACATTATGCCAGATTGTTATCTACCAATCTACCTGCTTACTTGCGAAAGAATGTTCAAGTGGAAGTAATCAATTCCGAGGCTGTTACATATTCCGAATTTACCAATGCCTTATCTAATCCAGTGATTTTAGGCATTATAGATTTTGCCCCTCTACAAGGAAATATTATTTTAGAGTTGGCGGATAATCTGGGATATGCCATAGTTGATCGAATGTTGGGTGGTGGGGGTTATCCTCTGGAGAAAGTTCGGGATTTTTCTGAAATTGAGTTAATGATGATAGAGAGAATTATAACGGTTTGTACGAATTTATTACGGGAACCATGGGCGAATGTGATTCAGTTACAACCCAGATTATTAAGAATCGAAACCAATTCACAATTTGCGCAGATTATTTCTCCTAGTGAAATGATCTCCATTGTTACACTGAATCTTAAGATTGGAAATATCGAGGGTATGATGAATATCTGCTTACCTTATGTATGTTTAGAGACGGTGATTGATAAGTTGAATACAAAATACTGGTATTCTTCCATGATAACCAGTGACAATCAATCTTATCAAGAGGCGATAGAAGTAGCCATTGCAAAAGCCAAGATACCAATACGAGCAGTTCTTGGAAAAAGTACCATATCCGTCAATGATTTTATGAATATGCAAAGAGGTGATATCATCAAATTAAATACAAAAGTAGATGATGAATTAACCGTCTATGTGGGTAATTTAAATAAATTTACCGCACTTCCGGGCGCATCCTCAGGTTCCTATGCGGTCAAAATTTCATCAATTATTAGAGGAGAGGAGTAAGAAAGCATGGATGGTATGCTATCTCAAGAAGAGATTAATACTTTACTAAACGCCATGAATAATGATGATGCTGATACCGGTACTGAAACAGAAACACTAACCGAAGAAGAAAAAGATGCCATTGGTGAGATTTCAAACATCAGTATGGGAACTGCAGCAACCACATTATTTTCCTTAGTAAATCAGAGGGTAGTGATTACGACTCCAGTTGTAGAGTATGCAACTTGGGATGATATCGTAAATTCTTATGACAAGCCCTGTGTCTTCATACAGATTTATTACCAGGAAGGTTTAGACGGTAATAATATATTAATATTGAAAGAAAGTGACGTTAAGATCATCACAGATCTTATGATGGGAGGGGATGGAACAAACACCGAGGGTGAACTTTCTGAATTCCATCTCAGTGCAATCAGTGAAGCGATGAACCAGATGATGGGGTCAGCGGCTACGTCCATATCTTCAATGCTAGAAAAAAGAGTGAATATTAGTCCCCCTGTATCTTCTGTAGTAGAGTTGGATGAAAAAATAAAAGGGCAGGACATAGCAGATTTTCTTAAGGGATCCTTCGTAAAGGTATCCTTCCGTATGGAAATTGGTAATCTAGTGGATAGTGTATTAATGCAATTATATCCCTTTGATTTTGCAAGAAAACTATATAAGCAATTTATTCAGGCAACATCCATAGAGCCGGATGTTCCTACAAGACCTCAAGAAAGTCATACACAAAAGAAAGAAGCAGCACAGGCAGAGCAAAGACCAATGGAGCAAGCTCAGCCTCAGACACAAGAACAAGCGCAACCTGTGCCGCCACCATTTCCCCAAGGGTTTAATCCTTATGGAAATTATCCTCCTTATCCATATCCAGGAGGAGCTCAGGCAGCAATGCCAAATCCAATGCCAACCACACAGGATGTGAATGTGCAACCAGTTCAATTTGCACCATTTTCTTCAGCTTCTAATGTCGTAATGCAACCAGAGAATATTGACTTACTTATGGATGTACCTCTGGAAGTTACGGTAGAGTTAGGAAGAACCAGTAAATCGATTAAAGAAATACTGGATTTTTCACCAGGTACCATAATTGAGTTAAATCGCCTTGCAGGTGAACCTATTGATGTACTTGTAAACGGTAAATTTGTAGCCAAAGGGGAAGTTGTAGTAATGGAAGAAGCATTTGGCATACGAATTACTGAAATAACAAAGCAGAATAAATAATTTTGAATTCATAATACGAAAAGATAGGAGAATTAATATGGCGAAAAGTATTTTAATTTGTGATGATGCAGCTTTCATGAGAATGATGATTAAGGATATTCTGGTTAAGAACGGTTATGAAATTGCCGGTGAAGCAGAGAATGGTTTGAAAGCAGTTGATAAGTACTTAGAGACAAAACCAGATTTGGTAATGATGGATATTACCATGCCAGAGATGGATGGGATTCAGGCCTTAAAGAAAATTAAATCAGCAGATCCTCAGGCAAATGTCATTATGTGTTCTGCCATGGGGCAACAGGCCATGGTTATTGAATCCATTCAGTCTGGAGCTAAGGATTTTATCGTAAAACCTTTCCAGGCAGATAGAGTCTTAGAAGCGGTTAAGAAAGCAGTAGGTTAAGAAGCCGAAGTTAAAAATAGCAAGCTAAGAAGACAGAAGATAAGAAAACGGAAGATAAAAAACGGAAGATTAAGAAAACAGAAGATTAAGAAAGCAGAAGATAAGAAAACACAAGATTAAGAAAACAGAAGGTTGAGAAAATAGTCAGTTGAAAAGTTTAATAATAAGCAGTAGGTTAAGAAAGCAGTAGGTTGTTTTAATGGGAAATAAGACCATGGTTCTATTACAGGGGAATCGTCTATTGGAAGAATTGAACTCGGGTGATACTAGCCCAGTTTCGGAAAAGATATCTAGATCAGATAACCTTCTGGAACTGGTTGGCTTAGTGTTTTTACTAATTGTGATTTTGGTGGCTGCGTATTACACCTCAAAATTCATTGGAAAAATCAAGCTGGGACAACTGAAAAACAGCAATTTCAAAGTGATTGATGCCTATCGCCTTAGTCCTAGTAAGGTGATACAGATTGTGAAAATCGGTAAGAGATATTTTGCCTTGGCTATTTGTAAAGATCGTATAACTGTAATTTCTGAATTACAAGAATCCGAGTTGGAATTTAAGGACGATTTAGAAATGAAAAAAACTGAAATGGGAAATCAGTTAAATCATGAAAGTTTTAAAAAAATATTTGATAAACTGAAAAAGAGTAAGGAGTAAAGGTTGATATTCATGAATGTATCTCGAAAAAAAATAAGCTTCAAGTCAGTAATATTTATCATATTACTCTTATGTATATTAACCTTAATACCCTGTACTAAGGCCTATGCCTCGACCATAGAGGAACCTGCAACAAGTAGTGATTTTAGTGGTTCCATCGGACCTTTGCAATTTTCCTTAGGATCCAATCAGGGAGAAGGAAGTCTTTCTTCTACCTTACAGATATTACTGATCCTTACGGTGATTACCTTGGCACCATCCATATTAATTATGGTAACTTCTTTTACAAGGATTATCATTGTGTTGCATTTTGTAAGATCTGCCTTAGGAACCCAGTCAACACCACCCAATCAGGTCTTAATTGGTTTGGCATTATTTCTAACATTTTTTATTATGTCACCGGTTTTTACCGAGATAAATACCAATGCCATTGAACCTTTGTCTGCCGGTATAATTTCAGAGGAGGAAGCCTTTGAAAAGGGAGTAGCCCCCTTAAGGACTTTTATGCTGGAACAGACGGATACCAAAGACATAAGATTGTTTTTAGATATTGCTGGTATTGATAAAGTGGAAACTATTGAGGAAATTCCTCTTACTGTGATTATTCCCGCTTTTATTATTAGTGAGTTAACCAAAGCATTTATTATAGGCTTTTTAATTTATATACCTTTTATTGTAATTGATATGGTTGTATCATCGACCTTGATGTCCATGGGTATGATGATGCTTCCCCCAACCATGATATCCATGCCATTTAAAATTCTCTTATTTGTTTTGGCGGATGGGTGGAACTTGATCATAGGTGAAGTTGTGAAGACATTTTATTAGCGGGAGATGAAGTAGATGAATGAAAATATCGTAATCGATATCGCAAGAGAGGCATTAATACTGGTGCTTAAGCTAGCAGCACCTATGTTATTGTCTTCACTAGTGATTGGCTTAATTATTAGTATACTTCAGACGGTAACTTCCATCCAGGAGCAAACCCTCACATTTGTTCCTAAGTTAATCGTTATATTTCTCGTTATTATATTATTTGGTAACTGGATCATAACTACTATTAAGGATTTTACCATCGAGTTATTTACANGATTTGGTTACTTTNTTGATGTACTATGAAATTAATAGAACAGGATTTTGTAATTTTNTTATTAATCATTGTGAGGATTACCGGATTTATTTATACGGCTCCTTTTTTTTCGTTAAAGAATGTACCTTTTCGGGTTAAGACGGGACTGGCTATCTTTTTATCCATCATCCTATTGATGACGGTTAGCCATGAACCCGTAGAATATACTTCCCTTTTGGCCTATACCGTGCTAATTGTAAAAGAAGTACTGGTTGGTGCCATCATGGGATTTTTTGCAAACATTGCCTACCATATCGTTTCCTTTGCTGGACAATTAATTGATATGGAAATCGGCTTTTCTATGGTACAGACCTTAGACCCCATGACCAACATTCAGACAACCATTACCTCAAATTTATATGGTTATTTGGTCATACTGATTATGCTTGTCACNAAATTGCATCATTACTTTTTAAAGGCNATCATTGATTCCTTTCAGGTGATTCCCATCGGNAAGGGGTATNTGAATCCCAACTTATATCAATTGATGATGCAATTTATTACTGATTATTTTATTATAGGATTTCGTATTACCTTGCCTATTTTTGCGGCAATCTTGGTAACAAATACAGTTTTAGCTATTTTAGCAAAGGTAGCTCCCAATATGAATATGTTCGTTATTGGATTACAGCTAAAAATATTTGTAGGGATTTTTATATTGGTTCTAATTGTAGAGATGGTTCCTTCGGTAGCNGATTTTATTTTCAATGAAATGATTGGTATGTTGAGAGCTTCCGTAGAACTTTTGATAGGGGATTGATGGTATGAGAATGGAAGAGGAAAAGCTGTTAATATACCGGATACCTTATCATTTGCAATATTTTGCAGGTGGAGATGGTGCGGATAAAACAGAAGAGCCCACCACCAAAAAACTGGAAGAGGCTAGAAAAGAAGGGCAGGTAGCCCGAAGTAAGGAGTTAATTAATGCCTCTGGATTGATTACATTATTTATTACATTAAAAATATTTATAGGTTTTATAGGAAGTAATTTTATAAATACCTTTCAAAATTCCTACCAACATATCAATGGAATTACCAAGGAAGAATTCAGTGTAGTTTCGATACAGGAGTTGTGGATCGAAAGCCTACTAACCATCCTGTGGACCTGTTTGCCACTTTTTGCAGCAGCCACCTTGATTTCCTTTGTTGTCGTGGTTTATCAGGTAAAGTGGAAGGTATCTGGTCAATTATTAAAACCAAAACTAAGCAGGCTAAATCCAATCAATGGATTTAAGAGAATATTTTCCAGNGAAAAAATCGTAGAGCTGATCCTGGACATTATAAAAATATTTATTGTAGCTTGGATTGCATATTCCACCTTGAAAGATGAATGGTCTACCTTACTACTTCTATATGAAGTGAATTTAGAACAGGCCGTACTCTTGATTGGTGATATTATTATAAATTTAGGTATCAAAATCAGCTTCTTGTTTTTCACTATTGGTTTGTTTGATTTATTCTATCAAAAGTTAAAATTTAAAAAAGATATGCGAATGACCAAACAGGAAGTTAAGGATGAATTTAAAAATACAGAGGGTGACCCTCAGGTTAAAAGTAGAATACGTTCTAAAATGAGGGAAGTATCCAGAAGAAGAATGATGCAAGCAATCCCACAAGCAGATGTGGTGATTACAAACCCAACTCATCTTGCTGCGGCGATTAAATACGATCGAGAGTCTTCAGAAGCACCAGTATTGGTTGCTAAGGGTGCGGATTATCTGGCACAAAAAATCAAAGAAATTGCAAAAGAAAATAATGTAGAAATTGTTGAAAATAAGCCCTTGGCAAGAATGTTATATTATAATGTGGAAGTTGGTGCAGAAATTCCACCGGAATTGTATCAAATGACTGCCGAAGTATTGGCTTATGTATATGGATTAAAGAATAAATTATAAAGGTAATAGCTCTTATGTCTAGGAATTATGCTTTAGAGCTGTAAATTGCTATAGAGTTTTAAGAAGCATAAGACCTGTGAGAAGCCTAAGGCTTGTGAAAAACATAAGACTTGTGAAAAACAAAAGCTTTATGAAAAGCATAAATAAGGCTTGTGAAAAGTCTAAGGATTATGAATAGCATAAGGCTTATGAAAAACATAAGTTTTATGAAAAGCATAAATAAGACTTTTGAAAAACATAGGACTTGTGAAAAACATAAGGCTTGCGAGAAACATAAGGCTTGCGTAAAGCATAAGACTAATGAAATGCATAAGTTTTGAAATTAAGCTTAAGAGTTGTAACCTTGAAAAAATGTGGGAGTCATAATATGAAAAAATCTGATTTAGCAATTGGATTATATTTGCTAGCAGCTATTATATTTTTAATAATTCCAATGAATTCCACGGTTCTTGATATGTTTTTAGCTTTAAACATTTCATTGGCCATGGTGATTTTATTTAATGCATTGTTTGCAAAGGAAATTTTACAGATGTCGTCCTTTCCGTCGATCATATTGTTTACGACGATTTTCCGTATTTCATTGAATGTTTCTAGTACCAAACTAATTTTGCAATCCGGTAATCCGGGTAACGTGGTAGAAACCTTTGGACAATTTGTTGGTGGTAATAACCTTGTTATTGGTGCCATCGTTTTTATCATCTTAATCCTCGTCCAGTTTATGGTTATCAATAAAGGTTCTGAAAGGGTTGCAGAGGTAAGCGCTAGATTTACCCTGGATGCTATGCCGGGTAAACAGATGGCCATTGATGCCGATTTGAATACAGGNGCTATTACTGATGAAGAGGCAAAGCATCGAAGAGAAAAAATCCAGGAAGAGGCCTCCTTTTTCGGGGCTATGGATGGTGCTACCAAATACGTTAAGGGGGATGCCGTAGCAGGACTTATTATTACGGTGATTAACCTGATTGGCGGTACCGCCATGGGAATGCTATATCAAAACCTGGAATTTATGGATGCCATCCAAAAGTATTCCATACTGACCATTGGTGATGGTTTAGTGAGCCAAATTCCTTCACTTATGATATCTCTTGCAACTGGTATTTTAGTAACCAAGGCTTCGAAAGAAGCTGATTTTGGAGATTTGCTGATCAATCAGCTTTTCTCTATTCCCAAGGTGCTTTATTTGGTTGGTGGCAGTATGGTTCTATTGGGCATTTTAACTCCGTTAAGCGATCTTTTATTTATTGCTTATGGACTTGTCTTTATTATTTCTGGAAGAGCCATTGCTGCTAAGTTTGAAGAAAAAGCAATTGAAGATGAAGTGTCGATGGAAGAAATCTCTGCAGATGAAATCAGAAAGCCAGAAAATGTGGTATCTTTATTACAAGTGGATCCCATTGAGCTGGAGTTTGGATACGGTATCATTCCTTTAGCAGATACCAATCAGGGTGGAGATTTACTGGATCGTGTGGTACTAATCCGTAGACAGATTGCATTAGAACTAGGCTGTATTGTACCTATGATTCGTTTAAGGGATAATATACAATTAAATCCCAATCAATATATTATAAAAATTAAAGGTATTAAGGTAAGTGAAGGAGAAATCCTATTTGACCATTATATGGCTATGAATCCGGGCTATGTGGAAGAAGAGATCACTGGTATTCCAACCTTTGAACCTTCCTTTCATTTACCAGCAATTTGGATAACAGAATCCCAGAGAGAAAGGGCAGAAAGCCTTGGCTATACTGTGGTGGATCCTCCGTCAATCATTGCCACCCATCTTACAGAAGTAGTAAGAAGTCATATACATGAGCTTCTAACCAGACAAGATGTTCAAAATCTGGTGAATAATATTCAGGAAGCGAACCAGACACTAATCTCAGAATTAGTACCCAAACTATTAAATATCGGTGAAATCCAGAAGGTATTGCAAAATCTTTTAAGGGAAGGAATCTCCATTCGAGATTTGGTTACCATATTTGAAACACTGGCAGATTATGCTTCTACCACTAGGGATACCGATGTTTTAACGGAATATGTGCGTCAAAGTTTGAAACGAACAATTTCTAGCAAATATTTCCCAGCCAATGAAATGACCAGCGTTGTGACCTTAGACCCTAAAGTAGAACAAGAAATTATGGGATCCGTAAAGCAAACGGAACAGGGTGCATACCTTTCCTTAGATCCTGCGATAACAAAGGAGATTATGGAATCGGTTCAGGCTGAAGTGCAGAAATTACAAGATTTGGGCAGAAACCCCATTATCATTACTTCGCCTATTGTGCGAATGTATTTTAAAAGGCTGACAGAGGACTATTTTAGTGATTTAATTGTTGTATCATATAATGAGATTGACTCCAATGTTGAATTACAGTCAGTAGGGATGGTGACGATCTAGTGATTATTAAAAAGTATCAAGCCAATACGGAAACCGAAGCAATCATTCTTGCCAAAGAAGAATTAGGTAAGGATGCTATTGTCATGAACATAAAAACCATATCTCCCAGGGGAATCTATCGGTTATTTAAAAAGCCAGTGGTAGAGGTTACTGCAGCTGTGGATGATAATCCATNCTATAAAAATGACAGACCCAAAAGTGCATTTACCTCCTTTCGAACTATGAATCATCCGGATATTATTTATGATGATCCCAAGGATGATGATCTAGAAACCGAGGAGACTTCTACTGGTGCAAGAGGAACCTCCCCCATAGAGGAGAAATTAAATAATTTACAGATTTTATTAGAGAAGCAAATCAGTGCTAAGGACACAGGCAAACAGGAGTCCAAAGGGACGGAGAATAATAAGAATCTGGCTTTTATTCAGCTGATCTATAATCAGTTGGTCATGAATGAAGTGGATGAAAAATACGCAAATCAGCTTATCAGTGAAATAGAAGTGACCCTGAAAAAAGATGCTTCTATGGATAATATTTTAGCCAGTATTTATCAAAAGATTATATTAAAATTAGGACAAGCCAAAACCATAGACTTAGAGGGAAAAAGACCAAAATTTATTTTCTTTATTGGTCCTACTGGAGTAGGAAAAACCACTACCATTGCAAAAATTGCTTCAAAACTAAAAGTAGAACAAAAAGCAAAGATCGCCTTCCTAACGGCGGACACTTATCGAATTGCAGCGGTTGAACAACTTAGAACCTACGCCAATATTCTAGGAGTACCTCTAAGAGTAATTTATAATTGCGATGAATTACAGCAAGCCAGGGAAGATTTTTCAGACTGTGATGTCATCTTTATTGATACCGCAGGGAGGTCCCATCGTAATAAAGAACAAAGAGATGATGTTGAACAACTAATTCAAGGGATTCCAGAAGACGAGAGAGAGGTATATTTGGTACTAAGTGCTACAACCAAATATAAAGATCTTATTAAAATAACCGAAGCCTACTCGGAAATTATTAATTACAATTTGATTTTTACAAAATTTGATGAAACTAGTTGTATTGGCAATGTATATAACATACGTATGTTAACACAAGCTCCTTTGTCTTATTCAACCTTCGGACAAAATGTTCCCGATGACATTACACAGATTGATCCACAAAGCATAGCTAAGCAACTTCTAAGGGGGCAATAAGATGGATCAGGCAGAAAACTTAAGGAATATGGTGAAAAAGCAAGCTTCTCCAAGAAGAGTTGCTCGGGTCATTACAGTAACCAGTGGCAAAGGCGGTGTAGGTAAATCAAATATATCAGTCAACCTAGCCTTAAGCATTGCTAGGTTGGGGAAAAAGGTTATTATCTTTGACGCTGATTTTGGTCTAGCAAATATTGAGGTTATGCTAGGAATTCGACCAAAGTATAACTTGGCTGACTTAATGTTTCATGGAAAGAGCCTAACCGATATCATTACCCCAGGACCGGAAGGAATTGGCTTTATATCCGGGGGATCGGGTATTCAGGAACTTACCAGTTTAACAAGGGATCAAATTATCTACTTAATTCAAAAACTAGTAGAGTTAGATACAAAAGCAGATGTCATCATAATCGATACAGGTGCAGGAATTTCAGATGCTGTATTGGAATTTGTGGCAGCCAGCAACGAGGTTTTATTGGTTGCAACACCAGAACCCACATCGATTACCGATGCCTACGCATTATTAAAAGCCCTTAATCGTAAAGCAGATTATTGCTTGCAGGACTCCAATATCAAAATGATCGCCAACCGAGTAGATAGTGCCGATGAGGGAAAAGAACTTTTTAATAAATTAAATCTGGTAGTAAATAAATTTTTAAATTTAAAATTTGAATTTATGGGTGCAATTACTTTGGATCCTAATGTACCCAAATCCGTAATAAGGCAAAAACCAGTAATATTATCCTACCCCAATTCTGATTTTACTAAGGCGATCACAGAAATTGCTGCTAAACTATGTGATGTAGGGACACAGGAAATCAAAGAAAAAAAGGGGATTGCACAATTATTTGCCAACTTACTAAGGTCAAGAATAAGGTGATTAAGGATTGGGTGAACAAGAATAAAATGATCAATTAGTGATTAAGTATTCATATGATTAAGAATAAAATGATCAATTAGTAATCAAGTATTCATATGATTAAGAATAAAATGATCAATTATTGATATGATTTAGAATAAAACATTCAAAACAATGATCAATCATAAACAGGTTTGTACAAAGTGATCAAGGATAAGCGAAAAGCAACTAGGAATAAAGTGGTCAAGGATACAATAATTGATTTCATATAAATGTTTTTGGAGGTTATTACATGCTTCAAGATATTCTTTCCATTGGACAAAAGGTAGATATTAAACAGCTGGATAGAAACGGAGAACCTATGGAGATGGGGAGGGTTTACGTAAGCCAGTTGGTAGATTTTGTTGACCAAGATATGGTCAAAATTGTAATGCCCTTATGGAATACTAAAGTTGTACCACTCCACATCGGTGAGAGTTATCATTTATGCTTTTATACCAATAAGGGATTATATCAATGTAACTGTTTAGTAATGAAACATGTAAGAGAAAACAATGTAATTCTTAGCCTTGTTAAAATAACCTCTGACTTAAAAAAATACCAAAGAAGGCAATTTTATCGCTTGGAATGCATCCATGAAACAAAATACCGCATTATAACGAAAGAAGAGGAATTGTTAGAAGAACGGGTAAGAAAAAATAAATTTTCTAGTCCTGAGGAAAAGGCAAAGTGTGAAAAACAGCTCTTATTTTATAGATTGCAATGGAGTTTAGGTGCCATTACTGATATCAGTGGTGGTGGAGCCAAGATAACTTCCCATAGTAGGCATAAGCAAGGTGACAAGCTTATCTTGTGTTTTGACTTTATTCTTGGAAATGAGCTTAGAAAACTGAATTTGGATGCAGAGATTATTTCGGCCGAGCTACTTCCAATTACTGTTGAAACTTATGAATATCGGATGAAATTCACCAATATCAGTGAAAAAGACAGGGAAGACCTGATTAAATACATATTTGAACAGGAACGTCAACGGAGACAGCAAATGAAAATATAAGTATACATAGCCAAAAATCGAAGATGTATTTGTTTTAAAGTTATGTTAAACTTATCTTAAATTTGACAGTTCTGGAAAGGTAAAAAAAAATGAAAAAAAATATTTTGTTAGTTGATGACTCTGCACTTATGAGAAGGGTAATCTCTGATATAATAAATTCAGACAATCGATTTCAAGTTACAGAAACGGCAGCCAATGGTTTAGAGGCCTTAAATATTATCTTGGATCGTGGTGAGAAACTGGATGCTGTAATTTTGGATATCAATATGCCCAAGATGAATGGTATTGAATTTTTGGAGCAGCTAAACATTCGAAACATTAAGATTACTGTAATTATTGTCAGTACGATTGCCCGTCGTGATGCAAAAGAAACCATACGTGCTTTGGAATTGGGTGCATTTGATTTTGTCACCAAGCCAGAGAATTATATCGAAGTGAAGAGCAATATATTTACCAATAAGGTATTGGAATGTCTTTCTCTTGCGATGAAGTTGGATCAGGATCAAGAAAAGAAAAATCTGAAAATAGACATTGAACGATTNGCTAGAAAAAGAAAGAGAGAGAATCCGGATCAAGCCTGTCGTAAACTTGTGGCAATCGCCTGTTCTACGGGAGGACCCAAAGCCTTACACGAAGTGATACCAAAACTTCCAGAAAACTTGGATGCTAGTGTATTAATCGTTCAGCACATGCCAGGAGGCTTCACAAAATCCTTAGCGGATCGCTTAAATGATTTAAGTAAAGTGGAAGTGAAAGAGGCACAGGATGGTGATGAAATAAAAAAAGGTGTTGTTTATATTGCCAAAGGCGGTTATCAAATGAGACTGAAGAATGGTGATGGTAAACAGACCCTGGCAGTAACCAGCGAAGCTGCAAGGCGAGGATTAAGCCCTTGTGCCGATATCATGTATGAATCCCTGGTAGATTCAGAGTATGATCAAATCTTCTGTGTCGTATTGACAGGGATGGGGGGCGATGGTTTGGACGGCATTACACTGTTAAATAAAAGCAAGAACATATATGTCATAGCTCAAGATGAGGAAACTAGTATTGTATACGGAATGCCTAAGGTGATACGTGACGCTGGATTGGCGGATGAAATCGTAGCCTTAGATCAAGTCGCTGAAGCTATCATAAAGAACGTGGGGGTGTATGAATATGGATGTTAGTCAATATTTAGAGATATTTATTGAAGAATCAAAGGAACATTTGCAGAGTTTAAACGATCAGCTTTTAATTCTGGAACGGGAACCTGAGAATGAAGATACCATTAATGAGATTTTCCGTGCAGCCCATTCCTTGAAGGGGATGGCAGGTACCATGGGATATAAGAGAATGCAACGCTTAACCCATGATATGGAGAATGTATTCTCGGAAGTTCGTAATGGTAAAATGAAGGTGTCATCCGAATTGGTGGACGTGCTCTTTAAAGGACTAGATGCTTTAGAGGAGTACCTGGCCAATATTCAAGCGGATGCCAATGAAGGAACCAACGACAATGAGGACATTATCAATTCTTTAAATAACATACTCAATAAGGGACTTGGTAAGGCACCCGTTGAAAGTTCTGCGGATCAAAAGCCGACTGTTCTAAGTGCGACCTCGATTGATACGGACAAGATGAAATTTAAGCATATTAAGATAGAAGATCATGAAAAGAAAGCAATTGTAAAAGCAGGGACTTTGGGAATGAATGTGATTGGTCTGACAATCTATATTCATGAATACTGCGTTTTGAAGGCTGCAAGAGCCTATATGGTAAATCGTAACCTAGAAGAGCATGGAGAGATTATTAAGTTGTTCCCTACAGCTCAAGATATCGAAGATGAAAAATTTGATTTTCACTATTCGGTATTTATGGTTAGTAAGGAAACACCAGAAAAATTAGCAGAAGTGGCAGAAAGCATTTCCGAAATCAAGGAAGTTGTTGCTGATTACATAAGTCTATCCAATGAGGACGTTACTAATTACACCAATGTGCTCAAAAGAGAAGAAACAGCCCTAGCTAGTGGCGCTGCTAGAACATCCGAAACAAAGAACGGATCGGTTCAGAAGAAAGCGAATAAACCGGTGACCAATCGGTCTGTTCGTGTAGACATTGAGAAGCTTGATGTCTTAATGAATCTGGTGAGTGAGCTGATTATTGCAAAAAATGGTTTGGTTTCCATTAGTTCTACCTCACAAGTTGCCCTGGAACATGGATTTAGTGAGCAGATAGAATATTTGGAAAGAGTTACAACGAACCTACATGAATCGGTTATGAGGGTTCGAATGGTTCCGATCGAAAGTGTAGTAAACCGCTTCCCTAGAATGATTCGTGATTTATCGAAAAAGTTAAATAAAGAAATGGAATTATACATGTCCGGTGAAGAGACCGAATTGGATCGTACAGTTATTGATGAAATCGGTGATCCTTTGATGCATTTACTGAGAAATGCAGCTGACCATGGTTTGGAAAGCAATGAAGAAAGACAGCGACTTGGTAAAAATTCGGTTGGTTCCATCTTTTTAGAAGCGTATCAAGAAGGAAATAATGTTGTGATCGAAGTTCGTGATGATGGCTCAGGAATTAATGTAGATAAAATCAAAAAGAAAGCTTTGGAACGGGGTACCATTACAGAGGATCAAGCAGCAAGAATGTCGGATAAGGAGATTATTGATCTTTTATTCCAACCTAGCTTCTCAACTGCCGAACAAGTAACCGATGTATCTGGTAGGGGTGTTGGTCTTGATGTAGTAAAAACCAAGATTGAAACCTTAGGCGGTGAAATCGAAGCAAGATCTGTTCTGGGCGAAGGTTCTACATTTATCATACGATTACCATTGACTTTAGCCATTATTCAAGCACTTATGGTAATGATAGGAAGAGAAAAATTCGCCCTTCCTTTGGGNAGTATCCAGACCGTTGAGAATATACCGAANACCGATGTTAGAATGATTCAAGGGAAAGAAGTAATCAACCTAAGAGGAAGTGTAATTCCAATCATACGCCTTGGCGAAGTTTTGGATTGTGTGAAAGCAGAGAATGAACCGGAAGAATTCGTGATTGTTGTCGTGAAAAAAGGTGAACGCCTTGCAGGTTTGGTGGTGGATGAATTAATCGGACAGCAGGAGATTGTTATTAAATCCATTGGTAAATATATTAAGGCTCACAAGATTGTTAGTGGTTCAACGATTCTTGGTAATGGTGAAGTATCACTAATCTTAGATGTTAATTCTTTAATTTAAGGGGGTGTCAGTATGGCAGAGGATGTAAAACAATTTATTGTATTAAGGTTAGATCAAGAATTATTTGGTATTGATATCAAGTTTATTGAAAGTATTATTGTAATGCAAAGCATAACCAGAGTGCCAAAGTCACAACCTTATTATAAGGGAGTTATCAATTTAAGAGGAGATATTGTTCCGGTTATGAGCCTGCGAGAAAAATTAGGGCTGGAAAGTGATGATTATGGCCACTCGACTAGAATGATTATCGTTCGTCCTGATGAGCAGGCTGCTCCAGCAGGAATTATTGTGGACGAAGTAAAAGAGGTTATAGAATTAGAGGATTCTGATATTGACCAACTTGCCTACGACAAAACCGATGTAAAATCTAACATTAGCTTCGGCATAGGAAAATACAAGAATGAATTAATTAATATTTTAGATATTCCAAATCTATTATTGGAGAAAGAAACAAACAAAAAATAAACATAAATATCTTAGAGAAGAGAGGTGCATGAGTGGTGTCCCAAATAAATTATGATAGTATCAACAATATGCAATTTGATGTTCTTCGTGAGATTGGCAATATTGGCGCTGGGAATGCCACTACAGCGCTTTCCCAGATGATTAATTCTAAGATTGATATGAAAATTCCCAAGGTAGAATTACTAGAGTTTAAGTATTTGGCAGATATCGTCGGGGGAGCCGAAAACCTTGTGGTTGGAATTTTATTCACACTGGAAGGACAAGCGAATGGAATGATGATGTTTATGATGGAAAAGATCGCAGCCCATCGGCTTGTTAATCTATTACTAAATAATCCGTCAGATAAGATAACGGATGATTTTACTGAGATGGAGATGTCCGCTTTAAATGAGATTGGCAACATCATAGCAGGGGCATATTTGTCTTCCTTATCAACCTTGACAAATATGTTAATTACCTCCAGTATCCCCTATCTGTCAATTGATATGGCAGGGGCAATTCTTAGTGTTCCTGCGATTGAATTTGGAAAAATTGGAGATAAGGCTCTGTTAATTGAAACTGAATTTGGTGATAAGGAGAATGCCGTTAACGGGTATTTTATTCTTATTCCAACATTAAAATCATACGAGGCTATTCTATCGTCATTGGGATTATAAGGGGTACAAATGAAAGAAATGATACGGGTAGGAATGGCAGACTTAAATGTATGTGTTGCACCAAATGCAATAGCCACCTTAGGCCTTGGATCCTGTGTAGGAATTGTCTTATATGATCCTAGAAATAAAATAGCTGGTTTAGTACATATCATGCTGCCTGACAGTACAAAAATACTAAATAACGAAAATAAAGCAAAATTTGCGGATACGGGTATCGATGCGCTCATTGAAAAAATGGTATCGATTGGTGCCNATAGGAAAAATTTGGTGGCTAAAATTGCTGGAGGAGCTCAGATGTTTGCCTTTAGCAATAATAGTGAAATGATGCGCATTGGTGACCGTAATGTAGAAGCTGTAAGAAAAAAATTAAAAGATATTGGCATTGAAATTAGGGCAGCTCATACTGGCGAAAATTATGGACGCACCATCGAATTTTATCCGGAAACAGGAGAATTGCATATAAAGTCTGTTGGTAGAGATCGGATAATTATATAAGGATGGTGTAAATACTAAGTTAAGTGGAGGTTTTTATGGGAAGTCAGGTGATTCCAGCCATAATTGTACTTATCGCAGGGGTGGTAACCAGTATTATAAACATAGTGAACCAGGTGGAATTAGTTCCCGCGTTAAAACGTCTACTTTTGGTCATGGTGATATTTTACTTTATTGGACAAATAGCCAAGGCGATAATACAAAAAGCAATCAGACAGAAATCAAAAGCTTCAGATAATCAAAATGAAGACAAGCAGGAAGAAGATAAGCAAAAAGAAGTTGAACAAGAAGACGAACCGGAAGGAAAGAAGTAGTTGTTAATTCTGCAATAGCAATATGAATGTACTAACAACAGAGATCTGTATCATTTACTTCAGGAGGCAATATGAGCGCAGAGAAAAAACAGAAGCTTTGGGAAGAATATTCCAAAAAAAGAACTTCTGAACTTCAGGAAAAAATCATAATTGAATATGCAGGATTAGTAAAATTAGTAGCCGGTCGGTTAAGCATGTACCTGGGCTCAAATGTGGAATATGACGATCTGGTGGGCTATGGTATTTTTGGCTTGATTGATGCAATTGATAAATTTGACAACTCCAAAGGTGTGAAATTTGAGACCTATGCCTCCCTTCGTATTCGTGGCGCCATTCTAGATCAAATTCGTAAAATGGATTGGATCCCTAGAAGTATTCGTCAAAAGCAGAAGAAACTGGATCAAGCCTATCAATACCTGGAAGCGAAACTAGGTAGAGTACCCTGTGATGAAGAAATTGCTGATGAGTTAGAAATCACAGTGGATGAATTGGAAACATGGGAGAACCAGACCAAGGTGACCAACATCATTTCCTTAGATGAATTTATGGATCAGGGAACGGAAGCCAGAATGGATAAAGGTTTGATAACAACCTTTGCTCAGCCAGAACGAATTGTTGAAAAAAACGAATTGAAAGAGCTCTTAATTCAGACCTTAGAGATTTTAACAGAAAAAGAAAAGAAAGTAATTATTTTATATTATTATGAAGAATTGACCTTAAAAGAGATTAGTCGTATTTTAGAGGTTTCCGAATCTCGAATCTCGCAATTGCATACAAAAGCTTTACAAAAAATGAAAATGAAACTGGGTAAAAATATGGATCTATTTTCCAATCTATAATTGGTAGTAGCCAAATAGATTAATATTTACCATAATAGATTAAGAGAGAGTGAAAGGACATGATACCTTTTCACTCTATTTGCGTAGTTACCATTATTTACCTGTATAAAATAAAGGTTTAGAGTAGGATGCAATAAAAACGGAATTAGGAAAATTAAGTCTACTTGAATTTTCCGATTGGAGCAACAAGACCATGAATATGTTTTTTTGTTCATGTTACAATGAAAGAAGAATGAGGTAAACGTTACACTTGGCGGGCTTACATAGAAGGAGGTTACTATGAGAGGGAAAAATGGATTTTTCCAATTAATAATAAAGCAGGATGGAACCTACCTGAAAATATTTAAGGCTGAAGAAGGGGGACAGCCTATATCGTATGAAGAAATCAGTAACTATTTAATGGATATACATATTAATGAATTTGATATAATTGTAATCGGTAAAGCATTAGCATCGGATGAAAGTCCAATTGAAGTCAAATTAACTTCCATGCCAATCTTACCAGTGGATGAGTTTCTGAAAATTGAAGTTTCAGAAGATCGGATGTATGTGAAAGGAAGATTTTATCCTCCTTCGGATCGTGGCAATCTGATGACCAAAGATGACATTGTAAGAAAACTGGTATCAAACGGCATAAAATATGGGACAGACGAAGCCGTCATCAGTGATTTTTTAACGAATCGAAAATATTGTACCGACTACATTCTAGCAAAAGCAACTTCTCCAGTGCAAGGGCATGATGCCCAAATCATCTATCATTTCAATACCGATCTTACCTTAAAGCCAAAGACCAATGAGGATGGAACTGTGGATTTTCACCAGTTGGATATGATTAGTCATTGCAAAAAAGGTGATTTGCTGGCTACTTTAATACCAGTAGACTTTGGTACTCCTGGAATCGATGTATATGGAAATCTGATTAAACCAGCGAAAGTAAACAACAAAGTTTTACGCCATGGTAAAAATATACATCTTTCTGAGGATGGTTTGAGGATGTACTCTGATGTGGATGGGCATGTTACCTTGGCCGATGGGAGAGTATTCGTCTCCGATACCTATGAAATTCCGGCGGATGTTAACACCTCAACAGGAGATATTAATTATGATGGTAATGTTGTGGTCAAAGGAAATGTCATTACAGGCTTTACTGTTAAGGCCAAAGGGGATATTGAAGTATATGGTGTTGTGGAAGGAGCTTATCTGGAAGCAGGTGGCCATATTATATTAAGACGAGGAATGCAGGGAATGAATCGCGGTGTACTTAAAGCCAATGGTAACATCGTATCTAAGTTTATCGAGAATTCACAAGTCATCGCAGGAGGGAATGTTACAACAGAAACTATTTTACATAGTAAGGTGTCAGCAAAAGGGGAAATATCAGTGAGTGGAAGAAGAGGATTGGTGACCGGTGGAGAGATTCGTTCTGGTACTATGATTACTGTCAAAACCGCTGGATCCCAGATGGGTACCGCAACCCTCTTAGAAGTAGGTATCGACCCTACAATTTCTGATGAATTTAAGGAAATCGAGATAAAAATTGCCATGTTGCAAGGGGAGAAAGAAAAAATTGCACAAGCATTTGCACTTTTTAAGAAACGATTAGAAAAGGGTGCTCAAATAACTGAGGATAAAAAGGAATTATTGAGAACCATTTCTCAGAATAATATAAAAATAGAAGAACAGTTGAAACAAGCCAAAGCACGATATGAGGAACTAAAGATTGAGATGGAAACGAATACCTNTGGGGCTATTAAAGTACAGGATACCATTTATCCTGGTACAAAATTGATTATTGGAAATGTTGTNTATTTTGTTCGGAATGNAATTCAACATANTAAATTTGTCAGGGATCGGGCTGATGTAAAGGTAATTCCCCTTTGATAAGTTTTGAGTCATACACTGGTCTAGTAGGGCGGTTGGTGGCTCATAAGAANCCATAGCTTTACCATATGAGGGAGGGTATAATATGGGAATACGACCAATTGATGNTATGAGATCACAGGAAGTATCTCAACTAAAAATTTATGAGACACAAAAAGTCTCAAATGAACAACTTCAGCTTGGAAGAAACTTTCAAAACATGATACAGCAAGAGACCCAAAAGACAGTACAGACATCAAAAAGTGACAATATGGAATATCGTTATGATGCAAAAGAAAAAGGGAATAATGAATACGGTGGATCTTCTCAAAAAAGAAAAAAGAAAGAGGAGAAGAAGGAGACATCCGATAGGAAAATACCAAAAAAGTCCCGTGGTATCGATATTCTAATATAATATGGAGGCAGTATGGATCCGTTTCAAATTATTTTAATAATTTTAGGTATCATAATAATTGTATTGAGTTGTAGGATAGTGGACAAGTCCCAATATTCGGTCAAAGAAGGTACAATGGTTACCTCTGAAACCTTGTTATCAGAAAATGAACTGGAAATGATCAAGGGAAAGGTAAATGAGGTTTTGGATGGAATCTGTGAAGAAGCCATTGTTCGTACCGATGACCATTTGGATAAAATATCAAATGAAAAGATTATCGCAGTTAGCGAATTCTCTGACCAGGTATTGGAGAAAATTAATCGTAATCATGAAGAAGTTGTATTCCTTTACAATATGCTTTGTGAAAAGAACAAAGAGTTAAAGGAGACAGTGAAGGAGATTGATTATTCAAAGAAGATGGTAGCTGATTTCTTACAGGAGCTGAATCCATCCAGTGAGAATTCCAACGAGACTCCTCCCAAGATAAGTATCAATTCATCCGCTGAGGAAACAGACAATGAAGATGCTAATTTTACACAATTGGAATTAAAATTAGATAGACCAGATAAGATGGCTAGGGGATCTTCTAGTTATGATAGTAGTTATAATAAAAGAATCCTGAATTTGCATTCCCAAGGTTTATCCGTTTTAGAGATTTCAAAGGAATTAGGACTTGGGCAAGGAGAAGTCAGATTAGTGATAGACCTACATCAGCTACAAAAATAATCTGAACCACAAGGATCTTTGAAAAATACCTTTAAAGTGAAAAAGAATAGAAAGGCCTGGTACTTGTAAATGAAACTTAAATATTACATGAGAGGTCTGGGAATTGGAATCATACTTACTACTTTGATTTTTATCATCAGTGGATATGAGAAAAAAATGACGGACGAAGAGATTATAGCCAGTGCAAAAAAACTGGGTATGATCATGGAAAAGGATCGAAATAAAGAATTAGATGACATAATACAAAAGGTTACACCGGAAGTTGTACCAGAACCATCCCCAGAGCTTACCCAAGCTCCTGAGGCAAGTGTTACACCGGAGCCAGAAACAACCACGGATGCAGAGGCAACACCGGAGCCAGAAATCACCCCAGATCCAGAGACAACCCCAGATCCAGAGATATCTCCGAAACCTACTCCTGAGGATGACTTACCATCCTCTGAGCTAACCCCAAGTCCAAGCGGAGAAGAATCGGTGACCCCATCACCAGAAATTACCGAGACACCTAATGATTCCGATACTTCACCGACAGCCGTCACATTTACCATAGACAATGGAATGTCTTCCTTAACGGTAGCAAACTTACTGGAAGAGCTAGGAGTAGTGGAGGATGCAATAGATTTCAATCAATTTATTGTTAAAGAAGGTAAGGCAAGGTTGATCAGGATTGGAACCTATACGGTGGAAGTGGGAGCGGATTATAAAGAAATATTAGATGTGATAACTAAGACAAGATAAAAGCTTAAAAGCTTCATGTAAAATATTAAGTATAAATCTATAAGTATCTATTTGAACAAGTTCTAGAGATCATATGGAGATGTAGATTGTAGCGATCATATGGGGATGTAGATTGTAGCAATCATATGGAGATGCAGATTGTAGCAATCATATGAAGATGCAGAAAATTGGAAACAGGGTTTTGCTATTCATAGATATTGATTAAGTAAAAAAATTACTTGCTATATTTTTGTGGATATGTTATAATCTCAACGTTAAAATACACGCATATGGATTTTTTACATGGTGCCAGGACGCAAGATGCGTTTGGTTTCTGGTTTGTAAAAAACATGACATATGCGGAAGACACTAACCAAATGGAGGTATATTATGAGCGTTATTTCAATGAAACAATTATTGGAAGCTGGTGTACATTTTGGACATCAGACAAGAAGATGGAACCCTAAGATGGCTGAGTACATCTACACAGAAAGAAATGGTATCTATATCATTGACTTACAGAAGTCTGTAGGTAAAGTAGATGAAGCTTATGCTACAATTAAGAATGTGGTAGCAGAAGGCGGTACTGTATTATTTGTTGGTACAAAGAAGCAAGCACAGGATGCTGTTAAAGCAGAAGCGGAACGTTGCGGTATGTTCTATGTAAATGAAAGATGGTTGGGTGGTATGTTAACCAACTTCAAGACCATCAAGAGTAGAATCAATCGTTTAAAAGAAATTGAAAGAATGGCTGAAGATGGCACATTTGATGTTCTTCCTAAGAAGGAAGTTATTCAGATAAAGAAAGAATGGGAAAAACTTGAGAAGAACCTTGGCGGTATCAAGAACATGAAAGATATCCCTGATATTATCTTCGTAGTTGATCCTAAAAAAGAAAGAATTTGTGTTCAGGAAGCACATAACCTTGGAATTCCATTGGTAGGTATTGCAGATACTAACTGTGATCCTGAGGAATTAGATTATGTAATTCCTGGTAACGATGATGCGATTAGAGCAGTTAAATTAATCGTTTCTAAGATGGCTGATGCAGTAATCGAAGCAAATCAAGGTGCTCAGTACACAGATGTTGCTGAAGAAGCAGAAGCTAATGTAGAAGCTGAAGCAGTAGTAGCAGAATAATATGAATGGGGGTATCGACAAATACCCCCATTTTTAGGAAAAGGGAAACTAGTAAAATATTCAGTTTTATATAAAAAATACTACTTCACGTACTCAGTTACAATAAATTATTGGAGGGATATAGAATGGCAATAACTGCTAGTATGGTTAAAGAATTAAGAGAAGTGACAGGCGCTGGTATGATGGATTGCAAGAAAGCTCTTGCAGCAACCGATGGTGATATGGAAAAGGCAGTAGAATTCTTAAGAGAAAAAGGCCTTGCAGCTGCAGAAAAGAAAGCAGGTAGAATTGCAGCAGAAGGTATTGTAGATACCTTTATTAGCGAAGATGGTAAGGTAGCTGCGATTGTTGAGGTAAACAGTGAGACTGACTTTGTTGCAAAGAATGATACCTTCAAAGATTATGTTTCCGCTGTAGTAACCCAGGTTGCTAAATCAAACGCTGCTGATTTGGATGCATTTTTAGAAGAAAAATGGGAGTTAGATACTACTAAGACAGTGAAAGAACAATTAGCTTCCATGATTGCAGTAATCGGTGAAAACATGAATATCAGAAGATTTGAAAAAATCGTTGCTGAAAATGGATTTGTAGTTTCCTATATCCATGGTGGCGGAAGAATTGGTATTCTTGTTGAAGTAGATAGCACTGTAAATAATGAAGCTACTCATGAAGCTGCTAAGAACATAGCAATGCAGATTGCAGCTATGTCTCCAAAATACGTAAATAGATCCGAAGTTCCTGAAGAATTCATTGCTCATGAGAAAGAAATCTTAAAGGCTCAGATTGCTAATGATCCTGCAAATGCAAAGAAACCAGAAAACATCATCGAGAAGATGTTAGAAGGTCGTCTAAACAAAGAATTAAAGGAAATCTGCCTAGTAGATCAAGTTTATGTAAAAGATAGCAATATGACAGTTGCTCAATATCTTGATTCCGTTGCTAAGGAAGTTGGCGCACCAATCTCTATCAAACGTTTTGTTCGTTTTGAGACAGGGGAAGGTCTAGAGAAAAAATCAGAAGATTTTGCAGCAGAAGTTGCTAAGCAAATGGGACAGTAATTCGTTAATTGACATGAATATTAAATACCTAAAATATGATATACAATGTTTGTAGTAATACAGGCTATTTTCATAAGAAAACTGGGTATTGTAAATTACCGTAAGAGATTAGAAGATATCATTTTAAGTTGGGTATTAGTTGGATGTTAAAGATTGGCTCTATGTCAAGTCTTGGGGTATGATTGCTTGCAATATGCTCCAAATCTAGGCTTAGAGCTATTTTATGGCTCTTTGTCAATAGTTGGGGTGGGATTCTGTGAATCCCGCTCCATTACTGTATTTAGAGCCATTTTAATGTCTAGATCTATAATTCATATTTCCGGGCATGCTAAATAAGCCTCTTGCATAGTCATCCATTTTTTAATCAGATAGAGCAGTGTATAATTCTTGTACGGAATCTTTTGAAGTTCCGCATTCCAAAAGATATCCTCTTCAATACTTTGATTTTATTATTGTAGCCTTCAGTAGGTCCATTTGTATGTTTATATTTAAAGGCATTTAGTATGCCTTTTGACCAGTTCCTATAGGTTTTAGCGCAGTTTTCAAATTCGGGTATACCTGATTTTTCAGCAGCCTTAACCCAATCCCAGAAAGCGGATCGTTGATAGGAGTATTTTTCACTTTGGCATATATCATAAAACCATTCTTTAAGATAGTGAGCTAATCTCAAGTTATCATTATAAAGCAGCATAAGATCACATGCTTTCTTGTTTTCATCCTTAAGTTT
>JGI24707J26582_10000597_pt1 | contig 28110 bp, 26 predicted proteins | sample BioPla1DNA1_FD_26582 | JGI IMG/M metagenome (IMG submission 26582)
GTAGCAGGTCGGTTACATACTTATTTGGGTAATAATGTTGAATATGAAGATTTAATTGGATATGGAGTATTTGGTTTAATAGATGCTATTGAAAAATTTGATATAACAAAAGGCGTTAAATTTGAAACATATGCATCATTACGTATACGGGGATCTATTTTAGACCAAATACGAAAAATGGATTGGGTACCTCGATCTTTAAGACAAAAACAGAAAAACGTGGCAAGAACATATAGAGAATTAGAAATAGAATTAGGTCGTCCAGCGACAGATCAAGAAATGGCTAATAAATTAAAAATTAAAGTATCAGAGTTTCAAGAACTATTAAAAGAAATTAATATATCTTCTTTAATTTCTTTAGAAGATTATATGGATCAAAATTATGAAATGCATTTAGCTCCTTATCAAAAAACAACCCAAAGTAAACCAGAAGATTATTTAGAACGACAAGAATTAAAAGAAATAGTCAGCCAAAGTATTGAGGCTTTACCAGAAAGAGAAAAACAAGTAATTACTTTTTATTANTTNGAAGAAATGACATTAAAAGAAATTAGTTATATTTTAGGGGTTTCAGAATCAAGGGTTTCACAACTACATACTAAAGCTTTAATGCGTTTAAAAAGTAAATTGGGGAATGATGAAAACTTATTATTCGGGGTGTAGGGAGGAGACAAAAAATGGATAAATCAATACAAGAACAAATTAATATTGAAATAGCATCAAATAANATGTTTGCTGCTATATTTTTCGATCCATTTGAAGAAGAGGACATAGACATAGAAATCAAATCAATAGANATAGAAAAANTNCTTCAAGAAAAAGGGATTTGTTTTGGAATAGATACAAAACTTTTACGAACTTTAGAAAAAACAAGAAAGCCTAATCATAAATATTTAATAGCACAAGGGCAACAACCTATTATAGGGAAACCGGGTAAATTGATTTACCATGTTGAAATTAATAAAGAAGCTAAACCTAAGATACAAGAAGATGGAAATGTTGATTTTCATAAATTAGACTTAATTGAAAATGTAAAGAAGGGTCAGATATTAGTAACATTAGAGCCTCCGGAAGAAGGGACGCCTGGAATTAATATATTTGGAGAAAGTATTCCTGCTCCTCTAGGAAAATCTTTACGTCTTCCACAAGGTAAAAATACAGTAATTTCAGAAGATGGTCGTCATTTAATAGCTGCTATCGATGGTCAAGTTAGTCTTGTAGACAATAAAGTTATTGTTAAAAAAATTTATGATATACCTTCTAATGTAGGTCCTTCAACTGGTGATATTGATTTTATAGGCGACGTAGTGGTCAAAGGAAATATTTTGACAGGATTTACTGTTAAATCTGGTGGGGATATTGAAGTATATGGTGTAGTAGAAGGGGCTTATTTAGTGGCAGAAGGCGATATTATTTTACATCGTGGTATACAAGGTGCTGGACGTGGAAAACTAAAAGCAAAAGGCAATATTATAGCTAAATACATTGAGAATAGTGAGGTTGAAGCAGAAGGGGAAATCCACAGTGAAGCTATTATGCATAGTTCTGTAAAAAGTGGGGCTCATATTTATGTAGAAGGAAAAAAAGGATTAATTGTAGGAGGCGTATTACGAGCATATCAAAGTATTACAGCAAAAACAATCGGATCTTCTATGGCTACTGTAACAGAATTAGAAGTAGGTCTTGATCCTAGTATATTGGAACATTATCGTCTTCTTAAAAAAACGATAAAAAAACTAGAAAAAGAATGTAAACAAACAGAACAAGCAGTTGAATTGCTTACTCGAGTACAAAAAAATGGTGAATCATCCAAAGATAAACAACAATTACTTATAAAATGTACAAGAGCTAAAATTCAAATTCAACAACAAATTTTAAAAACAAAAAGTAAAATTGAAGAATTAAGTCCTTTATTAGAGATGAAAAATCAAGGAATAATTAAAGCACTTCAATTTATTTATCCAGGAGTAAAAGTAACTATTGGTAACAGTAATATATCTATTCAAGAAGAAATTCAATATTGTACTCTTTATCAAGAGCATGGAGTAATAAAAATAGATGTATATCGTTAAAAAGAGGTGAAATAATGTCTATTCGACCTATCGATATGCAAGTAATGATTCCTAAAACATCTGAAATAGGGCAGCAACAACAATTAGAAATACAAAAACATATAACAGCTCAACAACAATTTCAGGTACAATTACAACAACAAGAAAAACAGCAACAACAACAAGTATTGAAATCGAATGAATCAGGGCAGGCTGCTATTTATGAACGAGAAAAGAATAATAGACAAGAACATTCTTCTCATCCCCAAAAGCAAAAAAATCAAAAACAAAAAAATCAATCAAAGAATACTCGAAAAAATAAAGGAATTGATATACGAATTTAGTATTTTGAGGTGGCTAATGTGGAATATATAAAACCAGAAATAATATTAATAATTATGTTGATGATGGGTATTTGTTTTATTTTAGTAGGCCTTTGGTTTTATCAAAGAAAAAAACAACCTGTTGAAGTGTCTAATGTTTTACAACTACAAAAACAACTCGAATTAAAAATTCAAGAGGGACAAGATTTGGTAGAGGAAATGAATGATTTCACCATATATATGGTGAAAGAACTAGAAAATAAACATAAAGAGCTTATATTATTATATCAATTAATTAATGAAAAAGAAGAACAAATGGAAGAAAAGTCAAAAAAAACACCAGTTATACAAGATGAAAAAATAGAACAGAACCTACCTAAGAAACAAAAACAGGTTATAGATTTGTATAAGCAAGGTAATACTATTGATACAATAGCAAAAAAGCTACAATTAGGTAAAGGAGAAGTTCAATTAATTATTGGGCTTTTTCAAAAGAGGTGAGAAGATGAATGTAAAACGAGGAAGTTTTTTTATAGGTTTAGGGACTGGAATCATTTTATCTTCTTTGCTAGCATTTTTTGCAATCTTTTCTTTGGTAAATAAGCAATCATTATCTACATTGACATTAGAAAAAGAACAAATTATTGAAAAGGCAAAAGATCTTGGTATGATATTTATTACAGAGCTTCCTTCTGCAACAAAAGATTGGACAGAAGAAGAAGTGATTGTAAAAGCAAGAGAGTTAGGAATGGATTTTATAGAAAATCAGGAGTCAAAAGAAATTCTAAATAGAGATTTAGATCATTATCCAGAAAAGAATTCTAATTGGGATCAAAATTTAGAAAACAATCCAATTCAAATAGAAACAGTGTATATTCCTTCTGGCTCTAATGCTTTTAAAATTAGTAAGATATTAGCTGAGCAAAATCTCATCAAAGATTCTGAGTTGTTTTGTCAATTCCTTAAAGAACAAAAAGTAACTTCTACATTACGATCAGGAGAATTTCATATTCCAATAGGAAGTTCAAAGGAAGAAATTTTAAGAATTTTACAGCGAAGAGAAGAAAATAAATAAAAGATATTGCCAAATGAAAAACCTTATGATATACTAATCACCGAGAGAAAACACACGTATTTTAATTTTTTAGGGAGGTGCCGTTAGGTTCCCCAAAAAAGATGATAAATACGGAGGAAAAACCAAAATATAGGAGGATATTATAATGAGTGTTATATCAATGAAACAATTGTTAGAAGCAGGGGTTCATTTTGGACATCAAACAAGACGTTGGAACCCTAAAATGGCGGAATATATTTTTACTGAAAGAAATGGGATCTATATTATTGACTTACAAAAAACAGTCAAAAAAATAGATGAAGCTTATGATGCTGTTCGTGAAGTCGTAGAAGATGGTGGAAAAGTTTTATTTGTTGGTACTAAAAAACAAGCACAAGATTCGATTAGAACAGAAGCAGAACGTTGCGGAATGTACTATGTGAATCAAAGATGGCTAGGTGGAATGTTAACTAATTTTCAAACCATTCGAACTCGTATTGAAAGATTAAAAGAGTTAGAAGTTATGGAAGAAGATGGAACATTTGAAGTATTGCCTAAAAAAGAAGTTATGCAACTTCGTAATGAAATGGCTAAATTAGAAAAAAGCCTAGGCGGTATTAAGGAAATGGAAACTATTCCTGATATTATTTTTATTGTAGATCCAAGAAAAGAAAGTTTAGCTATTCAAGAGGCACATATTTTAGATATTCCTATTGTAGCTATTGTAGATACAAACTGCGATCCAGAAGAAGTGGATTATGTTATTCCTGGGAATGATGATGCTATTCGAGCAGTTAAATTAATCGTTAGTAAAATGGCTGATGCAGTCATTGAAGCAAATCAAGGATACCAAGATAATGCAGGACAGCCTGAGGAAGATGCAGAGCAAAGTGAAAGCGCTGAAGAGACAATAGAAGAATCTGAAGAAANAACACAAGAATAAAGTGCTTTTACAGTTTGCATATATAAAGCTTCAGCCTAAGAAAGCAGGTTGAAGCTTTTATTATAGAAAAAGAGTAAATGGAAATTTTTTAATTAAAAATAGTATTGATGACAAAAGAATAAATGGAGGGTTAATCATGGCAATTACAGCAAGTATGGTAAAGGAATTAAGAGAAACAACAGGTGCTGGAATGATGGATTGTAAAAAAGCTTTAACAGAGACCAACGGAGATTTGGAAAAAGCAATTGAATTTTTACGTGAAAAAGGATTAGCTGCTGCAGCTAAAAAAGCAGGACGTATTGCTGCTGAAGGTTTAGTCATGGATTATATTACTGAAGATGGCAAATCCGGTGCTTTAGTTGAAGTAAATAGTGAAACAGACTTTGTAGCAAAAAATGAAGATTTTCGTTCTTATGTAGCTCAAGTAGCTAAACAAGCTGCTTGTACTAAATCAAATAATTTAGAAGCGTTTTTAGAAGAAGCTTGGATAGAAGATAATAGTAAAACTGTAAAGGATATATTAGTAGACCAAATTTCTGTTATCGGAGAAAATTTAAATATTCGTCGTTTTAAAAAATTTGAAGCAGAAGAAGGAGTTGTTGTTTCTTATATTCATGGTGGCGGACGTATTGGTGTATTAGTAGAATTAAAAACAGATAATCCTACAGAAGCTATTATTGAAGCAGGTAAAAATATTGCTATGCAAGTAGCAGCTGTAAATCCCCAATATGTAAATGTAAATGAAATTCCAGCAGATCGTATTGAAAAAGAAAAAGGAATTTTAAAACAACAAGCTCTGAATGAAGGAAAACCAGAACATATTGTAGAAAAAATGGTAATAGGTCGTTTGAATAAAGCATTAAAAGAAGTTTGTTTATTAGATCAACCCTATGTAAAAGATCCTGATCTTAGTGTGCAAAAATATATTGATGCTATATCTAAAGAAACAGGTAGTACTTTTAGTGTAAAACGATTTGTTCGTTTTGAAACTGGTGAAGGATTAGAAAAACGAGAAGAAGATTTTGCAGCTGAAGTAGCAAAACAAATGCAAGGATAATAGGATGAAAATAGAAAAGTAAAGGGAAGCACATTGTGTTTCCCTTTTTCTACGAGAGTATAAAGTTTTTTAAGTAAGTATGGAAAAAATCATCAAAGTGTGGTACATTAATAAAGAAGGAGAACCTTATTATGACAAACTATAAAAGGGTGTTGATTAAATTAAGTGGAGAAGCCTTAGCAGGAGAAAAAGGTTTTGGTTTTGATGAAAAAAACGTACGACGAGTAGGGGAACAACTTATAGAATCTCTACAACAAGGAATTCAAATATCTGTTGTTATCGGAGGAGGAAACTTTTGGAGAGGTCGTAGTAGTAATACGATGGATCGTACTAAGGCAGATCAAATTGGTATGATGGCAACGGTGATGAATGCTTTATATGTAGCAGAAATATTTAGAAATCAAGGTATTCCTACAGTGGTGCAAACTCCTTTTCCAATAGGTAATATGACAGAAGTATTCTCTAAAGAGAAAGCTATTACATATATGGAACAAGGATATGTTGTTTTTTTTGCAGGAGGAACTGGACATCCATTTTTTTCTACGGATACAACAGCTGCATTACGTGGTTGTGAAATTGAAACGGACATATTATTATTTGCAAAAAACATTGATGGTGTTTATGATGATGATCCGAAAAAAAATAGTGCTGCAAAAAAATACGAACAAATTTCTTGCAAACAAATTTTACAACAAAATCTTAAAGTAATTGATTTAGCAGCAGCTAGTTTATGTATGGAACAGAGTATTCCTATTTTAATTTTTGGTTTAAATATTCCAGAAAGTCTAAAAAAGGCTATTTCTGGGAAAAATATAGGTACTTTAATTACAGTTTAATCAAAGGAGGATTAGGATGATAAGTGATAAGCAATACAAACCATATGAAGAAAAAATGAAAAAAACGATTTCGGTACTAGAAGAAGAATTTAGCCTTATTCGAGCTGGAAGAGCTAACCCTAATATATTAAACTCTATTATGATTGATTATTACGGAGTTCCTACACCTTTACCACAAGTAGGCAATATATCTGTACCAGAAGCACGTTTATTACAAATTCAACCTTGGGATGCAGGTATATTAAGTGCAATTGAGAAAGCTATTTTAGCTTCTGATTTAGGAATTACTCCTAATAATGATGGAAAAGTAATTCGTTTAGTATTTCCTGAATTAACAGAAGAACGTCGAAAAGATCTTACAAAAGAAGTAAAGAAAAAAGGTGAAGAATCCAAAGTATCCATTCGAAATATTCGAAGAGAAGCAATTGATGATTTTAAGAAAATGGAAAAAAATAAAGAGCTTACTGAAGATGAGCTCAAAGTAGCAGAAACAGATATTCAAGAATTAACAGATCATTATGTTGAGCTTATTGATAAAAAAGTTGAAGAAAAAAACAAGGAAATTTTATCTATATAAAATAATAAAATTCCCCTCCCATGAGGGGTATTTTATTATGAATATATTATAGTTATCATAAATAAAAGTCAATTATTTTCCTAGATATGGGAGGTTATTATGAATACAAAAAGGGATATTGATTGGGATCATCTCCCTAACCATATTGCTATTATTATGGATGGAAATGGACGTTGGGCACAAAAACANAATAAATCAAGAACAGAAGGTCATCGAGCAGGTAGTGATAATNTAGAAACAATTACGAAAGAGATTAATCGATTAGGAGTATCTTATGCAACGGTATATGCCTTTTCTACAGAAAACTGGAAACGACCTAAAGGTGAAGTGGATTTTTTAATGGGGCTTTTACGTCAGTATTTAAAAAAGCATATTCATCAAGCTAAGAAGGAAAATGTTAAGGTTAGAATTATTGGAGAACGCAAGCAATTAGCAGAAGATATTCAAAAACAAATTTTAATCCTAGAAGATATAACGAAAGACAAAACAGGTTTATTTCTTCAAATTGCTTTAAACTATGGTGGAAGAGATGAACTAGTTAGAAGTATGCAAAAAATCGGTCAAGATTTATTAAATAACAAGGTTGTACTTGATGATATTAATGAAGAAATAATACAAAAATATTTAGATACGGCTGAAATTCCAGATCCTGATTTATTAATTCGAACAAGTGGTGAAATTCGTTTAAGTAATTTTTTATTATGGCAATTGGCCTATACAGAATTATATTTTACAGAAAAATATTGGCCTGATTTTTCGATGGATGATTTATATGAAGCCATTTACCAGTTTCAACAAAGAAAAAGAAGATTTGGAGCAATTTAGATTATTAAATGGAGGAGATTATGTGAAAACCCGTATCATGAGTGCTATACTAGGTATTCCTATATTATTCTTTTTTATTTCTTATGGAAGTTGGCCTTTGGTGTTCATCGTTTTATTTCTTTCTATAGTAGGATTAAAAGAATTTTATCNTGCTTTTAAATCAGTTGCAAAACCAATACCTATTATTGGATATGGAGCAACCATTATATACATACTTTTTATTGTACCAAGACAAGAATATTTTTCACTATTTATAACCATTCTTTGTGTGATTTTATTAATAAGTTTAGTATTTTTATTCCCTAAACGTAATATTATGGATATAGGTTTAACTTTCTTTGGCATTTTTTATGTTTCATTTCTTTTTTCTCATATTATTTTTTTAAGAAATATACCTAATGGCATTTTTTTAATATGGTTAATTTTTATTAGTGCTTGGGGAAGTGATACAGGTGCCTATTTTATTGGTATTTGGTTAGGAAAACATAAATTATGTCCCAAGTTAAGTCCTAAAAAAACGATTGAAGGAGCTATAGGAGGTATCTTAGGAGGTAGTCTTTTATCTTTATTATATGGATATATTCTTCAAACGTATACTTTAATAGATATAGAATATATATCGATTATTTGTTTCGCAGTTGGCGCAATTGGCGCAGCTTTTTCTCAGTTGGGTGATTTAGCTGCTTCTGCTATTAAACGATTTACAAAGATTAAAGATTATGGGAAGTTAATTCCAGGTCATGGCGGGATGATGGATCGTTTTGATAGTATTTTATTTACAGCTCCTTTTGTATATTATGTACTTCAATATTTATTATTTTAAGAGATTAAGTATAAGACAGATATAGATAAGCCATGATAATGAGGTGATACTATGAAAAAAATTTGTATTTTAGGTTCTACAGGTTCTATTGGAACTCAAACATTAGAAGTTGTGAAACGATTATCGGATATACAGGTAGTAGGACTTAGTGTACAGAAAAATATCGATTTATTAGAAAAACAAATTTATCAATTTAAACCTAAAAAGGTAGCCGTGATGGAAGAACAGAAAGCACAGGAGTTACAGGATCGAATTCATAATACAGGAATTGAGGTATTAGCAGGTATTGAAGGATTAATTGAGATAGCTCAAATGGATGAAGCTGACNTAATTGTTACTGCAGTAGTAGGAATGATTGGACTTCGTCCTACTTTAGCAGCTATTGAGGCAAAAAAAGATATTGCTTTAGCCAATAAAGAAACATTAGTTACGGCAGGAGCATTAGTTATGGAGGCAGCAAAGCAAAATCAGGTTTCTATTTATCCTGTAGATAGTGAACATTCTGCTATTTTTCAATGTTTACAAGGAAATGACTTTAAAGATATATCTCAATTACTTTTAACTGCTTCAGGAGGACCTTTTCGTAGAAAAACTAAAAAAGAGTTACATAATGTAACAAAAGAACAAGCATTAAAACATCCTAATTGGAATATGGGAGCTAAGATTACTATTGATTCTGCTACTATGATGAATAAAGGATTAGAAGTTATAGAAGCAAAATGGCTTTTTGATGTTGAGTTAGATCAGATTCAGGTATTAGTTCATCCACAGAGTATTATTCATTCTATGGTAGAATTTCAAGATGGATCTATTATTGCTCAATTAGGAGAACCGGATATGAGAGTACCTATTCAATATGCATTAACGTACCCCAAGAGACAATTTAACTCTTTTCCTAAATTGGATCTTTTANAAAGAAATAAATTAACTTTTGAAAAGCCAGATAAAGAAACTTTTTTATGTCTTGCATTAGCGTATCAAGCATTAAAAGAAGGTGGTACGATGCCTACAGTGCTTAATGCGGCTAATGAAGCAGTAGTAGCTTGGTTTTTAGAAGGCAAGATTACTTTTTTAGAAATACCAATTTTGATTCAAGAAGCGATGGAACATCATAAAAANATTCAAAATCCTTCATTAGAAGATATTTTATATACAGAACAATGGACATATCAATATTTAGAAAGCAGGTGAAAGAATGAATATTATTATTGCTATTTTAGTGTTTGGACTTATCGTTTTAGTACATGAATTTGGACATTATATTGTAGCGAAAAAAAATGGAATTATGGTTGAAGAATTTGCTATTGGTATGGGACCTAAAATAGTAGGAAAACAAGTAGGGGAAACTTTTTATTCTATTCGTGCCTTACCGCTTGGTGGATTTTGTAAGATGTTAGGAGAAGAAGAAGAATCTAGTGATAGTAGATCTTTTAGTAGTAAATCGGTAGGAGCTCGTATGGCTGTTATTGCTGCAGGACCTTTTATGAACTTTTTTTTAGCTTTTTTAATTATTTTTGTTATTTCTCTTTTTGTAGGTTTCAGTAGTACGTCTATTGGATATATTGAACCGGGGTATCCAGCAGAAATGGCTCAATTACAAGAAGGAGATAAAATAATTAAAATCAATGGAAAAAGGGTTCAGATTTTTGAAAAAGTCTCCTTTTATTTATCTCAATATAACCAAGAACAAGGTGAAATTGAACTTACGATTTTAAGAAATGGTGAAAAAAAGGTAATTTCTTTAAAACCTAAATGGGATGTGGATNCAAAAATGTGGAGAATAGGTTTTGCAGCCCANCCTGTTCAAGGAAGTATTGGACAAATTTTATATTATAGTTTTCACCGAATGATTTTTTTAGTTCATATTACCGTTTCTGGATTTGTACAATTATTTACCAATCAAGTGAGTCGTGATATGGTAGCAGGACCTGTGGGTATAGTTAAAGTAATTGGTGAGACATATCAAGTAGGATTAAAATACAGTGTTTTAACAGCAATAGCCAATGTTTTATGGTTAGCAGCGGCTTTAAGTGCTAATTTAGGTGCACTTAATTTATTTCCTATTCCTGCTTTGGATGGAAGTCGTTTAGTTTTTCTTGCGATTGAAGGGATACGAAAAAGACCAGTGAATCCAGAAAAAGAAAATATGATTCATTTTGTTGGATTGGTAGTACTGATGTTATTTATGCTTTATATTACCTATGGTGATGTGGTACAACTGATTAAATAATACTAAAAAACAAAAGAATAGGAGGGCGTATGCAGGATGCAACCGTTTCAGCGAAATGCAACGAAGGTAGTAGCTATAGGTAATGTTTTAGTAGGAGGAAATCATCCTATTTCTATACAGTCTATGACGAATACGGATACGCGCGATGTAGAAGCAACAGTAAAACAAATATGGGATTTAGAAAAAGAAGGTTGTGAAATTATTCGAGTAGCTGTACCAGATATGAAGGCTGCCCAAAGCTTAGGGGCTATTAAATCGAAAATTCATATTCCTTTGGTAGCCGATATTCATTTTGATTATCGATTGGCAATAGAATCTATAAATCAAGGAGTAGACAAATTACGAATTAATCCAGGTAATATAGGTTCAAAAGAACGAATAAAAGCTGTAGTAGAAGTAGCTAAAAAACATAATATTCCTATTCGTATAGGAGTAAATGCAGGATCTTTAGAACAAACTATTTTAGAACGTTATGGTGGTGTAACAGCAGAAGGCCTAGTGGAAAGTGCACTTAGACATATAATGATATTAGAACAATATAATTTTACTAATATTATAGTATCATTGAAAGCCTCCAGTATTCCTCTTGCTTTATCGTCTTATATGCAACTAGCACAAAAAGTTGATTATCCGCTTCATATTGGTATTACTGAAGCAGGAACGCTTTGGTCAGGAACGATAAAATCAGCTGCAGGTATTGGTTCATTATTAGCCCAAGGATTAGGAGATACTTTGCGGGTATCTTTAACGGGAGATCCATTAGAAGAAGTAAGATGCGCAAAACAAATTTTACAGTCCTTAGGTCTTCGTAAATTTGGGGCAGAAATTATTTCCTGTCCTACTTGTGGTCGAACAGAAATTAACCTTATTCGCTTGGCAGAAGAAGTAGAAAAACGATGTCAACATCTTACAAAGCCTATTACTGTTGCTGTTATGGGATGTGTTGTAAATGGTCCTGGTGAAGCGAAAGAAGCAGATATTGGTATTGCAGGAGGAAAAGGTGTTGGAGTTATTTTTAAAAAGGGACAATTGATCAAACGGGTTCCAGAAGATCAATTATTGCAAGTACTAATGGAGGAAATAGAAAAAATGCAGATGGAATAGGGAGGGTTATTATGTCTGTATGTCAATTTAGCGATGTATTTGACTTTATTCCCTTAGAAGATGCTATGCAAGCGATGTTTTCCAAGGCACAGGTAGGTAGAATTACTATTTCACCAAGTAAGAAAAGGTTAAATATCAATTTAATACTGCCTAATTTTATTGATCCATCGATTATTGAAATACTACAATGTCAACTTGAAGATTATATAAATCAAAAGATGAAGGTAGGTATTCGAGTTCAATATAAAGTAAAAAAAGAATCTTTACCATCTAATTGGATGAATCAATATTGGAAACAAATATTACATACTATAAAAAATAGTAGTCCTTTATGTGTTAGTATTTTAGAAGATAGTGTTTGGAAAATGCAAGACCATCTTTTAACCATTTTAACAAAAAATAATGGTTCTTTTTTTCTGGGAAGAAAAAATATAGATCATAAGATTGAAACTTTAATCAAAGAACAATTAGGACTCGATGTAAAAGTGGTTTTTACAGATAAAGAAATGTCGGAAGAAGAAAAAGAACAATATACAAGGCAAATAGAAAAACAAGAAAATATTTTGATTCAAGAAGTAGTGAAGGAGCTTTCATCCGTATCATCACCCTCTATTTCACCTTCTTCTACAGGATCATCTAGTTTATTATTAGGGAAATCTTTTTCTGGTGAATTGATTCCTATGAAAGAATTACAACCGGAATTAGGTGTGGTGGTTATACAAGGTCGGGTTCTGACGGTAGATGCAAGAGAAATTCGAGGAGATCGTTATATCCTTATATTTGATATGACAGATGAAAAAGATGCGATTACTGTTAAATGTTTTTTAAAAAAATCGAAGTATGAATTAGAAATTGCACCACAAATGAAAAAAGGTATTTTTCTTAGAGTAAAAGGCGAAGTTCAATATGATCGTTTTTCTCAAGAAATAGTAATTATGGCAAAAAATATCGAAATTATTCCAAGTACTTTAGAATTTCGAGAAGATTTATCTAAAGAAAAAAGAATAGAGCTGCATGCTCATACACAAATGAGTACAATGGACGGACTGGTATCTGTCACTGATTTAGTAGAACGTGCAGCAAGATGGGGACATTCTGCTATTGCCATTACCGATCATGGTGTAGTACAAGCTTTTCCTGATGCAGCATTGGCTGCTAAAAAACATGGGATTAAAATTATTTATGGTGTAGAAGCTTATTTAGTGGATGATTTAAAAACAGTAGTACAACATTCTAAGAATCAAACATTAGATGATACCTATATTGTATTTGATATTGAGACAACAGGATTTTATCCTGGGAAAGATAAGGTTACAGAAATTGGAGCTGTTAAAATTATTAATGGAGAGATTATAGATTCTTTTAGTGCTCTTGTAAATCCAGGAATNCCTATTCCTTCAAAGATTCAACAATTAACAGGTATTACAAATGAAATGGTAATGGATAAACCAGATATTTCTCGAGTATTACCTCAATTTTTAGAGTTTGTTGGTGATGGAGTTTTAGTAGCTCATAATGCAAGTTTTGATACTAATTTTATTCATTATTTTGCTAATCAACAATCATTACAATTATCTTCTACTATTCTTGATACATTAGCTTTAACAAGGGCTCTTTTCCCTAATCTAAAAAGACATAAACTAAACATAGTAGCAGACCATCTTGGAATTTCGTTAGAAAATCATCACCGAGCAGTAGATGATGCTCAAGCTACGGCAGAAATTTTTTTACAATGTATTCAATTATTAAAGCAAAAAGAAATCTATACTTTAGATCAAGTCAACCAATGGGTAGAGGCATCTTTAGATATTAAAAAATTGCGTAGTCATCATGCTGTTATTTTAGTCAAAAATCAAGAAGGTTTAAAAAATTTATATCGTTTGATATCTACTTCGCATATTGATTATTTTTACCGACAACCACGAATTCCTAAAAGTGTATATCTTAAACATAAAAGAGGACTTCTTATTGGTACTGCTTGTGAAGCAGGTGAATTATACCAAGCTATTTTAGAAAATAAACCAGAAGAAGTGATACAAGATTTGATGCGATTTTATGATTATTTAGAAATTCAACCGATAGGTAATAATCAATTTTTGTTGAATAACAATACCGTTGGTTCTGTAGAAGAATTGCGTAATATTAATCGTAAAATTTTAGCTTTAGGTGAAAAGTACCAAAAGCCTGTAGTAGCTACAGGAGATGTACATTTTTTAGATCCTCAAGATGCTATTTATCGAAAAATATTAATGACAGGACAAGGTTTTTCTGATGCCGAAAATCAACCACCATTATATTTAAGAACAACAGAAGAAATGTTGCAAGAGTTTTCTTATTTAGGAGAAGAAAAAGCGAAAAAAGTTGTTATTACTTATCCGAACCAGATGGCTAATCAAATAGAAAATATAAAGCCGATTCCAGACGGTACTTTTCCACCTAGTATTGAAGGAGCAGAGGAAGAGTTGATTCAAATTACTACTAAAAAAGCAAAATCGATGTATGGTGATCCTTTACCTAAACCAGTACAACAACGGTTAGATCGAGAGTTAGGTTCTATTATAAAAAATGGTTTTGCTGTTTTATATATTATTGCTCAAAAATTAGTGTGGAAATCATTAGAAGATGGCTATTTAGTAGGATCAAGAGGATCGGTTGGTTCTTCTTTTGTTGCAACTATGGCAGGTATTACAGAAGTCAATCCACTTTCACCTCATTATTATTGTCCTAATTGTAAGTATTCAGATTTTGATTCAGAAGTAGTTCAATCATTTGCTGGTGGGTCCGGTTGTGATATGCCAGATAAATATTGTCCTCATTGTCAGACATTACTCTGCAAAGAAGGTCATGATATTCCTTTTGAAACATTTTTAGGCTTTGATGGTGATAAAGAACCAGATATTGACCTTAATTTTTCAGGTGAATATCAACCAAGAGCACATGCTTATACAGAAGAATTATTTGGTAGTGAACATGTTTTTAGAGCAGGAACAATTGGAACTTTAGCGGAAAAAACGGCTTATGGGTTTGTAAAAAAGTACTTAGATGAAAAAGAAATTCCCGCTCGAAATGCTCAAATCAATCGATTAGTACAAGGCTGTACTGGGGTTAAACGAACAACAGGACAACATCCAGGAGGACAAATTATTGTTCCAAATGGTCATGAAATTTATGAGTTTTGTCCTATTCAACGGCCAGCTAATGATGTTAATTCTAGTATAACAACCACTCATTTTGATTATCATTCTATTAGTGAACAGTTGTTAAAATTAGATATTTTAGGACATGATGATCCAACTGTAATTCGTATGTTAGAAGATATGACTGGAGTGAATGCAAGAGAAATACCATTAGATGATCAAAAGACAATGTCTTTATTTACAAGCACTAAAGCTTTAGGTATTGAACCAGAAGAAATTAATAGTTCGGTTGGAAGTCTTGGACTTCCAGAGTTTGGGACAAAATTTGTTCGACAAATGTTAGTGGATACTCAACCCAAAACTTTCTCTGAATTAATTCGAATTTCAGGATTATCTCATGGTACAGATGTTTGGTTAAACAATGCACAAGATTTAGTAAGAAATGGAACAGCTACTTTATCTGAAGTGATTTCTACTCGAGATGATATTATGGTATATCTAATATTACAAGGTGTTGAAAAGAAACAAGCTTTTCAAATCATGGAAAAGGTTAGAAAAGGAAAAGGTCTTACACCAGAAGATGAAGAAGCTATGAAAGCGGCGAATGTTCCTAATTGGTATATTGAATCGTGTAAAAAGATAAAATATATGTTTCCCAAAGCTCATGCAGCTGCTTATGTAATGATGGCCTTTCGTATCGCTTATTTTAAAGTGTATTATCCAGAATGTTTTTATGCTACTTTTTTTACAGTTCGTGCTGATGATTTTGATTATGAATTAATGTGTAAAGGTAAAGAAAAAGTTCAAATGGCTATTACTTCACTAGAGGAAAAAGGAAATAATCTTACAGCAAAAGAAAAAAATGTACTTACTATTTTAGAAATTGTACTTGAGATGTATATTAGAGGTATTTCTTTTGTGCCGATTGATTTGTATAAGTCTCATGCTGTCAATTTTCAAGTAACAGAAAAAGGACTTCTTCCGCCTTTAAATGCTTTACAAGGATTAGGAAATACAGCAGCAATGAATATTTTACAAGCACGATCAGAAGGTGAGTTTTTATCTATTGAAGAATTTAGGCAACGAACGAAAGTAAGTAAGACAGTTATTGAACTTATGAAAGAAAATGAAATTTTAAAAGGTATTCCGGAAACTAGTCAGTTAAGCCTTTTTTAAAGGGGCTTGCATTGCTATATTAAAAATGCTATAATGAATAAAGATAGCTATATACACGATGCGATAAGAGTGGGTGCAAGCCCACTCTTATCTATTGTGAACCATGTATAATCCACATATTTTTACAAAAGACTATAGATAAAGAGTGGAAATGTCTTATATACTTATACCAATAGATAGAATGAAAGTTGTAATTTGTTTTTCTAGATATAAAAATAAAGAGGTGAAAATGTGAGTCAAAAAATTGTAAAACAAGTAGAAGAAATGGTTCTTCCCATAGTACAAGAAAGAAATTATGAATGTGTAGATATAGAATTTGTGAAAGAAGGACCTAATTGGTATCTTCGTATTTTTATTGATAAAGAAGGTGGTATTACTATTGATGATTGCGAATGGGTAAGCCGATCTTTAGAAAAAGAATTAGATAGAGTAGATCCTATTTCTCAACCTTATATCTTAGAGGTTAGTTCACCAGGATTAGATCGTCCTTTAAAGAAAGATGAAGATTTTAAGCGATATCAAGGTGAAATTGTGGATATAAAACTATATAAGGCTGTTAATAAACAAAAAGAATTTCAAGGAAAATTAATTGGTTTAGAAGATAATAAAATTATTATTGAGACAGAAGATGGAAATAGTTGTTCTTTTGCAAGGGAACAAGTATCTATGGTGCGCTTAGCTGTTATATGGTAGGGCACAAAGGCAAGTCACAATACATGGGGAGGTTGCCTGAACAAGAGGAGGTAAAATAATGAATGCTGAATTTATTGAGGCATTAGATCAAATATCAAGAGAAAAAGGGATTGATAAAGAAATTCTATTAGAAGCTATTGAAACATCTTTAGTTTCAGCTTGTAAGAAAAATTTTGGATCAACCCAAGATATTCGTGTTATTATGGATCGAGATAATGGAAGAGTTACTGTTTCTGTTCAAAAAACAGTAGTAGAAGAAGTAAGTAATCCTAATGCAGAAATTAGTTTGCAAGAAGCCCATGAAATGAATCATGCATATGAAATAGGAGATTTAGTATACGTAGAAGTTATCCCTAAGGATTTTGGACGCATTGCTGCTCAAACAGCTAAGCAAGTAGTGGTACAAAGAATACGAGAAGCAGAAAGAGATCTTNTTTATGAACAATATATTCATAAAGAAAAAGATATTGTAAATGGTATTGTGCAAAGAAAAGAACGTAGAAATGTAATGATTCGACTTGGTAAGACGGAAGCAATATTAGCACCTAATGAACAAGTAGCACAAGAAGATTATGTATTTAATGAACGTATGAAGGTTTATGTTTTAGAAGTAAAACAAAACCCCAAAGGTCCTCAAATTTTCGTATCGAGAACTCATCCAGAATTAGTAAAACGATTATTTGAACAAGAAGTTCCGGAAATACAAAATGGTATTGTTGAAATTAAAAGTATTGCAAGAGAAGCAGGAGCTAGAACAAAAATGGCTGTTTATTCTAACAATCCAGATGTAGATCCTGTAGGAGCTTGTGTAGGACAAAATGGAACAAGAGTGAATGTAATTGTAAATGAGCTACGAGGTGAAAAAATAGATATTATTCATTGGGCAGAAGATCCAGAAGAATTTATTGCTGCAGCTTTAAGCCCTTCAAAGGTTATTGATGTAACCGTAAATGAAGAAGATAAAAGTGCAAAAGTAATTGTTCCTGATTATCAGTTGTCATTGGCTATAGGAAAAGAAGGACAAAATGCCAGATTGGCTGCAAAATTAACAGGATGGCGCATTGATATCAAAAGTGAAACACAAGCAAAAGATACTGATTCTAGTATAAATAGTATAGTAGAGGAGTGATATAGTGAAAAAACGAAAAGTTCCTCTTCGAAAATGTGTGGGATGTCAAGAAATGAAAAATAAAAAAGAAATGATTCGTGTTGTACGAAATCAAGAAGGAGAAATCTCCCTTGATTTTACAGGAAAGAAACCAGGACGAGGAGCATATATTTGTCCAAAGCAGGAGTGCCTNAAAAAAGCAGAAGAACATGGAGGTTTAGAACGTTCTTTTAAAACTTTCGTTTCAAAGGAAGTGTATCAAACTTTACAAGAGGAATTAGTTCATGATGAATGATCAAAAAATTCGTTCTATGTTAAGTTTAGGTCAAAAAGCAGGTAAAATTCGTTCTGGTGAATTTATGAGTGAAAAAAGTATTCGAACGAAAGAAGCGTTGTTAGTTATTATTGCTTGTGATGCTTCAGAAAAAACGAAAGAAAATTTCAAAAAACTTTGCACATCTTGTAATATTCCTCTTTATATATGGGGAACAAAAAAAATACTAGGATGTAGTATTGGCAAAGGCGAACGGGCTTCGTTAACAATTATTGATCCTCACTTTACAAAAAGGATAGAACAATTATTAGAAGGAACGAAGGAACGATAGGATCATAAGAAAATTATTTTGGAGGTGGGTTTCATTGTCAAAAGTTAGAGTATATGAAATGGCAAAACAACTCAATATTAGTAGTAAGGAATTAATTGAAAAATTAAACGAATTCGATATAGAAGTAAGTAGTCATATGAGTACATTAGGATATGATGAAGCAAGACTTATTCTTGAATATTATACAGAAACAGAAGAAAAAACAAAAGAAATCAAAAAAGAAACAAAGCAAGATAAGGCCAAAGAACAACAACAAAAGGAAGAAGAACAATCAAAAGAAGAGGAAGAAGTAGAAGAAGAAATTTCAATTATACAAATTCCTGATAGCTTAACAGTAAAAGAATTGGCAGAAAAGTTGGATGAATCTTTTAGTGAAGTAATTAAAGTTTTAATGAGCCAAGGAATTATGGCAACGATTAATCAAGAAATTGATTTTGATGTTGCCACTTTAGTAGCTGAACATTTTGGAGTATTAGTAGAAAAAGAAGAGATTCAAGATTTATTAGAAGAAGTATTTGCAGAAGAACCTGATAAACCAGAAAATTTACAAAGTCGTCCTCCTGTTGTAGTAGTTATGGGACATGTAGACCATGGAAAAACATCTTTGTTGGATGCAATTCGTGAAAGTAATGTAATAGCTAAAGAAGCAGGTGGCATTACACAACATATAGGTGCCTATGTAGTAGATGTTAATGATAAAAAAATTACCTTTTTAGATACACCTGGTCATGAAGCTTTTACAGCAATGAGAATGCGAGGAGCTCAAGTAACAGACGTAGCTATTTTAGTGGTGGCTGCTGATGACGGAGTAATGCCTCAAACAGTAGAAGCTATCAATCATGCGAAAGCAGCAGGGGTACAAATTATTGTTGCTATTAATAAAATGGATAAACCTAGTGCAAATCCTGATCGTGTTAAACAAGAATTAGTGGAATACGGCTTAGTAGCAGAAGATTGGGGAGGAGATACTATTTGTGTTCCCATTTCTGCTCTTAAAAATGAAGGTATTGATCAATTACTAGAAATGGTATTATTAGTATCTGAAATGGAAGAATTAAAAGCAAATCCTAATAAAAAAGCTCGTGGAACTATTGTAGAGGCTGAATTAGACAAGGGACGCGGTCCTGTAGCAACTGTATTGGTACAAGACGGAACGCTAAAAGTAGGTGATCCTATTATTGCAGGAGTTGCTTATGGGCGAATTCGAGCTATGACAGATGATAAAGGGCGTAGGGTAAAAACAGCTGGGCCTTCTACACCTGTAGAAATCTTAGGACTTTCCGAAGTTCCATCAGCTGGTGAAATGTTTTACATAGCTGATAGTGATCGAGAAGCGCGTCAACTAGCAGAAAAAGTAATTGCAGCTGGACGAGAAAAACTAATCCAAGAAACGCCACAAAAAGTATCCTTAGATGATTTATTTTATCAAATTCAAGAAGGAAATATAAAAGAATTAAATATTGTTGTTAAAGCAGATGTACAAGGTTCTGCAGAAGCAGTGAAACAAAGTTTAGAAAAGTTATCGAATGAAGAAGTGCGAATTCGAACGATTCATGGTGGTGTTGGAGCTATTACAGAGTCGGATGTTATGTTAGCTTCTGCATCAAATGCGATTATTATTGGTTTTAATGTTCGACCTGAAGTAAGTGCTAGTTCAGTAGCTGAACGAGAAAAAGTAGATATTCGCTTATATAGAGTTATCTATAGTGCTATAGAGGATATTGAAGCTGCGATGAAAGGACTTTTGGATCCTGAATATAAAGAAAAAGTGATTGGTCATGCAGAAGTACGACAAATCTTTAAGGTATCTAATTTAGGAACTATTGCAGGATCTTATGTACAAGATGGTAAAATTACAAGAAATGCTAATGTTCGTATTGTACGGGATGGTATTGTTGTACATGAAGGAGAATTGAGTTCTTTAAAGCGTTTTAAAGATGATGTAAAAGAAGTAAATACAGGTTATGAATGTGGAATTACTATTGATAAATTTAATGATGTGAAAGAAAATGATATTATAGAAGCATATATTATGGAAGAAATACCACGATAATAAAGGATGATAAAAATGAGGAATACAAGACTCATTCGTATTAATGAAGAAATCAAGAGGGAACTTAGTCAACTAATTGATCAAGAACTAAAAGATCCGAGAATTCATACAATGATTAGTATCATTCGTGTTGAAACAACCAATGATTTAAAATATTCGAAAGTTTTTGTAAGTATTATGGGAACAGAAGAAGAGAAAAATGAAGCATTAGAAGGATTAAAAAGTGCAAAAGGTTTTTTAAGAAAAGAATTAGCGAAACGTTTAAATTTACGTAATACTCCTGAGATTCTTTTTCAATTAGATGAATCTATTGAATATAGTATTCATATGGAGCAATTAATAAATAAAATTAATAAAAAATCAGGAGAGGATGTAGAATGAATCGAAAGTCCATTCTTGAACAAATTAAAAAGCAAAACAATATTATTATTGCGGGGCATATGAACCCAGATGNTGATGCAATAGGAGCGTGTTTTGCTTTTGCATACGCTTTACAAAACATGGGTAAAAATCCTAAAATCTTATTAGAAAAACCTTCTTCTACCTATGATTTTTTACCTAAACCTATAGAAATAATTCATGAGTGGGATGAGGATAAAATAGTAGATCTTTTTATCGCTTTAGATTGTGCGGATGAACAACGTTTACATTATTTTAAAGATGTTTTTTACAGCGCAAATCAAACCATTAATATTGATCATCACAGGAGTAATACTCAATTTGCAGATTATAATGTAGTCAATGAAAAAGTAAGTTCTACTTGTGAATTAATTTATGATTTGTTTCAAGAATGGAAGATACCTATTACCTCTTCTATGGCATTATGTATTTATACAGGTATAGTATATGATACAGGCGGATTTCAACATACAAGTACAACTTCACGAACTCATGAGATAGTAAGTGAATTATTAAAGCATTCAATTAATTCATCCTTTGTTTTTCATCAACTATTTTATCGACGTAGTTATGAAAAAACAAAGTTATTAGGAATGGTTCTTTCGAGGGTATCTTTATATTATAATAATAAAGTGAGTTTATCGTTTGCTACTAAAGAGGAGATGACAGATATAGGAGTTAAAGATGCAGATGGTATCATTCCTTTTTTATCTGACATGGAAGGTATTTCTGTTGCTATCTTTTTATATGAACGAAATTTTAATGAAATTAAAGTGAGTTTACGTTCTAAATATGAAGTTGATGTAGCTGATATTGCTTCTCGATTTTCAGGAGGAGGTCATGTCAAAGCAGCTGGCTGTACTATTTTTGGTACGGTAGAAGAGGCAAAAAATCTACTGCTAAAGGCATTAAAAGATTATTTTTAATGGTATCTTAATTAAGGAGCGAATGTGGATTGGATGGAATTATAAATATATATAAAGAAAAAGGATATACGTCTCATGATGTAGTACAAATCTTAAGAAGATTAAGTAAACAAAGAAAAGTAGGACATACTGGTACCCTAGACCCAGAAGCAGAAGGTGTTCTCCCAGTTTGTTTTGGGAAAGCAACGAAAGTGGTAGAATATATTATAGGACAAAATAAACAGTATAAGGCGCGACTGTGTTTAGGTATAACCACTACTACAGAAGATCATACAGGAGAAATTATTAAACGTAGACCAGTTGAATATGATACAGAACGTATTAAAACAGTTTTACAATCTTTTATTGGTGAGTATCAACAAATTCCACCCATGTATTCTGCTATTAAGGTACAAGGGAAAAAACTATATGAATTAGCTAGGGAAGGTAAAGAAATAAAAAGAGAACCGAGAACTGTATATATTTATAATATTCAGATAACGAAATGGCTTTTTCCTAATCAAGTAGAATTTATTGTAGATTGTTCTAAAGGAACTTATATTCGAACTCTTTGTGCAGATGTGGGAGAAAAATTAGGCTGTGGTGGACACATGAGCGGACTTCTTCGTACAGCTGTTGGTGATTTTTCCATAACGAATAGTTATACTTTGGATCAACTTGAAGAAAAGGTAAATACAAAATGTTGGGATTCAGTTTTGATTTCTATAGAAGAACTATTTCAAAATTATCCTAAAGTATATGTAACACCATCTGCTGATCGATCTTTACAAAATGGACATACGATCTATGAAAAGGGTATTGATCCTATTCGTAGTAGTCCTTTTCAAGAGAATGTGGTATGCATGTATACAAGTACAGGAGATTTCATAGGACTTTATCAAGGCATTCAACAAGAATATATTTTTTATAAGCCAGTAAAAATGTTGATATAAGGGGTTTTAATGATGAAGTATCTACATGACGAAAACATTAATCAGTTTTTACCTAGTGTAGTGGCTCTTGGTAATTTTGATGGATTACATCTAGGACATCAGCAATTGATTAAAAAAGTCAAAGAACAAGCTAAAAAAAGTAATGCCCAAAGCGTTGTATTTTCTTTTTATCCTCATCCGGCCTTTATTTTTAAAAACAGAAATAATTTTAAATTGATTTATACGAGAGAAGAAAAACTAGAAAAAATACAACAATTAGATATTGATCTTTATATTGAATATCCCTTTACGCTTTCTTTTGCACAGGTATTACCAGAACAATTTATTCAAAAAGTTTTATATGAACAACTTCAATGTAAAACGGTAATTGTGGGCGAGAATTTTCATTTCGGTAAAGGAAGAAAAGGAGATCTTCGTTTACTAGCAAGTTATGGTAAAAAGTTAGGATTTCAAACTTTAGGTATTTCACCAGTAATAATTCAAGGTGAAAAAGTTAGTAGTACTCGGGTACGAACATCTTTATTAAAAGGACAAGTAGATATAGCTAGACAATTATTAGGCGAACCTTATTGGATAACGGGAATCGTAGAAAAAGGAAATCAAATTGGTAGAACGATAGGTTTTCCAACTGTAAATCTTCAAGCACCTGCTAATAAACTTTTACCCCATAAGGGAGTTTATATTACTTATATATATTGGCAAGGGAAAAATAGACCTAGTATAACTAATGTTGGTTCCAATCCGACTGTTCAAGGAATGAATGTAAAAGTAGAAAGTTATGTTTTGGATTTTGATCAAATACTATATGGAGAAACTATCAAAGTAAAATTTTTAAAATGGTTACGTCCAGAAAGAAATTTTATTTCTCTTTCATCTCTTATGCATCAGATACAACAAGATGAAATTCAAACACGAGAATATTTTCAATCGGTTACATAATTTTTTTATTTCAACAAAGGATTTACAAATAGCTAGAACTATGATAAAATGTGTATTGTTTCACAATATAACAACCATCGCTCAGAAATAGGATGCTCCGACCTTTTCTTAGCAATTGGGGTTATATATTTATTATATTTTAAGGAGGATTTTTAATGGATAAAGTAACAAAACAAGAGATTATTGAAAAATTTGGAAGAACTCCTAATGATACGGGTTCACCAGAAGTACAAATTGCATTATTAACATCACGCATTAATGATTTAACAGAACATTTAAAAGTACACAAAAAAGACCATCATTCTAGGCGAGGACTTTTAAAAATGGTAGGACAACGACGAGGATTGCTTACTTATTTACAAAAGAAAGATATTGAATCTTATAGAAGTTTAATCCAAGAGTTAGGTCTAAGAAGATAGTAAAGAGCGGAGAAATCCGCTCTATTATTTTAAATTAGGAAAAGTTAGTTTATTTACAAATAACGAAACTTTCTTAATTTATCCTGAAAAGTATTCATAGTTACTTTTCATTGAGTATAAAAATATGTAGTTTTATTCATATTACATATAAGTGGCTTATTTTATAACTGTTGATAAGCAAGCATATTATTTTTTAAAAAATGAATTGTTTTTATAAAGAAAGGAGAGATATAGAATGTCACAAACATTTTCAATGGAATTGGCAGGCAGAACCTTAACTGTTGAAATTGGTAAAGTAGCAGAACAAGCTAATGGAGCAGCCCTTCTTTATTATGGAGATACTGTTGTATTATCAACAGCTACTGCTTCTGATAAACCTAGAGAAGGCATTGATTTTTTTCCACTTAGTGTAGACTATGAAGAACGTTTATATGCTGTAGGAAAGATTCCTGGAGGATTTATAAAAAGAGAAGGAAAACCTACAGAAAATGCTATTTTAACTGCTAGAGTCATTGATCGGCCCATTCGTCCTTTATTTCCTAAAGATTATCGTAATGATGTATCCGTTGTTAATACAGTACTTTCGGTAGATCAAGATTGTAGTCCAGAAATTTTAGCTATGATCGGTTCTTCTATTGCTTTATCAATTTCAGATATTCCTTTTAATGGACCTACAGGTTCTGTTTCTATTGGTTATGTCGATGGAGAATTAGTAGTAAATCCTACTTCTAGTGAACGTGAAAAAAGTCAATTGTCATTAACGGTGGCTTCTACTAAAGAAAAAGTGATGATGATTGAGGCAGGTGCAGATGAAATTCCTGAAGAACTCATGTTAGAAGCTATTTATAAGGGACATGAAGTGAATCAAAAAATAGTAGCTTTTATTGATGAAATAGTAGCTGCTGTTGGAAAAGAAAAACATGATTATGAAAAACATGAAGTACCACAAGAAATTTATGAAGAAGTTAAGACTTTTATTGGAGATTCTCGAATGGAAGAAGCTGTTTTTACAAATCAAAAGCAACAAAGAGAACTTCAATTGCAAGAATTAACGGAAGAAGTTATAGAGCATTTTATGGAGGCTAATCCAGATTATGAGGAATATTTAGGAGATGCTATTCATCAATTTGAAAAAGAAACCGTTCGACGGATGATTTTGCAAAAACAAAAAAGACCGGATGGTCGAGGAATTAAAGAAATTCGACCTTTAAAAAGTGAAGTAGATTTATTACCACGCACTCATGGATCTGCTCTTTTTAGTCGTGGACAAACTCAAGTACTTACTATTACTACTTTAGGAGCGTTAGGTGATATGCAAGTACTAGATGGATTAGANGAATTAGAAGATAGTAAGCGTTATATGCATCATTATAATTTCCCTTCTTATTCTGTAGGAGAAACAAAACCTTCTCGAGGACCAGGAAGAAGAGAAATTGGTCATGGGGCTTTAGCAGAACGTGCTCTNGTTCCTGTTATTCCATCTGAAGAAGAATTTCCTTATGCTATTCGATTAGTATCCGAAGTACTTAGCTCTAACGGTTCTACCTCACAAGGAAGTATTTGTGCAAGTACCTTATCTTTAATGGCCGCAGGTGTGCCTATTAAAGCACCGGTAGCTGGTATATCTGTAGGATTAGTAACAGGAGAAACGGATAATGATTTTATTATGTTAACCGATATTCAAGGATTAGAAGATTTCTTTGGAGATATGGATTTTAAGGTGGCAGGAACTCATAAAGGAATTACAGCTATTCAAATGGATATGAAGATTCAAGGGTTAACAAAAGAAATTGTAAAACAAGCTTTATATCAAACAAGAGAAGCACGAATTTATATTTTAGATGAAGTAATGCTTAAAACAATTTCAGAACCCAGAAAACAATTATCACCTTATGCACCTCAAATTATACAAACCAAAGTAAATCCTGAAAAAATTAGTGAAATTATTGGACCAAGGGGTAAAACAATTAATAAAATTATTGATGAAACAGGAGTAAAAATTGATATTGAGGATGATGGTCGAGTATTTATTGCGGGGACAGAAGAAGCAGGAGCTCAAAAAGCACTTTCTTTAATTAAATCTATTGCAAAAGATATTGAACCAGGAGAAATATATACAGGAAAAGTAGTTCGGATTGTTAACTTTGGAGCTTTTGTTGAAATTGCTCCTGGTAAAGAAGGGTTAGTGCATATTTCTAAATTAGATCATAAGCATGTTAATAAAGTAGAAGATGTTGTATCAGTTGGAGATGAGATTTTAGTAAAAGTAACAGATATTGATAAACAAGGAAGAATTAATTTATCTAGAAAAGCAGCCCTACCGGCACCACCTAAAGAAGAAAGATAGAATAATAAAACATAAGCCTATGGTTTATGTTTTATTATTCTATAAGATAAATTTTGATCGAGGTGACTTTCATGATACAGAAAAAGATACTATCTAATGGACTAACGATTGTTGCAGAAAGAATTCCCTTTGTTCATTCTATTACTATGGGGATTTGGGTAGGTAATGGTTCTCGATATGAAACAAAAAAAGAAAATGGCATATCTCATTTTATTGAACATATGTTATTTAAAGGAACTCCAACTCGTACTTCTAGAGACATAGCGACACAACTAGATAGCATTGGAGGACAAATTAATGCCTTTACAGCAAAAGAATGTACTTGTTATTATACTCGAACTCTAGATACTCATTTTGACCTAGCTTTAGATGTATTAAGTGATATGTTCTTTCATTCTATTTTTAAAGAAGAGGATATTATCAAAGAACGTGGTGTTATTTTAGAAGAAATTAATATGTATGAAGATGCTCCAGAAGAACAAGTTCATGATTTGTTACAAACTATGGTTTGGAACGATTCTTTAGGTTATTCTATTTTAGGAACTCAAGAAACCTTAGAAACTTTTCAACAAAAAGAACTCAAAACATATATNCAACAACATTATCAACCGAATAATACTGTTATTGCTATAGTAGGAAATTTTGAATATGAAGAAATTTATGAAAAATTAGAAGAGGTTTTTGAAGTTTGGGAAAATTCACCTTATCATCGGATTCCATCCTTTGATACTATATATACTCCTAATGTAATAAAAAAAGAAAAAGATATTGAGCAAGTACATCTTTGTTTAGGTTTTCCAGGAATTCCTTTAGGAAGTAAAAAGATTTATGCTCTTAGTATTCTGAATACTATTTTAGGTGGAAGTATGAGTTCAAGATTATTTCAAACTATTCGAGAGGAATATGGTTTAGCCTATTCGGTTTATTCATATCCTTCAAATTATAAAAATATAGGATTATTTACTATTTATGCTGGTATGAACCCAAATCAAACTCAAAAAGTAATGGATTTAATTATAANAGAAATCCAAACCGTGAAGAAAAATTTAATTGCTCAAGAAGAATTAAATCAAACAAAAGAACAATTGAAAAGTAATTATATGATGGGATTAGAAAGTACGAGTGGACGTATGAGTAGTATAGGAAGATCTCAATTATTATTAGACCATATTCAAACTCCTGATGAAATTATACAAAAAATAGATGGGGTAGTTTTAGATGATATAGAAGCTTTAATTTATGAAATTTTTGATTTTAAAAAAATGAGTTTAGCAGCAGTAGGGAATATAGCACATCTTAACGATTCTATTTTTCATAGATAGGATAAAGTAAGATATATATTTTATTGTTAAGCTTTTTTATCCCATAGATATAATAAAATTTGTATTAAAATCATTTAAGATTTTCCTAGCCCTTTCTATAAGTTCGTATTAAAACTTTAAATTTAGATATATGTAACGTTTTACATTTTTAAGTTGTCAGTACAAGGAAGGGTTAGATAATGATTAATAATAGTAATTTTTTAAACCCACTTTTTAAACCCACTTTTTAAA
>JGI24707J26582_10000598_pt1 | contig 28074 bp, 18 predicted proteins | sample BioPla1DNA1_FD_26582 | JGI IMG/M metagenome (IMG submission 26582)
TCGCTGTTGCTTTTTAGCTGATGAAACTCAAGAAGCAATTGATAAGTACATTTATGAATCCAAGCTTTTTTATGCCTATACGAAACTTAATCCTATTCCAATAGGTGTTATAGCTCTTTACCAGGTATCGTCTTCCGTACTTGAAATTAAAAACATTGCTATTGATAATCAGGAGCAAAATAAAGGGTACGGAAAACAGTTGATTGACTTCAGCATTCAATATGCAACGGAGAATCTATATAAAGAGTTAATTGTTGGAACAGGCGATACAAGTACTCAATCTATAAACTTTTACCTAAAGAATGGATTTCAACCCTACAATATTCGTCAAAACTTTTTTCTGGAAAATTATCCTTTTCCAATCTATGAGAATGGAAAACAAATGCAACACATGATATTGTTTAAACGTATAATTTAAATCTGCATATTGCTTTAAACAACAACAAATACCAATTTTAAATAAATACTATTCATCATCTTCAAAAAGCATACGATACACATTCGTATCTCTTGGCTCAAATCCTATGTTTTGATATAAATTATTTGCTGCAATGCGAGAGGGATTAGAGGTTAACATTAAAACACCTTTTTGCTGCGCACTCACAAAAGATTTAGCATGCTCTAATAAAGCAAAACCAAGTCGTTTACCCCTATATTCTTTATCTACAACAACATCCTCAATCCAATACTTTATGCCTGTAGGACATTTATAATGCCCAATAGTCAACATACCAACCACTTTTTCATGATAAAAGAGTAGAAACAAATGAGAGCTATCGGATGATATGATAGCATTCAAGTCATCCTTGGTAAAAATAGAAGCATTTGGCGTTAACTGAGTTAATAAACAATTAATGACCTTAACATAGTTAGACTTACATTCTACAACCTCAACTATTTTTATATTTTTCATTTGGATAAAAGTTTATATGTAAAAACAAACATAACATTAAATAAAGAGGAATCGTTAAAACAGAGATATTATAGTACTTAATAAACTATATAAATAAAAATAGGAAGCACTCCGTGTGGACTACTTCCTACTTTCTCCTTAAACAATCTAAAAACCCCTTATTTTTTCTTTAACAGCGTCATCACTCTATTTCCTTCAGCATTAAGCAATGCAAGCCCTTCTACTGTTTGCTTATAAGTAGTTACAGCATCAAGTGCTTTTAATATTTTACCCTCTAGCTCCATATCCATACAAGCCATCATAGTGGAAGCCAAAGCAGGAAAAGTAAGTGAATTACTGATTTTTTCATCTATTTTGTATCCCCCGTTGAATGTGTTACATCCAGAATAACCATGTACATGCTCTTTAGAAACATCAAAAGAGATAAAAGGTTGTTTTCTCATATCAAAAGATACAGCCTCATCATTAACTGTAGTAATAAACCATTCGCCATTTAATGAAGCAAGAGACGCCCCTCCCTCTTTAGGAGCTAATATCATAACAGATACATTGTTAGCATCACATAAGGCAATGTTGTTACCCGATAATTTTTTATATCTTTTCACCTCTTGCATAGCCTTCAACACTTTTTGTTCCAGCTCCATATTATTACAAGCCATACGAGTACCAGCTACATTTCCAATGTTAATCTCACCAACTTGTCCTCCAGGAGTTACTGATGACATCATTCTATTACATCCACTATTACCATATAAACGTCCAGTAGAGGTATCAAATCCCACAAAAGGATAAGGTTGATTATCTGCAGGCACAACAACATCACCTTGCAATTCAATTATATTCCACTCTCCATTCAGCTCAGAAAAGGATAATCCATTTTTTGCAGTTCCGCACCCCATAATTAGTATAATTGATAAACTGAATAATCCAATTAAAATACTTTTTCTCTTGTTCATAAATGTTTTGTTTTATTCTTGTATAATTAGTAACAAATCTGTTTTGTAAATGTTCAGAAATAAGAATTACTGCATTAATATTAGACAAAAATGTTAAATAAAACACAATTAGCTTACTTTTAATAGTTTCTAGAAAGTAGGTCAGAAAAGTCTAATCTATTAAATAATAATGTATATTTGCTATAACTAAAGAGAGTAAAAACATATAAATTAATAATTAAACAAACTATGAATAGAGTTCTTATCATTGGTGCAGGTGGTGTGGGTACTGTTGTAGCACATAAGGTTGCACAAAATTCAGATGTTTTTGAAGATATCATGATTGCTAGTCGCACAAAATCAAAGTGTGATGAGATTGTAAAAGCAGTCGGTAATCCCAATATAAAAACTGCAAAAGTAGATGCAGATAAAGTAGAAGAATTAATTTCCTTATTTAAAGAATTTAAGCCAGATATTGTTATTAATGTGGCTCTCCCCTATCAGGATTTAACTATTATGGATGCTTGTTTAGCATGTGGAGTGAATTATTTAGACACAGCAAACTATGAACCTAGAGACGAAGCTAAATTTGAATACAGCTGGCAATGGGCATATCATGACCGCTTTAAGGAAGCTGGACTAACGGCTATTCTTGGTTGTGGTTTTGATCCTGGTGTAACAGGTGTTTATACTGCTTATGCAGACAAACATCATTTTGATGAAATTCACTATTTAGATATAGTAGATTGTAATGCAGGTGATCATAAAAGAGCGTTTGCTACAAACTTTAATCCTGAAATAAACATTCGTGAAATTACCCAAAACGGGCGTTATTATGAAAATGGAAAATGGATTAAAACTAAGCCTTTAGAAATTCACCAACCCATTACTTATCCTAATATTGGACCTAAAGAATCTTATCTTCTATATCATGAGGAGTTAGAGTCTTTAGTTAAAAACTTTCCTACTATTAAACGTGCTCGTTTCTGGATGACTTTTGGTGAAGAGTATTTAACTCATCTACGTGTTATTCAAAACATTGGTATGGCTAGCATTGAGCCCATCAATTATAAAGGACAAGAAATAGTTCCTTTACAATTCTTAAAAGCTGTTCTTCCTGATCCTCAAGATTTAGGTGAACAATACACAGGTGAAACATCCATTGGTTGTCGCATCCGTGGAATAAAAGATGGCAAAGAGAAAACATACTATGTATACAACAATTGTAGCCACCAAGCAGCCTACAAAGAAACAGGTATGCAAGGGGTAAGCTACACTACAGGTGTACCTGCTACTATTGGTGCTATGTTATTCTTACAAGGAAAATGGAAGAAACCAGGAGTATTTAACGTTGAAGAGTTTAATCCTGATCCTTTTATGGAGTTGCTAAACGAACAAGGGCTTCCTTGGNATGAAAAATTCAACATTGATTTAGAACTATAAAATGAAAGTCGGAGATAAAGCACCAGATTATCTAGGAATAGATCAAAATGGAAAGGAAATATATTTAAGTAGTTATAAGGGTAAAAAAGTAGTTCTATACTTTTACCCCAAAGATAATACACCAGGCTGTACAGCTCAAGCTTGTAATTTAAGAGATAACTATACGAGTCTTCAAAAAGAAGGTTATGAGGTTATTGGTGTAAGTATTGATGATGAAAAATCGCATCAACGCTTTATTGATAAAAACAATCTTCCGTTTACACTGATTGCAGATAGTGAGAAAAAACTAGTTCAGCAATTTGGTGTTTGGGGAGAAAAAAAGAATTTTGGACGTACTTACATGGGAGTCTTTCGCACTACTTTTATTATCAATGAAGAAGGAGTAATAGAACGAGTGATAGGTCCTAAAGAAGTAAAAACAAAAGAGCATACAGCTCAAATATTAAAATAAAAAATGGCAAAAAAAGAGGAAACAAAAGATCAATCAGTCTCAACAGAAAGGCTCAAAGCGCTTCAAGTTGCGATGGATAAAATAGAAAAGAATTTTGGGAAAGGCTCTATTATGAAAATGGGCGATGATCACATTGAAGAGGAAATAGAGGTTATTCCTACAGGTTCTATTNCCTTAGATGTGGCTTTAGGTGTAGGAGGATACCCTAGAGGTCGAGTTATTGAAATTTATGGTCCTGAGTCATCGGGCAAAACCACTTTAGCCATTCATGCGATTGCTGAAGCGCAAAAAGCAGGAGGTATTGCAGCTTTTATTGATGCGGAACATGCTTTCGATCGTTTTTATGCAGCAAACCTTGGAGTAGATATTGATAACTTGCTGATTTCTCAACCTGATAATGGTGAACAAGCTTTAGAAATTACAGAACAACTCATTCGCTCTTCTGCAATAGATATCATTGTTATTGACTCTGTTGCGGCTTTAACTCCTAAAGCTGAAATTGAAGGGGAAATGGGAGATAACAGAGTGGGTTTACAAGCAAGACTTATGTCTCAAGCTTTACGTAAACTGACTTCTGCAGTAAGTAAAACTAAAACTACTTGTATCTTCATTAATCAATTACGTGAGAAAATTGGAGTCATGTTTGGAAGTCCTGAAGTTACTACAGGTGGAAATGCTTTAAAATTCTACTCATCGGTACGTATCGATATTCGAAGAGGTCAACAAATTAAAGACGGTGAAAATGTACTAGGTAATCAAACTCGAGTACGCATAGTCAAAAATAAAGTGGCTCCTCCTTTCCGAAAAGCTGAATTTGATATTATGTATGGTAAAGGGATTAGTAAAGATGGAGAAATTGTAGACTTAGGTTCTGACTTAGAGGTAATTACAAAAAGTGGATCATGGTATAGCTACAAAGATACTCGTCTAGGACAAGGTCGTGATGCAGCTAAACAGTGCATCGCTGATAATCCTGAGTTAGCCGAAGAAATAGAGGGTTTAATCTTTGAGGCGATAAAGAAGCAAGAAGAAAAATAAGTTCTCGTCTTATCGTTCTTATTGTCTTATTGTCTTATTGTCTTATTGTCTTATTGTCTTATTGTCTTATTGTCTAGTAGATAAATCATTCAATACAGTAATAATGTAAAAACGGAGAGGTATTTTAATTCATCCTCTCCGTTTTTTGATTGAATCAAAACAACATTATGCTTTTCTAAAATTTAAAAAACACAAACATAAATTAAGCTAATAACACTTATTATAATCCACAAACTAATACCTTGTAACATAGGCTTAAAACCTACACTCTTCAACACATCTACTGAAAGAGAAGCTCCAATAAAAAACAAGGTGAATATTAAAGCTTTACGAGCTAATCCATTAATTGCAGTGCCTACTTGAGGTATATCATTCAATACAAACGTATTCAATAACATAGCAGCAATAAAAAAAACAATAAACCAAGGAATAGTTATTTTATGATTTCCCTTACGAGCAATCAGTGAGGTAAAAATAGCAACAGGAATAATCCACAATGCACGTGTTAACTTTATAGTTGTAGCTATCTCTAAAGCTTCTTCACCATATGCTGCTCCCGCACCAACTACCGAACTCGTATCGTGTATGGCAATTGCAGCCCATGTACCAAATTGATGTTGAGACAAATCTAACCAATGTCCAATAGCTGGAAAAACAAAAAGAGCTACAGCATTCAATATAAACACTGTACCTAAAGAGATAGAAATGGCACTTTCATCCGCTTTAATTACAGGTGCTACGGCAGCTATAGCACTTCCTCCACAAATAGCAGTACCCGAACTAATTAAATAGGAGGTGCTCCAATCTACCTTCAATAATTTATAACCTATAAAGGTACCCAGAAGAAGTGTACCAACAACCGAAGCAATAGTAAACGTCATACCTTCTTTACCTGAAGCTAATGACTCGTGTAGATTCATACCAAATCCTAACCCAACAACAGCATATTGTAATAGATACTTAGATACTTTCTTATTAAACTTAGGATAAGCCTGTCCACATAATAGAGCATAAACTAACCCCAAGAAAAGAGCTACAGGGGGTGTTACCCAACCTGCGTAAGCGGATAGACTAGGAATATAATCAAGAAGTAAGAAAATCAACAACAAAACAGAAATACTCCAATAGATAGGCTTTCTATTTTGTTTTAATGCGGCTAATACTTTATTCATCTTTGTTTTATTTATTTTTATCACTACAAAGATAAACTAGTACTACCAATAACACTAATTGTTTATTTTTATACCCTATAACTTTTCGTTATGCAATACGTATCCCATAAATTTTTTAGGTAACCCATCTTCTTCACCATGAGGCAACACAAAACAAAAATCACGATTCATAAGTAAGTTCTCGATATCGATTACCTGAAAATTACCTGCATACAACTCTTTATATATAGATCGCACGGAAACAACCGCTATAGCATCGGTCTCTTTCAAAAACAACTTAATACTCTCTGTACTGCCCAAATGCATCAACACATTCAAGTCGGATAACTTAATTTGATACTTGTTCAAGGCTTGTTCTAATACCTCTAAAGTTCCTGAACCCCTTTCTCGCAAGACTAAAGGGGTTGTTTGAAACTCCTCTAATGAAAGAATATCCTTACCTAACCCCTCGTTTTTAGTGCTTTTTACAGCAACTAATTCATCTTTCATAAAAGGGGTATACTTAAACTCAGCAGATCGATGAGAGCCTTCAATTAAACCTAAATCAATCTGTTTTTCTTTTAATAGATTTTCTATATCATAAGAGTTTCCACTAATTAAAGACAATTTTACCGTCGGAAACTGATTAATAAATCGAGCCAATATAGGAGGTAAAATATATTGGGCTATTGTAGTACTAGCACCTAATCTTAATTCCCCTACGAGTTCCTCATGAAGCAACCCCATTTCAAATTCAGCCTTTTTATAAAGAGAAGCTATATCAACAGCATAACGATGTAGTGTCTTACCCGCAGAAGTTAAAGTCACAGNCTTACCTCCCCTATTAAATAAGCGTGTTTGATAGGCAGATTCTAACTCTTGTATGTGTTTTGATATTGCAGGTTGTGTTATAAAAAGCTCTTGTGATGCTTTAGTAAAACTTTGATTTTGAGCAACACTTAAAAAAACCTTTAAGCGAAAATCCATTACTGACATTTTTCTACTCTTTTAGATCATCAGCCTTTATACCTAAAGCTTGCATTAAAGGATATGCAAGAATCTCTTTTCGAACATTCTCCATCTTTTGCACCTCTCCCATATTGAAGAAAATAACCTCTTTTTCTTTCAACTTTTCCTCATTGTCCGACAAAACCTTATTTAGCATATCTTTATAGGAGCTATAATCAGCGATTAAAGCGATCTTTTTAACATTTTCACTTTCTAAAGCCATTTGTAAAACTTCAACATATAATTCTCCTATTGGTACTAAATCTTCTGTAGAAACAGAAGCCATTAAAAACTCTCCTACTTCATTTTGAAAGGCTTTTCCATCTAAATCTGATTTTAGACTACTTGGCTTAGTAAACTGTAAATCACTAATCTGTTTGGTGTACAACCAAAGTAATTGTACTGTATTATCTCCAGCACATAGCCCCATATCTAAAGACAAATAAGTAGTTAATGTAGGTAAATCAATAACTTCTAATGCCCTATTTAGCTGCTTCTCAAAGTGATTCTTAATATCCGTTACAAGAAAGTTATAAAACACAGTATCAATAAGAATCACTGTGTCTTCCAATTTTACTTTTTGATTCATTTTTTATATATGTATTGTCTTCTAAATAAAAATAAAGATACAACAAAGCTCGATTAAAGCATTAAAAAAGACACCTAAAATAAGTATTGTCATTTTGACACTACACCAAAACCTATTATTCATAAGTGATACCACAAATAGTATAAAAAAACACCCACTAATAGGCAACATCAAATAGGCCAATTTGTCGCCATCCATAAGGAAATAAACGACATACTGTACAAAAATACATTTGGAAGCAAGTTTGCTACTTACTATATCAGAGAGAATAATCAAGATTAATAACAAAACAATATAAAATATGAATCTTAATAACTTTACAATTAAATCGCAAGAAGCCGTACAGTCTGCATTAAATAGTGCACAGGCTAACGGTCAGCAGGTGATTGAGCCCGCCCACTTGCTGTTAGGTATTATGAAGGTTGGTGAAAATGTAACGGCCTTTATATTCCAAAAATTAGGGTTAAATGATCAACAGATTCAAAACATTGTAGAAAAAGAAGCGTCTTCATATCCTAAAGTGTCTGGAGGAAATCCATATATGAGTTCATCACTCAATGAGGTCTTTCAAAAAGCAACTCAGCTAGCTAGTGAAATGAAAGATGAATTTGTCTCTTTAGAACATCTTCTTTTAGCTTTAGTAGTTGTTCAAAGTAACGCTTCTACAATTTTGAAAGATGCAGGCGTAAATGAAAAAAATATGCGTGCTGCTATTGATGATTTACGACAAGGTCAACGGGTAACTTCACAGACTAGTGAAGACACCTACCAATCATTAGAAAAATATGCTACTAATTTAATCTCTGCGGCACGTAACGGAAAGCTAGACCCTGTTATAGGTCGTGATGAAGAAATCCGTAGGGTACTGCAAATTCTTAGTAGAAGAACAAAAAATAATCCGATATTAATTGGTGAGCCAGGTACTGGTAAAACTGCTATAGTAGAGGGATTAGCTAATCGTATTTTAAGGGGTGATGTTCCTGAGAACTTAAAGAACAAACAAATATACTCTTTAGATATGGGAGCTTTAGTGGCTGGAGCTAAATACAAAGGAGAGTTTGAAGAACGATTGAAATCTGTAATCAACGAGGTTAAACAATCGGAAGGAGACATTATACTTTTCATTGATGAAATCCACACCCTAGTAGGTGCTGGTCGTGGTGATGGTGCTATGGATGCTGCAAATATTCTTAAACCGGCCTTAGCTAGAGGAGAGTTACGTAGTATTGGTGCTACTACTTTAGATGAATACCAAAAGTATTTTGAAAAAGATAAAGCCTTAGAGCGACGTTTTCAAGTAGTACAAGTTGATGAACCCGACACGCTTAGTAGTATTTCTATATTAAGAGGACTAAAAGAGCGTTATGAAAATCACCATCAGGTACGTATTAAAGACGATGCTATTATAGCTGCAGTGGAATTAAGTAGTCGATACATTACAGATCGTTTTCTTCCGGATAAGGCAATTGACTTAATGGATGAAGCAGCAGCAAAACTTAGGATGGAAATTGACTCTGTACCTGAGGAATTAGATGAGATTTCTAGAAAAATATTGCAACTGGAAATTGAGCGTGTAGCTATTAAACGTGAAAAAGATGAACCTAAACTTGAAAAGTTAGCTAAAGAACTAGCAGAACTAAAGGAAGAAGAGAAATCTTACAAGGCCAAATGGGAGAATGAAAAAGGATTAATCAACAAAATCCAACAGAATAAAATAGAAATTGAAAACTTAAAGTTTGAAGCTGAAAAAGCTGAGCGAGAAGGTGACTACGGAAAGGTTGCTGAAATTCGTTATGGAAAACTTCAAGCTCTCAATAAAGAAATAGAAGAGACTCAAAAGGAACTGCATCGCATGCAAGGAGATAGTGCTATGATTAAAGAGGAAGTTGACTCAGAAGATATAGCAGATGTTGTTTCTAGATGGACTGGTATTCCAGTTAATAAAATGCTTCAAAGCGAAAAGGATAAACTGGTTCACTTAGAAGAAGAGCTTGAAAAAAGAGTGGTTGGACAACAGGAAGCTATTGAGGCTGTATCCGATGCAGTTAGAAGAAGTCGTGCTGGATTACAAGACCCCAAACGACCTATTGGTTCATTCATTTTCTTAGGTACTACGGGTGTAGGTAAAACAGAGTTGGCGAAAGCTCTTGCTGAGTTTTTATTCGACGATGAATCAATGATGACTCGTATTGATATGAGTGAATATCAAGAAAAACATAGTGTATCTCGTCTTGTTGGTGCACCTCCAGGATATGTAGGTTACGATGANGGGGGACAATTAACAGAGGCTATTCGACGTAAGCCTTACTCTGTTGTATTATTTGACGAAATAGAAAAGGCACACCCTGATGTATTTAACATCTTACTGCAAGTATTAGATGATGGGCGATTGACTGACAACAAAGGTAGAGTGGTGAATTTCAAAAATACCATTATTATAATGACTTCTAATATGGGTAGTGCATATATCCAAAGTCAAATGGAGAAAATGAAAGGAGAGAACAAAAAGTCAATCATCGATGAAACGAAAAATGAGGTGATGAATAGGTTGAAAAAAACAATCAGGCCAGAATTTTTAAATCGTATTGATGAAACAATAATGTTTTTACCTTTAACGCAACAAGAGATTAGAAAAATTGTGTTACTACAAATAGAAGCTGTCAAAAATAGATTAGAAGAATCAGGTATCGAAATGAGTTTAACAGATAGAGCTATTGATTTTGTAGCTAAAGTAGGTTATAACCCTGAGTTTGGTGCTCGTCCTGTAAAGCGTGCTATTCAACGTTACTTATTAAATGATCTTTCTAAAAAATTATTAGCGGATGAAATAGATCGTACAAAACCCATTGTTATCGATGCAAAAGGTGATCGTTTAGTATTCAATAACTAAATTGATTCCAATAGTAAAAGAGAGTTGTTCAGTTTATTAAACAACTCTCTTTTTTTTATATGTTCTTTTTAGATGAACTATAAATTAAATCACCTTTCTTTCTTTATCTTTGTTTTAGAACAAGAATAAAAGAGAATATGAAATACGATTTAATAACCATATTAGGACCCACAGCATCTGGAAAAACTTCTTTTGCTGCTGCTTTAGCCTACGAATTAAACACCGAAATTATAAGTGGTGATTCAAGGCAAATTTACAAGGGAATGGATATTGGAACGGGAAAAGACTTAATTGATTATACTGTAAAGGGCAAACAGATTCCCTATCACTTAATAGATATAGTTGAACCCGGCTATAAGTATAGTATTTTTGAATACCAAAGAGATTTCCTGACTGTTTATAATCAGTTGAAAGATAGAAACATCACCCCTATTCTTTGTGGAGGTTCAGGGCTATATTTAGAATCGGTATTAGATAGTTATGAATTAGCACAAGTTCCTAAAAATCCAAAATTAAGACAAGAGCTAAAAAATAAATCATTAAAAGAACTATCTGAAATATTAAGTCAATATAAAACACTACATAATACAACAGATATTGACACGACAAATAGAGCCATCCGTGCTATTGAAATTGAAATGTATTATGCCAAAGAAAAGTTACCCCAAAGAGGGTTTCCTGAACTAAAAAGTCTTATCATTGGAGTAGATATTGAACGCGACTTGCGTCGTAAAAAAATAACAAACCGACTTAAAGAAAGACTTGAGGAAGGTATGATACAAGAAGTACAACACCTTCTTGACAAAGGGCTAACTCCTGATGATTTAATCTATTATGGATTAGAGTACAAGTTTGTAACGCAACACATCATAGGAGAACTTTCCTTTGAGGAAATGTTCAAACAGCTCGAAATAGCTATCCATCAATTCGCAAAAAGACAAATGACTTGGTTCAGACGAATGGAACGCAAAGGTTTCAATATACACTGGATAGATGCAACGCTACCCATGTCAAAAAAGGTCGATATTGTCTTAGAAATCTTATGAAAAGATTATATTTGTCTAGTGCTAATTAATATATTTAGAATCATGACTATAGAACAACTAACAAAAAACCCTAAAGATAATTTCTTCTTACTGGCTGGACCATGTGTAATAGAAGGAGAAGATATGGCATTACGTATAGCTGAACGTATTGTTACTATTACAAACAAACTAAATATCCCTTTTGTATTCAAGGGTTCATATCGTAAAGCCAATCGCTCAAGGCTCGATTCTTTCACCGGAATTGGAGATATAAAAGCGCTTAAGGTGCTAAAAAAAGTAAGTGACACGTTTCATATTCCAACTGTAACCGATATACACGCAGCAGAAGAAGCTAAATTAGCAGCTGAATACGTGGATGTCTTACAGATCCCTGCTTTTCTTTGCCGTCAAACCGATTTACTCGTTGCAGCAGGAGAAACAGGTAAAATAATAAACATCAAAAAAGGTCAGTTTTTATCTCCTAAAGCCATGCGTTTTGCAATAAATAAGGTGGAAGAGACGGGTAATAAAGAGGTTATGGTTACTGAAAGAGGAACAACCTTTGGCTATCAAGATTTAGTTATTGATTATCGAGGTATTCCTGAAATGCAGTCCTTTGGTTTTCCTGTAATCTTAGATGTTACACACTCGTTGCAACAGCCTAATCAAACGAGTGGTGTTACGGGAGGATTACCTCAAATGATAGAGACAGTAGCTAAAGCTGGGGTTGCTGTGGGTGTCGATGGACTTTTTATTGAAACTCATGAAAATCCAAGTGTAGCAAAAAGTGATGGAGCAAACATGCTTCAGTTAGATCTGTTAGAAGATTTATTAACTCACCTAGTGGCTATAAGACAAGTCGTAAACAAACAATAAAAACACTTCAACAACACCATCTTTTTATTTTGATGGTGTTGTTTTTANATATCCTATCAGAATCTATTCAGGATTCTGATTTNAAAAAAACAAAGAATCTAAACACCACATTATGAAACAAATTAGACAATGGTCTCTTATATGCATTTTAAGTTGTTTGTTTAGTCTAACAACTTATGCACAATTCACCACTCCTATTGACCCATCTGTTAGAATAGGAAAACTAGAAAATGGACTAACCTATTATATACGACAGAATAAACTACCTGAAAATCGTGCTGATTTCTATATTGCCCAAAAAGTGGGTTCTATTCAAGAAAATCCAGACCAAAGAGGACTAGCTCACTTTTTAGAACATATGTGTTTTAATGGTACAACTCACTTTCCTGGAAACTCTTTAATTGAGTACTTAGAAACAATAGGAGTTAAATTTGGAGAAAACCTCAATGCATACACATCAATAGATGAAACGGTGTACAATATATCTAACGTTCCTGTAACACGTGAGGGTGCTATAGATTCTTGTTTACTCATATTACACGATTGGTCTAATAGTCTTCTTTTAGATGAAAAAGAAATTGATGATGAGCGAGGTGTGATTCAAGAAGAGTGGCGTACACGCAATAATGCTACACAGCGATTTCAAGAAAAACTATTACCCGTCCTATTTAAAGACACTAAGTATGAAGACTGTCTTCCCATTGGTAGTATGGATGTCGTTATGAATTTTAAGTATCAAACCTTAAGAGATTATTATAAAGACTGGTATCGACCAGATTTACAAGGAATCGTTGTAGTAGGTGATATAGATGTAGATCAAATGGAGGAAAAGATTAAAAATCTATTTGGTTCTATCCCTATTCAAACAGAAGCACCAGAACGAGTTTACTATCCTGTACCCGATAATGAAGAACCTCAAATTGTAATTTATCAAGATAAAGAGCAAACCACAACGCAAGCTCTATTTTTTAATAAACACGATGCTTTCCCTGATGAGGCTAAAGATGATTTAAGCTATATGATAGTAAATAGTATCAAAGGGATGATTTCTTCTATGTTAAACAATAGATTGAATGAAATAACTCAAACAGAAAATCCTCCTTTTGTTTATGCTTCAGCTTATGACGGAATGTTTTTTGCTGCTAAAACTAAAGATGCCTTTACGGGGGTTGTTATTTGCAATGAAGAGGACATAAAAGAGNGTATAANAACTCTATTAAGAGAGATACATCGTGCTGCACAATTTGGATTTACTGAATCAGAATATNCTCGTGTAAAAGCGGATTATCTAAGAAGTATAGAATCAGCATATAATGAAAGAGATAAAAACAAAAANGAATCTTACGTTAACAGTTANGTGCGTCACTTTTTAGATAATGAACCNATTCCTGGTATTGAAAACACGTATNCTTTAATGAATCAAATTCTTCCTAACTTACCATTAGAAGCAATCAATGAAACAATGGGCCAACTGATTTCTGATAAAAATCAAGCTTTAGCTCTTTTTGGTCCAGAAAAAGAGGGCNTAGTATTCCCTACTAAAAATGAAATCGTTTCGCTTTTAACTGAAGTTGCTAATGAAGAGTTAACTCCCTATGAGGATACCGTATCTGATGAACCTTTACTCTCTACCCTTCCTCAAGGGGGCAGTATATTATCTGAAACAAAAGATGATACATGGGGAACAACAATTTTAAAACTTAATAACGGGGTAACCGTAGTTATTAAAGACACCGATTTCAAAGCTGATGAAATTCAAATGAAAGGAGTGAGCTTAGGAGGTACTTCACTATTTCCTAATAGCGAAATCATAAATATTAAAGTATTAGATGAAGTAATTTCAGTTGGAGGGCTAGGTAACTTCTCTAAGACTGATTTAGAAAAAGTCTTAGCGGGCAAACTAGCCTCTGTTTCACCTTATATAGGCGATAAAACTGAAGGTCTTATGGGTTATTGTTCACCTAAAGATTTTGAAACTTTAATGCAACTTACTTATCTTACCTTTACACAACAAAGAAAAGATGTGGANGCTTTTAATTCCTATAAGAAAAGAGCTGAAGCAATGCTTAAAAATCAAGAAATGCATCCCTCAATAGCATTGGTCGATTCCATTCAAGAAGCTATTTACATGGGGCATCCACGCGCTATGCGATTAAAAGCCGAACAAATTGAACATATAGATTATGATAAAATCTTGGATTTATATAACGATCGATTTAAGGACGCTAGCGATTTTACTTTCTTTTTTGTTGGTAATGCAGACTTAGAGTTTGTTAAACCTCTTATCGCTCAATATTTAGGGGCTCTTCCCTCAATAAACAGAGAGGAAACCTTCAAAGACAATCAGATGAATACGCGTCAAGGTTTTTATGAAAATACGTTTATAAAGAAACAAGAAACGCCTAAAGCTACTGTCTTCATTTACTATAATGGTGATTGTCCTTATACCCTTAAGAATAACATACAATTAAGTATTTTAGATCAGATACTTAACATTATCTATACTGAAAAAGTTAGAGAAGAAGAAGGGGGGACTTATGGTGTTGGAGTTAGTGGCAGATTACAAAAACATCCTGAGGAAAAATTTGCACTACAAATATCTTTCGATACGGACCCTAATAAAAAACAAGACTTAACAAAAATCATTTTTAATGAACTAGATAAGTTAATAGCAGAAGGACCCTCAGAAGAAAACCTGCAAAAAGTTAAAGAATTTATGCAGAAAAAACACAAGGAAAACCTAAAAGAAAACAGTTATTGGTTAGGTGTTATGGATGAGCATCATTTTTCAGATGTAAACATGCATCAAGATTACGAAAAAACACTGCAAGAAATAACAGCTAAAGATATTCAAAACTTTGCAGCCTTACTGTTTAATCAAGGTAACCGTATTGAAGTTACCATGGTTAGCCCTGAAAAGGATAATTAAAACATAGAACTCATTATCTGCTAAATAATAAATATGTGGTCATTATTTAAAGAATTAAGATTACACAACAAGCTAGCAGCTCAAAGAAACCCCATGTTTGAAAAGAATAAATTTGCTAAGTTTTTTCTTTTCTTCGGGGGGCTTTTTTGGGTGGGCTACCTTATTTTTTTAGGGGTTATCATTGCTTTTGCTTTAAAGAAATCTATCATCAATCTTGAAGCATATCAAGCATTGAATACGATTTTACCTCTTGTTTTGAGTTTGGATTTTTTAATGAGGTTTCCTTTACAAAAGCCGCCAACACAAGAAATTACCCCCTACTTATTACTACCCATAAAGAAGAAGCAAGTAATTGATTTTCTATTACTTCGCTCACTACCCCATTTTATCAACTTCTTTTGGTTTTGTTTTTTTATTCCTTTCGCCTTGATTACTGTAACCTACACTTATGGCCTATCAGGTGTTATTTTATATAATCTAGGAATATGGTTACTTATATTAGTAAACAACTATTGGTATATACTTTGTCGCTTACTAATTAATGAAAAAACAATTTGGGTTTTGTTACCCACTCTTTTTTACTTAGCTCTAGGTTTGCTTATTTTCCTTCCCGATCAAAGTCCTATAGGCTATTTTTTCAGAGCATTAGGAGACTATTTAATTGAAGGAAGATTAGTAGCCTACATTGGCGTTCTGGGCTGTATTGTTGCGCTATTTTTTATCAACCGAGTGGTAGTTAGCAAGCTAATCTATTCTGAAACAAGTAAGTCACAAGACTCTACAAAAGTACTCACCATCTCCTCCTATAGTTATTTAGAACGTTTTGGTGAGATTGGGGAATTCATGAGATTGGAGTTAAAGTTACTATTAAGAAACAAAAGATGTAGAGTTTCATTACGTAGCATAGCTTTTCTTGTAGTTATCTTCTCTCTTCTGATTAGTTTTACACCAGCTTATGATGGAAAATTCACCAGTAACTTCTTTGCCTTTTATGCCTTCATATCTTTTGGAACGGTAATACTAACTTATATAATGAGCTATGAGGGAAATTATATGGATGGGTTAATGACACGCAAAGAGTCTATATTAAACTTATTAAAAGCAAAATATTATACTTATAGCCTAGGGGCATTAATTCCTTTTATTTTAATGATTCCTGCCGTTGTAATGAATAAAATATCTTTATTAAAACTTTGCTCTTTTGCTCTTTTTACTGTGGGATTTGTCTATTTCTTCCTATTTCAGTTAGCTGTTTATAATACAAAAACAATCCCATTAAATGTAACAACAAGTAGCAGGCAAAGCTCTACGGGATTGCAAACCTTAGTAAGTATAAGTGTTTTATTTGCTCCCCTATTATTGCATAGAGGTATAGAACTATTTTTTGAAGAAACAACGAGCCTATGGATTCTTTTAGGTATAGGTCTAAGTTTTATATTAACTTCTAGCCTATGGATAAAAAACATTTATCGACGCTTTATGATGCGTAGATATAAGAATATGGATGAATTTAGAAATACTAGAGAAGGATAATTATGATAACAATAAATAATATAACTAAAAAATTTGGAGATAAAACGGCTCTAAATATTGAATCCTATCAATTAAAAGAAGGCGAAATACTTGGTCTTGTAGGTAATAATGGGGCTGGTAAAACAACACTTTTCAGGTTAATGCTTGATTTATTAGAAGCTGATACTGGTGAGGTATCAATCAACAATATTCTAGTAAACCAAAGTGAACAATGGAAAACTTTTACCGGATCATATATCGATAATTCATTTTTAATAGACTACCTCACACCTGAAGAATTTTTCTATTTTATTGGAAAAATGTATGGACTCAGTAAAGAAGAGGTTGATGATCGATTACTTCCTTTTGTTCATTTCATGAATGGAGAGATTATGAATCAAAAAAAATTCATTCGTAACTTCTCTGCAGGTAACAAACAAAAGGTGGGTATTATATCCGCAATGCTTCATCACCCTAGTGTTCTAATTTTAGATGAGCCTTTTAACTTTTTAGACCCTAGCTCACAATCTTTAATAAAAAAAATCCTTCGAAAATACAATGAAGATTCTGGTGCAACTATATTAATTTCAAGCCACAACTTGAATCACACCATAGATATAAGCTCTAGAATTGCTCTTTTAGAGAAGGGTGTTGTTATTAAAGATTTAGAAAACCTAAACAAATCAGCAGAAAAAGAATTGGAGGAATATTTTAATGTCGATGATAATATACAAGAATAAAATTAGAAATATACTTTCGTATAAATCTTTAGGGAGCTTCTTGTTATGTTTTCTACTTTTTACAATAAGTAGTTGTAGAACAATGACTCCTTCTTACGATTACAAGTCATTAGCTCAAGCTTCCATGCGACTAGGCGTTGACATCGATATGGAAGACAATCATCACCTATACATAGAAAGTTCAAAATGGATTAAAACTCCCCATCGATTTGGGGGAGTTACTCAAATTGGTGTTGATTGTTCTGGATTTACTCAACATATCTATCAAACAGTTTACAGAAAAAAAATTCCACGCAACTCACATCAGCAATACATTAAGTCACAAAAAGTAACCAAAAATAGATTGAGAGAAGGTGATTTGGTGTTTTTCTCAACCTCACGAACAAGAAAACAAGTTAATCATGTTGGTATTTACCTAAAAAACAACCTTTTTATTCATACTAGTTCTAGTAAAGGTGTTATGGTAAGTAACTTAAATGAAAGTTACTTTAAAAGAAACTGGATTTCAGGAGGAAGATACTAAATTAATAAGCTTAAATCTTTAATAAACAATCACTCTTTTGATCAAATATAATTTCCATTAAATAAGGTCCTAGACATCTATTGACTTTTCCCTAGCCATCCACCCTATTTGCCCTAGCCATCCAACAATTAGCTTTACCTTATCTAAGGCAGAGTAAAAAGCTAATAATTATATCCCTTTATAGAAGGTCTTTAACAATTCAACACCCTTAAAAAACACACCTTTTAAAGTTAAAAATAGAGATTATTTAAACATTATCAAACAAATAAACGGATTGTAGTTATCAAAACAACAAGTAGATATTTAATATATAATTAAAGAATGTTAGATAGAACAATAGAGTAACTCACAATTTGTGATAAAAAAATTATAATACTAAATTTGAATTGTGTTTTTCATAGTAATAGTATTAGATTTAAGGTTGACAAAGAAGTGAAATAACGGTATATCTCACTTCTTTTCATATTATACAACTTCTCTTATAACTATCCAGCAATTACCTTTTTCATTATTTCTTCATTGGTCCACTCTTCTTTAATTATGAGCTTTTTTAGATGTGAAGATGTAATATCACCAAGTAACATATACCTCTACCCCGTCAGGGTCATTTTCAAAAATTATTTTCAATGATTTACTCGTTGAATCCCATTTCCACTCAGGTACGATCTTCTCATCCCGATTGTGAATTACACATTCTTTAACCTCAGCTGGAATTAATACACGCATAACATTGGTTGTATTTATGGGAGCTTTAGCTAAAAAAGAATACGAGTTCTTAGTTGTTTTTTCATTATAAATTCTACTAGCCGAAGCTAAAACTTGAGGTTTACTATTATCCTCAATAGCATCTAGATTTAGATAATAGGCCTGTTCTCCAGGTCGTACTACTACTTTTTTTACAATGGGCAATTCATGGTTAAATAAATCTATAAAATGACCGTCTTTTATAAATGGTTTATCCGAAAAGCTCTCATCTAACACTGAAATCATAGTATAGGGACCTCTTTCTAGGTAGAAATAGTTATTGAATACTAAATCCTCTTGATTAATCTCTTTATAAGCCTTTGAAACCACATCAATTAAAAATTGATCATTATGATTTTCTAAAACATACTCTTTCGGATCTTTTCGCAATACATAAAGAGCACCATTACCTATAGAGTATTTACCTTCTTCTAAGTCTGCATTTAACCCCAGCTGTTCAAATAAATGATCCGATACTACGTTGTAATTATTTCCATCTGTATTCCACCACTCTTGCACACTCTGAAATGGGTCATTATCCCTACCACTATAAACAATAACTCCCCCTTCATCAACCCATTGTGCTAAATATTTATGTGCTTCTGGAGATAAAGGTTTCATATTAGCATACGTCATTAACAAAACCTTTACCTCTTTCAATGTTTCTTGATAGGGTAAATTCTCAATATGCGTTGTACTAATTGGGACTCCTCTTTTTACAAAAGGTAAAGCTAAACCATAGAAGTTCGCTAATTGCGGATCTTCATATCCTTGATGTGTTGGATATCGTTGAAACATTAAAGAGTTCGCCATTAAAACACTAATCCCATGCGAACCAGACAACTTGTTATCAGACAAAGGCATAGAATTTAAGGAATTAACCATAATATGCATTTGAGTAGAATAAAAACGAGGTATAATAGCTCTTTCATCACTATCGGCACTTACTCGATACAATCCTTCATAAACGCGCTCAGGCCAAGGCATAATTTCATAATCCGCTATTTGAGGATAGAAAAGTTGAGCTACAAATGTAGCCTGATAATTCTTTTTATAATCTTCCCAATCTTGAGCTCTATCTTCTATTGGATCAGTTAAAAAATACATTTGTCTCCTTGTAGGAGCTGTCATCGATGCCATAGAACCATATTCCAAATAAGCAGTTTCAAAAACCCGTTCTTTCATCATTCCATTGTAAAGATTGGGTTCTCTAGATGTTCCCGTCCAAACTTGAGCAATGTAACCATCTACACAAGGTAAAGAAGCCAAACTAGCTTCTGGACTTACAATACTCCACTGTGAGTAGTTTACTAATGAATGAGTAGGTATATAACAACGAACATCCATTCCCTTGCTCCGCCCATACTCTTTAGCATACGAACAGATAACATCAATTGCCTTATAATATAAATGATATTTTAACTTATTTGAAAGATATGTATTTTCAGGAGACTCATGTTGCGGACGCCATTCAAAACCATAATATTTCTCCCACTCTTTTTTGAAAGCTGTACTATATCCTGCACGTGCCCAAAACTCTGGTTCTTCCATATAAATGGCGTCAATACCTGCATCTATTACACGCTTTATGTGCTTNTCTTTTAAATAGGTTAAAAAGTTATCTGAAGGAACAATATATGGAACTAAATGGCCATGCCATATCGTATCTCCTTCCATATTTACCTGTCCTTCATCTAAATGAGGTACACCGTCCCATTCACCTGTAAAATAATCTTTATATTCTCCCCAAGCTATTCCAGTCATAAAATGAGTAACATAGCCTTTACTTCTCCAAGACTCTACTCGATCCTCAAAAGATATTATTTCCTTATTATCAGTAGGATTTCCTCCAACACCATAAATAACAGCAACATCGCCCCTATTATCTAATTCTGGTTTCCAATGTGATCCTGTTTGAAAAATAGTTTTCTCTTTCGGTTTCTTAGACTTAGATGAACAAGCAAAAAGCAAAAAGAATACTGAGATTATTAGTAATATACGTTTCATAGTAAACTGTTTATAGTAAATAAGATTATTATAAATCAAATATACTCACTTTTTATAGAGGATGATAAACTATACATTGATAAAAATAGAATTGTGAACTAGACTCAGAGTAAGATTCAAACTTTTTTTCGGCTCTACTCTATTCTTTTATGAGAAATATCCATTTCATCCAACTGTTAATTTACAGAATATAAAAGTGAATAATAATATATATTTAAGGATTTAGAATACTAATTCATAGAAATACCTCACAAAAAGACAACTACAAACAAACATTTAATTAAAGAATGTTAGAACTTTTATATAGATTTTCATAGGGTTGCATAAAAAAACAACATACTATATATTTGATCTGTGTTTTCATAGTAATAGTATTAGATTTAAGGTTAGGTAAAGTGGGAGATCGATGATCTCTCACTTTATTTATAACCCACCTTACACAAACTATCCCTCAAACAAATTGAATAGGCAATAAAGCTAACAGCAACTTATCAAAATCATCTGTTTTGTCTATCCTATTCATCATTTAACATACACCACTCTTTTAGTGAATAATCTACGTTTATAGTACTCTTTTTAATATCTTTGTTAGTAAACCTCTAGGAAATAAAACAAAGAAATATCAATATGGAACTACTCGTATATAAAGCTTCTGCTGGCTCAGGAAAAACGTTCACATTGACTGTTGAATATATCGCTAAATTAATAAATGATACATCGTCTTACAGACATATTCTAGCTGTTACTTTTACAAATAAAGCGACAACACAAATGAAAGAACGCATCCTAAGTCAACTTTATGGCATTTGGAAGAATGAGTCTGAGTCGGATGCCTATTTTAACGAAGTGAAGAAAAGAATAACCTTACCCGACGGAGAAGTAAGAAAACGAGCAGGAGAAGCTTTATTTAACATCATTCATGATTATAACTACTTTAGAGTAGAAACCATAGACTCCTTTTTCCAATCCGTTATACGCAATTTAGCGAGAGAACTTGGACTTAATTTAAACTTAAATGTTGAATTAAAGAACAAAGAAGTATTAAGCGAATCTGTGGATAGCTTAATAGAAAAACTATCTCCAGATTCTCACATTCTTCGTTGGTTATTAGATTACATTCATGAAAAAATTCAAGATGAACGCTATTGGAATATATCACAAGAAGTTAAATCTTTTGGAAATAATATTTTTGATGAGAAATACATCGAGTTAGGTAAAGTCCTTCGTGAAAAAATGAGGAACCCTCAATTTATAGCCAATATTAAGAAGGAATTGGTAGCCATCAGAACTGAAGCTTTAGAACAAATGAAGGGGTTTTATGATCAGTTTCACTCTATATTAAGTCAAAATGGTTTAACTGTTGATGATTTAGCTTATAAAGCCACAGGAATAGCTAGTTATTTTAACAAATTAAACAATGGAGAACTATTGAATGAAACTTTAAATACGCGTGCACAAAATTGTCTTAATAATGCATCCGCATGGAGTACCAAAAAGGCTCCCAATAAAGATCAAATTATCCAACTAGCAGAACAACGTTTAATACCACTATTACAAGATGCGGAAGAGTTTAGAAATAAAAACAATATTATTGTACAAAGCTGCACCCTTTCTTTGGCTCATCTAAATCAACTACAACTACTAAATTCAATTAATGAAGAAGTTCAGAACCAAAATAGAAAAAACAATCGATTCTTACTTTCTGAAACTAATGCTCTTTTACATGATATTATTAAAGAAGAAGACTCTTCTTTTGTTTTTGAGAAAATAGGCTCTAACATTAAGCATGTTATGATTGATGAATTTCAAGATACTAGTCGCATGCAGTGGGATAACTTCCAGATTTTATTAATGGAAGGCTTATCACAAGGATATGATAGTCTGATTGTTGGCGATGTAAAACAATCAATATATAGATGGCGTAATGGAGATTGGACTCTGCTAAATAATTTAGGTGTAGAAAAATTCCCCTATCCCATTCGCATAGAAACACTAAAGACCAATCGTAGAAGTGAAAGCAATATCATTTCATTTAACAATCACTTTTTTATTAAAGCTGTAAACTATCTTAACACTATTTATACAGAAGAACTAGGAGAAGACTGCCAACCTCTTTTAAGTGCATACAGTGATGTTATACAAGAGTCGCCTAAAAAAGAAAAAAAAGGATTTGTTAAAGCCTCATTTATAGACTCTAAAGAAAGTGACTATTCGTATGAGGAACTCACAATTCATCAGATGAGGGAACAAATAGATGAATTGGTTGCAAAAGGAGTTCAATTAAAAGACATTGCTATTTTAGTTCGAAAGAACAAAGCCATTCCCCCAATAGCAGATTATTTTCAAAAGGAAACCCATTATACAATTGTTTCTGATGAAGCCTTTCAATTAAAAACCTCAATAGCCATCAATGTATTGATAGATGCTATTCGTTTTTTAGTAAATCCAGAAAACACTATTATACGAGCTCAACTTTTAGTTACTTATCAAAATAAAGTAAAAAATGAAGCTTTAGATTTAGATACTTTATTAAGTAATGATGCTGAATTCTATCTACCTAACGATTTTTTAGATCAAAAAGATGAGTTAAAGTTAATGCCACTCTATGAACTCTTAGAGCAGTTATACAACCTCTTCAACTTAGATAAACTAGCAAATCAAGAAGCATATCTCTTCTCTTTTTTCGATGCGGTAAGTCATTATTTAGAGTCNAACTCCTCTGATTTAGGTCTCTTTATTCAATATTGGGACGAAATACTATCATTAAAAACCATACCTAGTGGAGATATAGATGGCATACGCATACTCTCTATTCATAAATCAAAAGGATTAGAGTTTCACACGGTCTTAATTCCATTTTGTGATTGGAATTTAGAAGTAGAATCTCCTACTGGTAACTTAATTTGGTGTGCTCCAGAATACGAACCTTTTAATCATTTAGATATAGTTCCTATTAACTATTCATCTAGGATGAGTGAATCAATTTATAAGGACGATTACTTAGAAGAGCGCTTACACTTATGGATAGATAATTTGAATATACTTTATGTTGCGTTTACAAGGGCTGGAAAGAATCTCATTTTATGGGGTCAACAGAATAAAAAGAACACAGTATCAGAATTACTTATAGAAACTCTATCCTCTCTTCAAATAGGAACAGAAAGCTCCTCTACTTACTGGAATAATGAAGAGAACATATTTACTTATGGTAAAGTATGCTCTTCTCAGTCTGAAACAACAAATAAAGAATCAACAAATCCTATTACACAAACTAAAAATCCAATTAACATAACTATGCAATCAATGGTTCCCAACATTCAATTTAGACAATCTAACCGATCAGCAGATTTTATTGAAGAAGCAGGAGGAGAAACAGAGCTGTCCTCGCAATTCATAGATAGAGGACAACTACTGCATACACTTTTCTCTGAGATTAAAACATTGGAAGACATAGAGCCTGCAATTACCAAACTACTCTTTGAGGGAATTATAGAAAGTGTAGAAGAGGAAGAAAAAATCAGGAAGATTACTCAAGAAGCTTTTAATCAGCCCATAGTAAAAGAGTGGTTTTCTGATCAATGGAATATACTTAACGAGTCGGCTATTTTATTTAAGTCTAAAGACACGTATCAACAACGACGTCCCGACCGTGTTATGATAAAGAATGATCAAGTAGTAGTAATAGATTTTAAGTTTGGTCAACCACATAAAAAGTATAACTCTCAAATAAAAGAATATATAAATCTACTAATAGCTATGGGCTATTCTAATGTGAAAGGTTATATCTGGTATGTTCTAAATAAACAAATAGAAGAAATATAAAAGCAGCATTATAACTACCTCTTTATCAAAAAGTATTAAAACATAAGACACAAAATAATCATCATGCATACATTTTTAGAATTAGTAGCTCAAGATCTTTATAGCAAAATAGGAAAAGATTTATCCCAAGTAGCAGTTATTTTCCCAAATAAAAGGGCCAGCCTTTTCTTTAATGAATATTTAACAGACCAAAGCACATCTCCTATTTGGGCACCAACTTATTTAAGTATAAATGAGCTTTTTCAACAATTATCACCCTTAAAAATAGGTGATCCTATTCAACTTGTCTGCGAATTACATAAAGTATTTTGTGAGAAAACCCAAAAAGATGAAAGCTTAGATGACTTCTATTTTTGGGGTGAACTACTAATTAGTGATTTTGATGATGTAGATAAAAACTTAGTAGATGCTAATCAACTCTTTGCTAATTTAAAAGATTTGAAAGAGATTGTGGAAGACCTTGATTACCTAGATAAAGAACAAGAGCAGGCCATACAACAATTTTTTAAAGCTTTTTCTATAGATAAAAATACGGAGTTAAAAGATAGATTCATTTCACTTTGGGATTGTCTTAATTCTATATATCATCAATTTCAATCAAACCTTGAAAGCTCAGGAGTAGCTTATGAAGGTATGCTTTACCGAAAAGTAATAGAAGAATTAAAAAACAAAGAACTTCCTTATGAAACTTTTATTTTTGTAGGTTTCAATGTTCTTAATGAAGTAGAGAAACACTTTTTCCAATTATTACAAAACAAAGAAAAAGCTCTTTTCTATTGGGATTACGATGTTTTTTATACGCAATTAAACACCCGATATGAAGCTGGTGAATTTATACTTCGTAACTTAAAACTATTTCCTAATGAACTAAAAGCCGAACACTTTGACCGCCTAAACAAACGTAAGCAAATAAGATACATAGCAGCCTCAACAGAAAATGAACAAGCTCGTTATTTGCCACTATGGATAGATGAAAACCTAACAAACAAAGAAAGAGAAAGTGCTATAGTATTATGTAATGAAAGTCTTCTACTACCTGTTCTTCACTCCATTCCGCAACAAGTGAAAAACCTCAATGTTACAATGGGATTTCCTTTATCTCAAACCCCAGTATATAGCTTCATACTATCTATAATAGAACTACAAAGTGAAGGGTATAATAGCAAATCAGGACGATACCTTTATAAACAGGTAGTATCAGTACTTAATCATCCTTACACACAAAAAAAATCAGATTTCTCAAATCAAATAATACAAGAACTAACAACCCACAATCGATTCTATCCTACTCCTGCTGAATTACAAAAGGATGACTTCATGAAAATTTTATTTACACCCATCCAAACTCAAAAAGAATTATGCAAACAATTAACTTCTTTAATTAAACAGGTAGCAGCACTTTACAATACAAAAGAGGAAAGCACCTCTAATGTTTTTAATCCGCTATATAAAGAATCCCTTTTCAAAGGATATACCTTAATAAACCGTCTTTATACATTAATTGAAAGTGGACATTTAAAGGTAGAAATACAAACCTTAACTAAATTAATTGAACGACTATTGATAAGCACACAGATTCCTTTCCATGGTGAACCTGCCATTGGATTACAAGTTATGGGAGTACTAGAGACACGTAACCTTGACTTCAAAAACATTGTAATGTTATCGGTAAACGAAGGACAATTACCTAAAAAAGGAAACGAAACATCGTTCATTCCATATAATCTAAGAAAAGCTTTTGGTATGACTACATTAGAGCATAAAAATGCAGTCTATGCGTATTACTTTTATAGATTATTACAACGAGCAGAAAACATCACTTTAATTTATAATAATACTCGAAGTGATCAAAATGAAGGCGAATGGTCACGTTTTATGCTTCAATTATTAATTGGACGCTCCCAACAAGATATTCAACAATTTTTCTTGAATAGTCAACAAAAACCTCAACTAACAACGTCTATTACAATACCAAAAAATGACGAAACACTAACAAAGCTTATTGATAAATACAATGTAGCCCAACAAAGAAAAGGAAAATCCACTCTATCTCCTTCAGCCATTAATACCTACTTAGATTGTAGACTAAAATTCTACTATAGATACATTGTCAATTTAACTCCACCTACAGAAGTTAGCTCAGAAATAGACCCAGCTCTATTTGGAAGCATATTTCACAAATCAGCAGAGTTAACCTATCAATACCTCACCTCACATACAAAAAGAATAACTAAAGAAAAAATTGAACGCTTATTGAATGAGAAACACAAATTAAAACAGTTTGTTGATGATGCATTTAAAGAGTTGTTATTTCACATCGATCAAAAAGAAAAATCAGAATATAATGGAACACAATTAATTAACTTCGAAGTAATTAAGTCCTATTTAGAACAACTACTACGTTATGATATGAATCAAACTCCTTTCGATTTAATAGAGACAGAAGAAGTAGTTAATGGTACTATTGAAGTACAAAGTGCAAAAGGAAAAATCAAATTAGGAATCAATGGTATTATTGATCGAATGGATAACAAAAATGGCGTTTTACGAATCATAGACTACAAAACAGGAAAAGGAGACAAATTATTAAAAGAACTTGATTTTTTGTTTAATCGGGAAGAAAAAAATAGACCTAATCATATACTACAAACATTCATATATGCTTCTATATTATGCAATCAGAGAACAGATAAAATAGCTCCTGCTATTTTATATCTTAGAGAAACCACACGCAATGAATCACCTATTATATCAATAGGTCAAAAGAAAAATGAAGCTGTGGAAATCGTTGACTTCTCTAAATACAAAAAAGAGTTTGATTGCAAAATGCAAGAAGTTCTAGAGGAAATATTTGATAATCACACAGCTTTTGATCAAACCCCTATAGTAGATAAGTGTACTTATTGCGATTATAAACAATTATGCCAAAGATAAATAAGACTATTTGTCANAAAACAAAGCAAAAACACCAAAACACAAGACTNTTTGTCATTAATAGGGGATAAAAACAAGTGGTACATCATTTGCATTTATATAAGTGAGCAACGATAACTTAATAATCAGTGCTCATTATTAATAAAATGTTTAACTAAAATATAGGAGATTAAATTATGATGATGCCAATTAGAAGATCACAAAGATGGTTACCCAGTATTTTCAATGATTTCTTTGATACAGACTGGATGGAAAAAGCTAACGCTACTGCACCTGCTATCAATGTATTCGAATGTGAGGATAGTTATAANCTAGATGTTGCAGCTCCTGGNTTAACTAAAGAAGANTTTAATGTTAAAGTAGATGATGACAACAACTTAGTTATTGCGATGGAAAAAAGCAATAAAGAGGAAAAAGAGGAACAAGGATGCTACTTACGCAGAGAGTTTTCTTACTCAAAATTTGAACAAAGAATTATTTTACCAGATAATATTAATCATGATGGTATTCATGCTGAGGTAAAAAATGGTGTACTTTCAATTGA
>JGI24707J26582_10000600_pt1 | contig 28034 bp, 21 predicted proteins | sample BioPla1DNA1_FD_26582 | JGI IMG/M metagenome (IMG submission 26582)
CAGATATTATTAGCCATTGTAATTTCAATTTTTATAACAGCAGAATTTTCTTATGGTACCATGAAAAATATTGTTTCAAAGGGATACCAGAGACCTAAGATATACTTATCAAAATTAATCACAATGGTTATTATGACATTAATCATGTTAATCGTTGGGTTTTTAAGCGGGACCATTGCAGTTACCATTATTACAGGTAAATTAGGGACCTTTACTGGCACTTATTTATGGGAAGTAATGCGGGTAGTTGGCATAGAAACATTGCTACATATCGCATTAGCCTCGGTATTTGCTATGATTGCAATGGTAATTAGAAATAATGGTGGTTCCATAGCAGGTAGCATTATAGGTGTTTCACTATTTGGAACCTTGATATATCAGCTTTTAGAATTGATATTTAAAAATAAAGTTAAATTTTCACAATATAGTCTACAATATAATATAGGGTTATATCGTTTAGATATAGCACCTCCTATGGATGATATAATACGATCCATTATTGTAGGAATTGCCTTTTTGGTGCTATCAACTGTTATAGGTATAATTGCATTTAAAAATACAGATATAAAATAGCTTTAATAAAATATGTTTGAATGAATAGAGAAACTATAATTGAGTTATCTTTATAAAAAACCATGGAATATAGGTGTAATATATTGTCCCTAAATCCATGGTTTTTAGTATCAAGTAATTAATTTAGTTACCCTTAACTCTTTTTAATAATTTGGTTATTTCAGCAATGTATAGAATGTGAGTGTCATTGTTTCTATACCAAGTCTGTTTTAATTTTTCTTCCAATAGACAATCAATGTTTAAAGGCTGTCTAAGTAATTTTTTGCATACCATTATAAAATTGGATTCTTCAAAATAAGGGGTGTCGTCAATCCAGCCCACTGTTAGATCTGATTTGGCTATTTTATCTTCATCTCTGCCTGAGACAGACCCTAGGTAGTTCAAAGTTTTTCTATATTCTTTACCTAGAAAACTTAGAGAGAAAGTTTCTTCCTGATCAACGAACTCTCTGGTATATCTCTGGGGACGAATAACGACATAAGCAACTTCCTTACCATACATAATTCCAAGGCCTCCCCAGGAAGCAGTCATTGTATTTATTTTATCCTGATTTCCTGCAGTAATTAACATCCAATCCTTACCAAGCATTTGAAATGTATTCTTCCTTAGTTGTTCTGGGGAAATCTCTTTAAAATGATTCATCATATTTATCATGCCTTTCTTCATAGACTATTTTATCCAATATTTTAGTTATTATATCCATTATACTTTAAATTAATATAGTGTGCAACTTTGTGAAAAAATTGATAGGGTGAAATCATTTATTATAGCGCTTGAAATTCATTCAAAGGTAGCCGTGTTTGATTCGTATGCACAAATTAAATTATAGACATCCTAAACTGAAGTTAGTAGTGGAGATAATTAACATAATCTATCTAAAATAGTGTTAAAAATAAATTACTTTATCCAATAATTATGATGTTTCACAAGCTATTAGTTTAAGCATATAATATATGTAAAGTTTTGAATCGGAGGCTAAACCGATGACGATTCATGTTGTAGAAGCAGGTCAAACTGTCAATTCAATTGCTCAGCAATATGGGGTTACACCTGAACGAATCATTATAGACAATGAGTTACCCAATCCAAATAATTTAGTCGTAGGGCAGAGTATAGTTATACGGGTTCCAGAGTTAACCCATACTGTTGTCCAGGGCGATACTTTATTTGGAATTGCCCAGCAATATGGGGTAGAACCATTACAGATATTGCAGAATAACCCTAGGATAGCAGCACGGCAAGCCCTTACGCCAGGGGAAACCATAGTGATAAGCTTTCAAAATGGGGAGAGATTGGGAAGTATCGTGATAAATGGATATGCTTACCCATTTATTAACCGGGATGTTTTACGGATGACATTACCATACCTAACATATCTCTCTATCTTTACCTATGGCTTTACCCCTGCAGGAGATTTGATACCAATTGATGATACTGAACTAATACAAATTGCTAGAGAGTTTGGTGTTGCTCCTATTATGATGCTGGCTCCAATGAGTGCAGATCAGAATTTTGATCCTCAGATAGCCCATGAGATGTTTATCAATCCTGAAGGGCAGAACCGGCTGATTGAAAATATTGTAACTAATATGCAGGCTAAAGGTTATGTTGGTCTTGATATTGACTTTGAATTTATTCAGCCGGAGGATAGGGAAGCTTTTATTAATTTCATTAGAAATGTAAATACCAGATTGGACCAGGAAGGTCTACTTACTCTTGTGGCTCTGGCGCCAAAGACATCAGGAGAGCAGACAGGACTATTATATGAAGCCCATGATTATCCTGCCATAGGAGCTATTGCGGATATGGTCTTGTTAATGACATATGAATGGGGATATCTATTTGGTCCTCCTATGGCCACGTCACCTTTAAATAATGTTCGTACTGTACTAGAGTATGGTGTATCAGTAATTCCGCCTGAGAAGGTATTAATGGGTGTTCCTAATTATTCATATGACTGGCCACTACCATTTATTCAAGGCGAAACAATGGCTCAGGCTTTAAGTAATCAGGAAGCAATTTATAGGGCATCTCAATATGGGGTTACCATACAGTTTGATCCCGTAGCTCAAGCACCATTTTATTTCTACACAGATGGCAACGGGGTAGAGCATGTCGTTTGGTTTGATGATGCAAGAAGTATGGATGCCAAATTTAGATTAATTAATGAATTTGGATTGGCTGGAGCAGGATATTGGCAGATCATGGACTTCTTTCCTGCCAGTTGGATGGTGNCAANATCTNTATATGAGATCGAAAAGGTTGCTGAACTTCAATTACAGTAAATGTATCATAGAATATTTAGTATGCTCTAGTGTATTATTTCATATCATATAATAAAGTACTAAAGTAGAAGATATTTTTGATAAGTAGATCCATATTAAGAAACTTATGGTAATAGTTATTTAATCTATCTATTTTAGTTGGGAGGGCTGATATGGAAAATACTTGTATATGCTGTGATGTTATCATTCCTGAGGGCCGTCAAGTTTGTCCTATTTGTGAAAGGTTTGTTCAAGAAAATAAGAATAAGAGGAAAAAGTTATTATTAGATAATATAAAAGGTTATAAAAAAGTACAGGTATGCAATAAAAATTAAGCATTATATAAGTATAAAAAACTAGTAATTGAAATATGGTAAACTTTGTATTACAATAAATAATGTATTGATTACTAATTACATTATAGTTAATTAGTTACAGATAAAATAAGCTTAGAGGCTAGAGAGAGTAGGTATTGTGATGAATAAACCTATGATAAAAGAAATAATGAGTTGGATATGGGTTATTGCTATAGGCATAGCATTGGCCTGGTTTGTTAATCGTTTTGTTGTATTTAAAGTAGAGATACCAACTGGTTCTATGGAAAACACAATTATGATCGGAGATAAAGCAATAGTATTTCGTTTATCCTATTTATTCAAAGAGCCCCAGAGAGGAGATATAATTGTATTCCCCTATCCAGACAATGAAAATGAAGTATATATTAAGAGAATCATAGGTCTACCTAATGATACTGTTGAAGGTAGGGATGGGATAGTTTATATCAATGGAGAGCCATTGGAGGAGGACTATATCAAAGAAACAATGGAATGGGATTTCGGACCCTATGAGGTACCAGAAGACGGATATTTTATGATGGGTGATAATAGAAACAGTTCTGAAGACTCTAGGTACTGGAAGAATACATTTCTAAAAAGAAATAAAATAATGGGTAAAGCAATTTTTAAATATCCCAAATTTGAAATGTTGAAATAGAATTAGTTTATTATTTATATAAGTAATATACATGTAGTATAAAATTGGAGGGGGAGCTTATACTCTCAAATGAACAATCGGGCCAATCAATTGAGAATAGTCACATGGGTATAATCACATGTACCTAATGACTCAGTTGATTGGCCCGATTGATATAAGTGTAATACAGATCTGGTTATTTCTAAACTTCTTTTAAATACTTCTCATATATTTCTAAAACTTCAGCCATTGCTTCTTTACCAGGAGCGCCAATAGTATTCCTTTTTTGAACGCAGGTATTAAGGCTGATTGCATCATATATATCGATATCAAATATAGGGCTGATTTGCTTAAATTCTTCAAGACTTAATTCTTCAATAGATTTATTTTGGTCAATGCAGTAGAGTACCAATTGCCCGATAATGCTATGGGCATCCCTGAAGGGTATTCCCTTGTTGACCAAATAATCTGCAGCATCCGTTGCATTGGTAAAACCTTTTTTAGCACTTTCCTCCATATTAATCTTATTAAATCTTGTAGTTGCTATCATACCAGTAAAAAGAATTAGGCAGTTTTTAACTGTATCAATGGCATCAAAGGTGAGTTCCTTATCCTCCTGCATATCCTTGTTATAGGCCAGAGGTAGTCCCTTCATAGTGGTAAGTAGAGAAATAAGGGAGCCATAGACCCTTCCAGTTTTCCCCCTGACCAATTCCGCTATATCTGGATTTTTCTTTTGAGGCATTATACTTGAGCCAGTTGAATAAGCATCATCCAGTTCAATAAAGTTATATTCATTACTATTCCATATGATTATTTCCTCACTGAAACGGCTTAGGTGCATCATAATAGTAGATAGGGCGCTGAGTAACTCGATTAAATAATCTCGATCTGAAACGCTATCCATGCTATTAAGAGTTGGCCCGTCAAAACCCAATAATTGTGCGCTATATGAACGATCCAGAGGATAGGTAGTTCCTGCTAAAGCTCCTGAGCCTAAAGGAGATAGGTTCATTCTTTTCTTAATATCCATCAAACGGGAACGATCTCTCTTTAGCATTTCAAAATACGCCCCTAGATGATGGGCCAGTGTAAGGGGCTGTGCCTTCTGTAGATGGGTAAATCCAGGCATAAAAGTGTCTATATTTTCCTGCATAATTTTATAAAGTTCAATCTGTAGGTTTTTTATAAGACCGTCAATCGTATCTATTTCATCCCTGGTATAAAGTTTTATGTCCAAGGCTACCTGATCATTACGACTTCTGCCAGTATGAAGTTTTTTACCAGCATCACCAATACGATTAATAAGATGGGCTTCTACAAAACTATGTATGTCCTCATGCTGATCATCTATTAGCAGTTTGCCATTGGTTATATCATCTTTAATGCTCTTTAGGCCTTCAATAATCGTATCCCTATCTTCGTCAGTTATAATACCTTGTTTTGCTAACATGGTAACATGAGCTATACTTCCTTCAATATCTTGCTTGTAAAAACGCTGGTCAAAAGATATTGATTGATTAAATTCATGAACTAATTGATTTGTTTCCTTTATAAAGCGTCCGCCCCAGAGTTTCATATATTCAACCTCATTTCTAATAATTTTTATATTCTTGTATACTTTGCTTAAAACCTGACCTCATAAACCTAGTTAATAAGTTAGACCTTATTTCCTGCATGAATTATTATACAGAACAATCATACAAGGAGTTGAGTTTTAAAGCCTATATGTATGGGTGTAAGTGTTGGTTTAATAGCTATTATAATACAACAACATTAATAATTATGCAATATATATATTGTAAATATGCATGTAAATAAAAGATTAGCTTATTGAAAAAGTAAGTTTTCCCTATAGTTTCATTAATTTAGAAGTAGGATTTCATATTAGTAGGTGTATGTTGCTGAATAAAATGATACATGAATTTCCCCTAATAACTGTGACATGAATTATATACTATAAATTACATAGTTGATACAGAGGTCTTAGAGACAACCTAAATGCAAATTAATAATGCAATTATGTTAGGAGAAATCCACGTATCAATAGAGTTCATTTGCAGATATTTTTATATTAATATTAAATATCAAAGATTATAAATCATTTCATATTTTTCTTTTAAATATTTCACATAGTAATCAGCCTTAAATTCTTCTCCGGTAACTGCCTTAAGAATCTGATTGGTATTCATGGTTGCCCCATGCTTATGGATCTTATCCCGAAGATATTCACCAATTGGAATGAGATTTCCTACCTTAAGATAATCTTCAAAAGGCATAGTATCCTTGATATGGTAGTATAACTGAGCGGCTATAGCACTGCCTATGGCATAGGATGGGAAGTAACCAAATTCACCCCAGGACCAATGGGTATCTTGAAGAATTCCCATGGCATCGTTAGGAGGGGTTACTCCCATATATTCTTGATACTTCTGCTTCCACACATCTGGAAGCTCATCCACTGTAACCTCATCATTAAAGATCATCTTTTCTATCTCATAACGGATAATGATATGGATTGGATAGGATAATTCATCGGCCTCAGTACGAATAAGGCTGGGACCAGATTTGTTAATTCCTTTAATAAACTGGTCTAAGGAAATGGATTTTAATTGCTCAGGATAAGTATCTACCAGTTTGCCATAAATAGGTTCCCAAAAAGCTTGACTACGGCCAATAACATTTTCATAAAATCTAGATTGGGATTCGTGCATCCCCATAGAAGCACCGCAGCCCACCAATGTTTGGGTTATGGAATTATCAATATTCATCTCATAGAGAGCATGGCCACATTCATGGATAATAGAGAATATAGCNCTTTCTAAATTATCCTCAATATAATGGTTAGTGATGCGAACATCATGGTTATGAAGGTTTAGGGTAAATGGATGAGCGCTTTCTGCAATTACTCCTCGGTTGTGATTAAATCCAATATAGCTACTGAGAAATTGACAGAAAGACTTTTGCTTATCTATATCATATTTTAGATAATTATAGCTTTTATCAATGGTATCATCCAGCGATGATATTGTTTTTAACAGTGGTATAATTTCGCTTTTTACTTTGTCAAAAAATATATCCAAATCCTTCATTGTAAAGCATTCTTCAAAATCCCTTAACAGGATATCATAAGGTTTTTCATCCTTCTTAACCCTATATTTGGCGAAATTTTTCTTAAATTCTATTATTTTAGATAGATATGGTGCAAATTCAGAATAGTTATTTTCGTTTTTAGCTTTTTGCCACTTTCGGCTTGATATAGAAGTTAGTTCATTAAATTCTCGATATTCCTCAGGAGGTATGCTTTCCAGTTGCTCATATGTTTTAGATAGTTCTTTAACTATTGCTTTTTCTATGTCAGTTAACTCATTTTGTTCCTTGTCATCTTGAAGCTTTTTCAAGAGTTTTCTCACATCATCATTAATAATGCTTTTCCAATATTCATCTGAAATAATTCCTATTACCTTTGAAGTATATTCAGAAGCTTCCAAAGGGGCTAAAGTTTGCTCATCCCATTCAAATAAAGAGCGGGCAGTGGAGAATGCCATGGTTTTATCTAAAAATGCTTGTAATTTTTCAAATGTTTTACTCATAATAAATCCTCTCTTTACATTTGTAGTCTACAGATAGTATAACAATTTTTTTATTGCCTAACAATCCAAATTGTACCAGGGATAAAGGAAAGTTATAAGTAAAACACATCAATTTATACCATGTAATTTACCGACTATTATCAATAAAAGACAAAAAAATATTACAATTGCAATTGGATTGGAACATTTATAGAAAATATAATGCATTTTTTAAAAATATTGGCAAAATATTTTATTGATTATAATCCGCTTTTTATGTACAATTAACTTGTACAATACGTTCAAGTAGCTTATAAAGTACATCATATCGAACGAAGTGAGATAAGATACTTACGAAATCGTGGGTCATCCTATTGCGAACATGGTTCCCATAGGAACTATATTACCAATGGAGATTTATAGAGACCGCTGATGATCTACATATAAATACACTTAAACTGTACACATAATGGATATCGCATATTATCCAGATATATGTAAATAATAGAAATGTTATATGCATTAATACTAAATAAATGAAAGAAAGGAAGGAAGAATGAGATGAAAAACATGATCATCGAAAAAGTTATTGGTAGAGAAATTCTTGATTCCAGAGGTAATCCAACAGTGGAAGCTGAAGTTATATTGGCCGATGGAAGTATTGGTAGAGCAGCGGTACCTTCTGGTGCATCAACAGGGGCATTTGAAGCGGTAGAATTACGGGATAACGATAAGAGTAGATATTTAGGATTGGGTGTTAAGAAAGCGGTTGAGAATATTAACACTACTATAGCATCTAAATTAGTAGGTCTATGTGCAACAAATCAGGCGGCTATAGATGCTACAATGATTGCCTTAGATGGTACTCCTAATAAGGGGAATTTGGGTGCCAATGCAATACTAGGAGTATCCTTAGCAGTTGCTAAGGCAGCAGCAGCATCCCTTGGAATACCACTATATCGTTATATAGGTGGTGTTAATGCTAAGGTATTACCTGTTCCTATGATGAATATTATAAACGGTGGACAGCACGCAGACTCCAGTTTAAATATTCAAGAGTTTATGATTATGCCAGTAGGCGCACCAACCTTTTCTGAGGCAATACAGCAAAGCGCAACTGTATTCCATACATTGAAAAAGCTTTTAAAGAATGACGGTTATGTAACAGCTGTAGGAGATGAAGGCGGTTTTGCACCGAAATTCAACAGCGATACAGAGGCTTTGGATTATATTGTTAAGGCCATTGAGGCGGCTGGTTATAAACCAGGAGATGATTTCTATATCGCAATCGACGCTGCAGCCACAGAAATGTATGAAGAAGCTAAGAAAGCTGGTAGAGAAGGGGAATATTTATTCTGGAAGTCAGGTGAATATAAGACAGTTGAACAGATGGTTGACTTCTGGGATCAAGTATGCAGTAAGTATCCTGTTATATCCCTAGAAGATGGTCTTGCAGAGGAAGATTGGAATGGATGGAAGCTATTAACTGAAAGAATAGGTAATAAAGTTCAGCTAGTTGGTGATGATCTATTTGTAACTAATACAGATCGTATTAAGAGAGGTATTGATGAAGGTATATCTAATTCTGTATTAATTAAGTTAAATCAGATTGGTACTCTAACTGAGACCCTAGATGCTATTGAGATGGCTAAGAATAATCGCTGGACTGCAGTAGTATCCCATCGCTCTGGTGAAACTGAAGACGTAACTTTAGCAGATATTTCAGTAGCTACCAATGCAGGCCAGATTAAGACTGGAGCACCTTCAAGAACAGATCGTGTAGCTAAATACAATCAGCTAATCAGAATCGAACAAGAGCTTGGTGCAGAAGCTAGATATCTAGGAAAGGATGCTTTTAAAGTTAATAGGTAGTTATATCTGTTAATAAGGCTGTAGCAATGTTGTTAGAAGAGTATACAGGTGTTCTTGTACCAGTGTGTGAGATTACACCTGTATACTCCATTTAATCTTGCTACAGCCTATTTTTTTATCCTATTTCTTGCCCCGTCTATTGAACATTTTTTGGAGTTCTACTACAACTATGGGTACAAAGGACAGTAGAAAGACATATGCCCATTGTATGGAGTTTAGATTCACCACCTGGAATATATCGGATAAAGGTTTAAGGGAAATAACAGCTACTTGCATTAAGCCACATATGATAAAGGATAATACCAGTTTTCTGTTACCAAACACACCAACCTCTGATAAGGAGTGCTCACTGCGCATATTAAAGGAATGGAAGAGTTGCGATAAACTCAGTACAGAAAAGGCCATTGTTCTCCCAACCAAGGGGGTAATACTATTAACAACAGTACCAGTATATCCTTGGTTAACAAGGGAATGTAAATAAGCTGGTATATCATAGTGATGGTAACCAATAGCAAATGCAGTTAAAGCAAGGCTACCAATCATTAGACCTTCAAAAACTATCTTAAATGCTAAACCATCTGCAAATATCCCTTTTTTCGGTGAGATTGGATTTTTAGTCATTATATCTTCTTCTGGTAACTCAACCCCGAGAGATATGGCAGGAAGGGAATCAGTGACAAGATTTACCCACAACAGTTGAACAGCTACTAAAGGAGTTGGAAGCCCCATAAGAATGGCTGCAAATATAGTCAGTATTTCACCGATATTACTGGATAGTAGGAAATGCACGGCCTTTTTTATATTTTCATAGATACCTCTACCTTCTTTTACTGCAGCAACTATGGTGGCAAAGTTATCATCGGTTAATATCATATCAGCAGCATTTTTTGCCACATCAGTACCTGTAATGCCCATAGCACAACCTATATCAGCAGCTTTGAGAGCTGGTGCATCATTTACGCCATCACCGGTCATTGCAACAATCTCACCTTGACTTTGATATGCTTTAACAATCCTAACCTTATGCTCTGGTGACACTCTAGCAAATACACTATAATTAGAGATCTTATTACTTAATTCCTCGTCGCTCATTTTAGATAGTTCCATACCAGTTATGGCCCCTGTATTTGAGTCTAATATACCCAGTTCTTTAGCTATTGCTTTTGCCGTTAAGATATGATCTCCAGTAATCATTACAGGTTTAATACCAGCCTGTTTGCACTGTCTTACCGCTTCTTTAACTTCTTCCCTGGGAGGATCTATCATACCTATTAATCCTATTAGGGTAAGATTGTTTTCCAAATCTTTTTGACTTGAATTTACTTCAGATTTAGATATNTTTTTATACGCTACAGCGATGACCCGTAAGGCTTGATCTGTCATCCTATTATTAATAGTATTAAGTTTGCTTATGTCCATTCTTGTTAAGGGATGTTGGCTTCCATTTCTATACAGGTGGGTGCAACGGCTGATTAAATAATCAAAGGCACCTTTGGTTATACTTCTATATGTTCCATCAGAAGATTTATGTATGGTNGTCATAAGCTTTCTGCTAGAATCAAAAGGTATCTCATTCACTCTTTTAAATGAAGAATCAAGTTCAACTTTATTTGCTCCAGCTTCATATGCAGCCATTACCAAAGCTTTCTCCGTTGGCTCTCCACTGATTGTTACTTGCTTATTATCTTTTTGGAGGATAGCATCGTTACATAAGGCACCGTGGGATAGGAGGAAGATACCAAAGTCACTATTAGGTTTTTCGACCCCATTGATGGAGCAAATCTGTGTAACAGTCATAACATTTTGTGTTAAAGTTCCTGTCTTATCTGAGCAGATAACAGTGGCGCTACCAAGAGTTTCAACAGCTGGTAGTTTTCTGATAACCGCATTTTTTTTGGCCATACGTTGAACGCCTAAAGAGAGCATAATTGTGACAATTGCGGGAAGTCCTTCTGGTATAGCTGCTACAGCAAGGCTTACTGAAGTCATAAACATATCAAATATTGGTAGTTTTTTTAATATTCCTATGATGAAGATTACAATACATATTAAGAGGGCAGAAGTTCCTAGTACTTTACTGGTTTTGGCTAATCTTTTTTGCAAGGGTGTAGTAGGGTTATCGTCTTCCATAATAAGTCTTGCTATATGGCCTACTTGGGTATTCATACCGATATTGGTAACCACAGCAAGGCCTCTACCATAGGTAACAGTGCTTGTGGCCATAACTAGATTACATTGATCCCCTAAATTGGTGTCTGGTTTTAATATAACATTAGCTAGCTTATCAACAGGATGGGACTCTCCTGTTAGGGATGCCTCCTCTACCTTTAGATTAAAAGAGGATATGATTCGGCCGTCAGCTGGAACAAAATAACCTGCCTCCAGTAAAATTATATCCCCAGGTACTAGGTCTGATGAGGCAGTTGTTGTAAGCTTACCATCTCGAATTACATGGGCAGTAGGAGCGGACATTTTCTTCAATGCTTCCAATGCTTTTTCAGCTTTACTTTCCTGAAGGACACCTAAGGTTGCATTAAGGAGGATGATACATAATATAATTATCGGATCAACATAATTAGGCTGCCCTTCCATATATGATATGATAAAGGAGATGGCTGCTGCACATATCAGAATGATAATCATAAAATCTGAGAATTGCTCTAAAAATTTGCTGATGACACTTTTGTTCTTCTTTGCAACCAATTCATTCTTACCATAAATTTGTTGACGTTTTTTAACTTCATTGGTAGATAAACCATGTTCAGGGGAAACATTCAATTCTTTTAGGGTTTCTTCAATAGATAAACTGTGCCACTGCATAGCCTTCACTCCTGTTTGCTTAAGAAAATCTCTTTTAATTATATGTGCCCTAGTTAAGATTATGATTAAGACAATAACCGATTTCTGTGATATACCTTTAAGAATTTGTAAAAAATTAAATATTAAGCATAATGTTTTAGAAAGAAATTAAAATAATTTCTTAAAATCCTTGACAAAAACAGTGTAAATGATATATAAATAGTTTTATATAGCGAAAAGCTGTGATAAGGAGTAGTAAGAGATAAAGTGTTATCAGAGAACTGTCGGTTGGTGCAAGACAGGAACAACTATCTTCTGAACTCGCCTTGGAGCTCTCCCGTTGAACTAATAGTAGGCAGGAGCGGGAATTCCCGTTATAGAATTAATGAGTGCGTAAATTGATAATAAGATTTACGAATTAGAGTGGTACCACGGAAGTATATCCTTTCGTCTCTTGTTTTATAGAGATGGAAGGTTTTTTTATGTTATTATTTATCGTAGGAGGTTTCATATGTCAGTAATTTATAATCATAAGGAAATAGAAAAGAAATGGCGTAATTTTTGGGAGGAGAACCCTGTCAATGTGAACGACGGCAATAAACCGAAATACTACTGCTTAGATATGTTTCCCTATCCATCTGGTAGTGGATTACATGTAGGCCATTGGAGGGGTTATGTTATCAGCGATGTCTGGAGTAGATATAAATTATTAAAAGGACACTATATAATTCATCCTATGGGATGGGATGCCTTTGGTTTACCCGCCGAAAACTATGCTATAAAAATGGGTGTACATCCTAGGGTGTCTACAGCGGAGAATGTGGCCAATATTAAAAAACAGATTAATGAAATCGCAGCNCTTTATGATTGGGATATGGAAGTTAATACAACAGATCCAGAGTTTTATAAATGGACACAATGGATTTTTGTTAAAATGTTTAAGGCAGGTTTAGCTTATCAGAAAGAGATGCCTATTAACTGGTGTCCCTCATGTAAGACTGGCCTTGCAAATGAGGAAGTTGTCAATGGGGAATGTGAACGTTGTAGCTCCACTGTAACTAAGAAGAATTTAAAGCAGTGGATGTTAAAAATCACTGCCTATGCAGATAGGTTACTAGAGGATTTAGATAAGTTAGATTGGCCTGAGAAGGTTAAGAAGATGCAGTCTGATTGGATTGGTAAGAGCTATGGTGCAGAAGTAGATTTTGCTGTTGATGGTTCAGATAAATCAATCCGAGTATATACAACTAGACCCGATACTTTATATGGGGCAACCTTTATGGTTTTAGCACCAGAGCATGTCCTGGCCAAGGAACTGGCCACTGAGCAGCAGAAGGCAGCAATTGAGGACTACATCCATAAGGCCTCCATGAAATCCAGTGTTGACCGGCTACAAGATAAGGATAAAACAGGTGTATTTACAGGAAGTTATGCTATAAATCCTTTAACTAAGCAATTAATACCTATATGGTTATCTGATTATGTACTGGCAGATTACGGTACTGGTGCTATTATGTGTGTACCTGCTCATGATGATAGGGATTTTGAGTTTGCAACTAAGTTCAATATTCCTATTATACAGGTAATTTCCAAGGATGGTAAAGAAGTAGAAAATCTAACAGAAGCGTATACTGAGCCTGGCATTATGATTAATTCTGGAGAATGGAATGGCATGGATTCCGAGAAGGCTAAGAGGGAAGTTCCTGATTTATTGGAAAAGATGGGTATTGGTAAAAAGACTGTAAATTATAAGCTCCGTGACTGGGTATTCTCCAGACAAAGATACTGGGGAGAGCCAATTCCTATAGTACATTGCAAGCACTGTGGTACTGTACCAGTACCTGAAGAAGACTTGCCTTTAGTTCTACCAGAAGTAGAAAAATATGAACCAACAGGTACAGGAGAATCTCCTCTGGCAGCTATTGAAGAATGGGTTAATACTACCTGTCCACAGTGTGGTGCTCCTGCCAAGAGAGAGACCAACACCATGCCACAATGGGCAGGCTCTTCATGGTATTTCTTAAGATATGTGGACAGTAAAAATGATAAAGAGTTGGTATCTAAAGAGAAAGCAGAGAAGTACCTACCAGTTGATATGTATATCGGTGGTGTTGAACACGCAGTACTACATTTGTTGTATTCTAGATTCTATACTAAATTCCTTAATGATATTGGTGTTATCGATTTTGATGAACCATTCATCAGGTTATTTAACCAAGGTATGATTGTAAAAAATGGAGCTAAGATGAGTAAATCAAAGGGCAATGCTGTTTCTCCTGATGAACTAGTTAGTGATTATGGTTGTGATTCCCTTAGAATGTACGAATTGTTTGTTGGTCCTCCAGAACTAGATTCTGAATGGGATGATAGGGGAATAGATGGTGTTTATAGATTTATTAATCGTTTCTTCAATTTAGTTATGGATAATAAAGATTCTAATATTAGTGCCACAGATGAGATGATTAAGATACGTAATCGTATGGTATACGATATTACAACTCGTCTGGAGACATTTAGTTTAAATACTGTTGTCAGTGGTTTCATGGAATATAATAACAAACTGATTTCTTTGGCTAAAACTGCTGGTGGTATAGATAAGGAAACCTTAGAGACAGCTGTTATTCTATTATCACCTTTTGCGCCCCATGTTAGTGAAGAGTTATGGGCTGCTTTAGGTCATACCACATCTGTATTTAAGGAAACTTGGCCTGCTTATGATGAAGATAAAATGAAAGATAGTGAGATAGAGATTGCAGTCCAGGTAAATGGTAAGACAAAAGGTACAGTAATGGTAGCTGCTGATGCAAGTAAGGATGATGTTATTGCAAAGGCTAAGGAAGCTTTTGCTGATAAGATCAGTGGTAATATTATTAAGGAAATATATGTTCCAGGAAAGATTGTAAATATTGTAGCTAAATAATAAAAAATATAAGCTGTCACATTATAATGTGACAGCTTATTACATAAGAAGCCCTCTGTTAAGGATGCATGGCAGCCTCTTTGTTATTATACTAGGAAATTGCTTTGAAGCTCATATATAATAAAGAAGCCCACAGAGTAGGATGCGGGCTACATATTAATTTGTTTAATTGATTAGATCTTTGTAGTATGTGTAAATGATGATAAAATAGGTAATAACAAGATCAAGATGTGATAAGTACAGTATTTATTTATTACATAATATTGCATGAGAATCACAATTATGGAAAAAATAAATAAAATAATAAAAATTGTTTTCTTTCTTTATGAATAATGGTAAAATACAGTAAGAATAGTTCTACAATTCTAGTATTTAAGCTTTGACAGGAGGACACATAATGAGGTTATTTTCAAAATTTTCCAAAAGGGATTTAATCAATATTCCTAATATCCTATGTTATATTCGTTTCTTGCTAATCCCTATATTTGTTACGCTGTATGTAAGAGCAGACAGCCCTAAGGATTATATTTTAGCTGCGGCAGTTGTTCTAGTGTCCGGATTAACTGACTTTGTAGATGGATTTATAGCAAGAAGATTTAATATGATTACTGAATTCGGGAAGTTGATCGATCCTTTAGCCGATAAATTTACCCAAGCAGCCCTAATATTTGTATTAATTGTAAAGATAAAATGGATGTATCTACTATTAATACTTTTTCTTACCACTCAACTTTTTTTATTAGTTGCAGGTTTGTTTATGTTAAAGAAAGGCAGCAAGTTGAATGGGTCAAAATGGTTTGGCAAGATATCTACTACTGTATTTTATGCTGTTATGTTAGTACTAATAGCAGTTCCTACACTGGATGAGTCGATAGTAAATATTTTGATGTTAACATGTGGGGGGTTCTTATTATTATCATTATTATTATACGCCAGGGAATATGTTGTGATGTATCGTAATTTAGAGAGGGATAAGGAGTAATATGGAGCTTAATAATTCTAATGTAAAAAAAATATTGCAGATAATAGTATTTACAGTATTATTATATTTGGGAGTTAAGAATCTAAATTTAGTAGCTTATTTTATATCATGGTTAATTAATTTATTATTTCCATTCCTTTTAGGAGCAGGCATAGCATTTATCTTAAATGTTCCAATGAGAAGTATAGAAAATGGTATTAGTAAGATAAAAAGAAAGAAAAAGCCTATATCTCAAAAATTAAACAGAGCTATAAGTTTATTTACTTCAATTATTCTGGTAATCGGAGTAATATTTATGGTGGTATTTTTGATTGCTCCAGAACTGGGAAGAACATTTATAACCATAAGTGTGAGACTTCCAGTGTTCTTTAAAAATCTGGAGAACATGTCAGAAGAGTTATTGTTACAATATCCAGCAATAGCAGAATATATATCTGATTTTCAAGTGGACTGGGAACAGGTTGGTCAGAACATAATCAGTTTTGTAAAAAATACTGGTGGGCCGATGATACAATCAACAGTTGGGATTGCATCCTCTATAGTTGGTGGCTTAATTAACTTTTTCATTGGCTTTATTTTTGCAATATATATTCTTATTAATAAGGAGAATCTTCAAAGACAAGTTAAAAAGTTAATATATGCTTTTATTAATGAGAGAATAGCTGATAAGTTTATATCCATTTGCTCTCTATCCAACAGAACATTTTCAAAGTTTTTATCAGGACAGTGTTTAGAAGCTGTTATCTTGGGAACTATGTTTTTACTTGTTATGAGTATTTTTAGGTTCCCTTATGCATTGATGATTAGTGTACTTATAGCCTTTACTGCTTTAATTCCAGTGTTTGGAGCATTTATAGGCTGCATTGTGGGAGCCTTTCTAATACTGATTGTGAGTCCAGTAAAAGCACTATGGTTTATTGTTCTCTTCCTAGTATTACAACAGCTAGAAAACAATCTAATCTATCCCTATGTAGTGGGCAATTCAATAGGACTGCCAGGTATGTGGGTATTAGTGGCAGTTACAATAGGTGGTAGCACCTTTGGAGTTGCAGGTATGTTGATATTTATACCTATGACTTCTGTTATATATACATTGTTAAGAGAAACTATAAATAAGAGATTAAAGAATAGAGAAATTCCTTCGGATAAAATGTAGGACTATTATAATATAAGAAGAGCTGTTTCATAGAGTCTAATACAGTCATAGGGCGTATTAGCATTATAAAACAGCTTTTCATTATTATTATTATTATTTCTTATTGGCCATAATTTTCTTTATCATTTCAAATTGCTTTTTCTCTTTTGGACTTAAGTTCTTGGTTAGTATATCTATCATTATGTCACTTTCGTCCTTAGAAAAGGTAAGATTTTGTTCTTTTAGTTTCTTATTGGTATTCATAAGTAGGGGTACCAATCTATCCATAGGCATTCCTTCTGCTTCTTTTGCCAATTCTAATAGAATAGCTAATTTGCGGGGATCAACATTTTTCATTTTAGGATTGTTAGTCCATGAAGTATCTGCCACATTAACCACCATACCTTTCTACAATTTTATATCTGGTCTAGTAACCAGAACCTAGAATGAAGAGATTAATCTTTACACTAGGCACCTTCTTCATGATTAGATTTATTATTATCATCATATGACATCATATTAAAAAGCATGCTTAGGTTTTCGAAAGTACTCATTTGTTCTGGTGGTATCATGTTTTTAAGCATATCAAACATATTGCTATTTGATGTTTGAGAGTTAATATTATCCGATGCATCAGATTGCTTATAATCTCTATCATCGGAATATTCTGTGGCTTCTCTTGAGTAGATTGTATCATCCTTAGTTTCATCATTTGTTGCATATTCATCATTAGCCGCATTTTCGTTATTCGTCATATATTGATCATTTGTCATATATTCATCATCTTCATTATCGCTATCAGCATTGAATTCATTCATGGCTTGCATAGCAGCCATATAAGTGCTGTAAGTTTCATACATTCTCTTGGCATTAAATATACCTAGAATTTTATCTACAAATGCCCGCTCTTGTGGGTTACATACTGGCCTTATACCGGTTAACAAAGATTCTAAATTAAATTCTGTTTGTTCCTCAAAGCCACAGGCAGCCAAATTATGTTGTGTAAAATGACGTAAACATCCCATAAATTCCATAAAACTAGAAACTAGTGCAATGGTTGTCTTAGTTCTGGAATTAAGATACGGAACAGCTGCTTTCAACACTTGTGCGGTATGAATATAATCATTGTCTGCCATAGCTTCTCCCTTTAATAGTACTCAATATAATATATTCAAGGGTCAAGTAATAATGCACTGAAAGCTTATGCAAGTTATTTATTATGCTAGGAACTTTTCAAAATTTACCCATATAATTATAGTAAGCTTAAGCCTTAGCAAGCGAAACACTTGGTTACAGAATATAGTATTTCATGATTACACAGGATAATTAAGATGTTCTTCATCGATTTTGTATAAGATATCATCAAGAAATTTCTGTGAATATAATTTGGCCATCTTAAGGTCCATATCTAAATAATTACCACAGTTGATTGCTGTAGCTCCTGGTATATCTCCCTCAAAATCACGGATAAATTCAAACATCTCAGTCATAAGAGGAACAAGCTCACTGGATAGGTAATCTCCACCTAAAATCAAATAAAATCCTGTTCTACATCCCATGGGGCCAAAGTAAACTACCTTATCACCGTAGCCTTTGTGATTTCGAAGATAGGTTGCAGCTAGATGTTCAATAGTATGAATCTCTCCAGTATTCATTGCTGGCTCAAAGTTTGGTCTGGTCATTCGGATATCAAAGGTTGTAAGTATTTCTTGGCCTATCTTATCCTTTCTTGATACATAGACACCGGGTAATAATTTCATGTGGTCAATTGTAAAACTAGCAATTGGTTTCAATATAGCACGTCCTTTCATTATTTATTTAACTTTACAGGATAATTATATATTTATATTATTAGAAACTTCCTCCGAATTTCCTATAATATTCTAATTGATAATAATGCTTATATGAAAAAGGATAAGCATTTATTTATGATATAGAAGATTATAACATGGAGGATTAAGTTTTGCACTACTGATTATCTTAATGAATTTTTTGCTATTGGGTTGACATTTGCAAGGTAAAATGTCATGATAACATCAAGGGTTTAAGTCTTTACAAGGCTTTAAATAATAAAGATAAGGAAGAAGAAATATGTACGATGGTATAATTTTTGATCTAGATGGTACCCTGTGGGATTCCACAGAGGAAGTAGCTATTTCTTTTAATAAGGTACTTAGAGAAGAATTTCCAGAGGTAACAGAAGTTGTTACCGCACAAAGATTAAAGGAGTTATTTGGTCGCCCCTTGCATGAAATAGCTGTGAAATTGTTTACCAGCGTTTCAGAAGAGCATGCGAAGAATGTTATAGATGTTTGCTGTGATTATGAAGTCAAATATCTGGCGGAAAATGGGGCCAGACTGTATGAGGGATTAGAGAGTGTATTAGAATTCCTTCATAAAAAATATAAATTATTTATAGTGAGTAATTGTCAGGAAGGATATATTCAATGCTTTTTTACTGCATATCCCCACCTGGAAAAATATTTTACTGATTATGAATATCCCGGAAGAACTGGAAAATCTAAAGCAGAGAATATAAAGCTTGTTGTGGAGAGAAATGGGTTGCAAAAGCCGATTTATGTGGGGGATACCATAGGTGATGCCGAAGCTTCTAAGAAAGCAGGGGTACCTTTTGTATATGCTAGATATGGTTTTGGACATGTTAAAGAATATGATTATGTAATTGACTCCCTAAAGGGATTAGTCGATATACTACAATAAATTATTATTTAAGCTACCAAAGAATCCTTACTATTCTAGTTAAATAATAGTGATAATCTAAGTACAAAAGTGATCAATTATCCCTTATTATCTAAGTATACTAAAGCAATAATTATTCTATAAGTATATTAAAGAATCATCATAGTTAATTAATATTAAGATTAGGATGTGGTAATAATATGTTAGATGGAAAAAAAGTTTTATATAGTGGTATGCAATCTACAGGAACGCTCCAATTGGGTAACTATCTTGGAGCTTTAAAAAATTGGATAGAATTAGAAGAAGATTATCAGTGTTTCTTTTGCGTGGTTGATATGCACTCTATAACAGTAAGACAAGACCCAGCTGAACTTAGAAAGAAGGCTAGGGCATTATTGACTCTATATATAGCAGCAGGATTAGATCCTGAGAAGAATTGTATATACTATCAATCCCATGTACCAGCCCATGCGGAATTAAGTTGGATTCTAAATTGTTATACCTATATGGGTGAATTAAATCGTATGACTCAATATAAGGACAAGGCAGCTAAACATTCTAGTAATATAAATGCAGGCTTATTTACTTATCCAGTTCTAATGGCTGCTGATATTTTACTATTTCAAACTGATCTTGTTCCAGTTGGATCTGATCAGAAGCAGCATTTAGAGCTTACTAGAGATGTGGCTGAGAGATTTAATTCTATATATGGAGATGTGTTTACAATACCAGAACCATATATAGCAAAAGCTGGGGCTAGAATAATGAGTCTGCAAGATCCATCCAAAAAGATGTCTAAATCCGATGAAAATGTCAATGGAAGTATTTATTTAATGGACGATCCAGATACTATTGTCCGTAAATTTAAGAGAGCTGTTACAGATTCCGATAATGAGATTCGTTATTCAGATGATAAACCGGGCATAAAAAATCTAATAGATATATATGCAGCGGCAACCAAGAAAACAGCTAGCGAGATAGAAGCTGAATTTGCCTCCTCAGGATATGGGGATTTTAAGTTGGCAGTAGCTGAAGAGGTTATAAAAATGTTACGACCTATTCAGGAGCGTTTTGCTGACTTATCTAAGGACAAAGCATATATTGACAGTATTATAAAGAATAATGGTGAGAAGGCAGCCTATTACGCGAACAAAACCCTTAGGAAAGTTCAGAAAAAGGTTGGATTCCCTGAAAGAATAAGATAGCTAGGGGGGTAATATTATTTTGAAAATAGTATTTCTGGAAGCTAATACCTTGGGTGATGATGTTGATTTAACTCCTTTTGAGGAACTAGGCCAAGTTATAAAATATCCACTGTCAGAACCTGAGAAAAATGCTGATAGAGTTGAAGATGCAGATATAATAATTGTCAACAAGGTTCCAATGAATGAAACTACCCTATATAAAGCAAATAAATTAAAACTTATCTGCATAACAGGAACAGGCACCAATATAGTGGACTTTGATTATACTAATAGCCGTGGGATATCTGTAGCAAATGTGAAAGGTTACTCCACCCAATCAGTGATACAGCATACATTTGCTTTGTTTTTCTATGTATACGAAAAACTAAGCTATTACGATCAGTTTGTGAAATCAGGAGACTATATTCGATCAGATATTTTTAGCCATTTTGATGTTAAATTCCATGAATTATGGGGTAAAACCTGGGGGATAATAGGCTTAGGTGAAATCGGAAGAGGGGTAGCTGAGGTGGCTAAAATTTTTGGATGTAATGTGATCTATTATTCAACTTCCGGTAAGAATAAAAACCCTAATTATCAGCAAGTGGATCTTGATACATTACTTACCACTTCAGATATAATATCAATACATGCCCCTTTAAATAATAGCACCAAGGATCTTATTGGAGAAACCCAGCTGAGAAAGATGAAGAAAAACACTATAATTCTTAATCTTGGTAGGGGCCCTATCATCAATGAGGAAGCGTTGGCAAAAGCCCTTAAAGAAGACTGGATAGGGGGAGCTGGACTTGATGTTCTAACAGTAGAGCCAATGGAAGCCACTAACCCACTTTTTGATATTAAAGATAGTAAAAAATTAATAATTACACCACATATTGCATGGGCAACTGTCGAAGCAAGACAAAGATGTGTTAAAGAAGTGTATGAGAATATAGTAGCATTTCAAAAGGGCCAAGTAAGGAATATAGTAACAAATTGATATAAATAGTTATACAAATCAGAATAAATATAATTAATAATAAAACTAAATCTAGTTAAAGCCAATTAAAACGATAAAACAATTTAATAAGCAATATTAAATGATTAAGCATGTTTCGTTAGGAAATTTCCGATGGAAACATGCTTATTTATTATCTGTTTCTTTGTTAGGTATGGGAGAAGTGATACAATTCAAAAGTATAATATAGAAGCAACTACAGATTGACACAATATTGCAACAAATGTATAATTATACCAAAGGCTGTAAACATAAACCCAGCCAGTAAGCTAATAAATAAAATAGGCTATCTAGTCTTGGCATTAAGTATGTGGTTATTAATATATTATTGGCTAAGATTTTCTAAAAAAGATTTATTAAATAAATAATTTGCAGCAACCATAACTATATTGAAACGGAGCGATTATATGGAGTTTTGTAGCATATTATGGAGGGATAAAAGTTTATTAGAGCGGGCAGATAAGCCAGATGAGGAAGAAAGCTATTTTGAAGATTTAAATTTGACAATGATTATAGATAAGATTACTGAGAATGAAGATGCGATCAATATTAGGAAGTACTTTTATTACATCAATAATGACACAGATACAATTAAGTACCGGCAAGATATTCTAAAAGATATTATGCAGTCAGACGTTTTTAAGACATTCTCAAATTTTTTAAATGAGCAAAGCAAATGTAATAAACTGGAGGATTACAGTAATAAGGCTACATACCCTTGGCAGAANATGGGACATTATCTTGATTATATATATGAATATTGCAGTGTAATAACTAAATTACATAAGGATTTATCCCTGTGTCATCTAAATTCACAAGGTTTAACTGATTTTAAGCATTGGTTAGATAACTATATATTAAGGCAGTCATTTATTGAGTTAAAGATGGAAGCGGATAATCTAATCAAGGAAATTAATAAGATAAAATATAGTCTGCAGTTCGAAGAGGATAGGGTAATAGTTCATACAGATGTACCCAGTACGAATTATTGTAAAAGTATAAGAGAGATGTTTAATAAACCCGATGATGAAGAATATTTAATGGAAAATCCTTTTAAGGGAGTATTTCAGATGTCTTTATTGGAACAGAGAATTATTGATGTATTGGCACAGGAGTACCCACAGGTTTTTAAAAAGCTTGAGTCCTTTTATTATAACAATACAGATCCTATACCTATGGTTATAAAGAGGCTGGCAGAAGAATTGCCTTTTTATACTGAATATTTATCCTTCATAAGAAAGCTTGAAAATATGGGACTTCATTTTTGCTTTCCCCAGGTGAAAGATAGCTCTAAGGAGTTCTACTTTATGGAGCTTTATGATTTAGCCTTAGGAATTAAGAATATGGAAAGTAATATTGATACTATTACCAATAGTGCTTACTATACTAATAAAGAAAAATTTATGGTTGTAACGGGACCAAATCAAGGGGGCAAAACTACATTTGCTAGGGCTGTCGGCCAGCTTATATACTTTAGTCTCTTAGGTTTAATGGTACCTTGTCAAAAAGCTGTACTTCCTAGGTTTGACGGAATTATTACGTATTTCTCAAAGGAGGAGCTTTTAGAAACGGGTATGGGTAAGTTAAAAGAGGAATTAACCCGTATCCGCCCGATGATGCTTCAGGAGTTTAATAATCAGTTTGTAATAATCAATGAACTATTCACAACTGCAGGAACTTATGATGCTATTTATATGGGTAAAAGGGTAATAAGGCATTTTATTAAGTCGGGCTGTTACGGCATCTACGTAACCCATATAGTCGAGTTGGCTGAGGAAGATGAGACAATTGTTAGTATGGTAGCTTCGCTTGATAAGGAGAATAAAGAAAAGCGTAGTTATAAAATTAATAGGATGCCTGCAGAAGGTATAGGCTATGTAAACTCCTTAGTAATGAAGTATAATCTGACCTATGATGATATTAAGGAGGTATTAAAAACATGCTTGTAGGACTGTTATATCAAAAAAGAGATCATAGTCTAAGTGGTGGCTATCATTATCAGGATACATTATGCAAGGATTTAAATCTATCATTTATATTAGAGGAAATGTCTAATGAAGATCCATACATATANAGAGCTGCTCATTGTGTTATGATGCTTCCCCTAAGTAATACCTCTGCCATTGAATATCGACAAAAGGCTATTTTGGATGCTGTTTCTAATAGAGAAAATATAAAAGAATTATATAATCAGGTTTCAGAAGCATTTATTAAGATTGAAAGGCATAAGGAGCAATTAAAAAAAGAGTATAAAATAGGAAATGTCAAGCCTGAGTCTATGCAGCTTCGTAATTCTCTTGAGATACTAAAAATATTAATAGACAATATTTCCAAGATTAAAGATATAGTTAACAAAGGAAATGCCCGCTATAGATCTGATGCATTTTCCAGATTTCGTGATAGATTAATAACAGAATATAGTGCTCAAATGATAATCGATATTGATAAATCTATAAATGACATGTCATTTTTATTAAATAATTCTTCGATTATAATGAGTGCTTCAATTGGTAAGGGACTGCGCAGCCGTGATTTTATAATTAACGCTTTGGAAGACCAGGCAAAGCCTAGTAGTATTAAGTTTATAGAAAAGTTAAAAACTACATATACTAAATTATTCCAAAAAAATATTATACTTTTGAACCAAGCAGAATTGCTTCAAGATTCCTATTTATTTCAGAAGGCAGGTCTTATCCAAGTATTAAAAATGTACAATAATTTTATTGATGAGATGACAGGTTTTTTTGAACAACTTCGCTTTCAATTGGCATTCTACGTTGGTTGCATGAATTTATATTATAAATTAAAACATTTGAAGATGCCCTTTTGTATGCCATCATCTCAAAAGAATACAGAGGGGGATGGTTTCAAGTTTAAGGGCTTATATGATTTAAGTATGGCTTTAATGACTATGCAAAATCCGGTTACAAATGATTTGGAATTTGAGGATAATCACCTATTTATTATTTCAGGTGCCAATCAAGGAGGTAAATCCACATTTTTAAGAAGCATTGGGATTGCTCAGGTTATGATGCAATGCGGAATGTTCGTACCAGCTGAAGAATTTTCAAATAATTTGTTTGATAATATATTCACTCATTTTACCCGGCGTGAAGATCAGCTAATGAATAGTGGACGATTAGATGAGGAACTTAGCAGAATGAAACTGATAATAAATGCTATTACAAGGAAATCACTATTGCTAATGAATGAATCCTTCTCATCCACTACGGAAAAAGAGGGAAGTATGATTATGTGGGATATTGTGAGGGCTTTATATGAAAGTAAAATAAGCGTGATTATGGTCACTCACCTTTATGAATTTGTTAAAACACTGTACGAAAGAAAATTAAAGCATGTTCAATTTCTATCTGCAGAAAGGAAGAATAATGGGGAGAGAACTTATAAGATAATTGCTTCAGAACCTACATATACTAGCTTTGGAATAGATTTATATAAAGAAATTATCGGAAATTAGAAGGTTCAATATAATTTATAAATGGTTTTGAGTTAGTATAGTGGTAATGTAAAGTGAATTATGAAAGCTCAAAGTCTAAAAATGGCTCTTTTAGACCTTAAAGATTGATATAGGAAGTTGTTAACTGACATGGGCCTTATTAGTGGGGCTGTCGCAATAGTGAAAGGAGTATATTGCGACAGCTCCATTTTTCATACCTATATCTTCGTGAATTTATGAAGTACACATTAATTAAGTAAAATATCGTGCTGCATTTTTTTAAATGTTGATATTCTCTGTCACGAGATTGTAAGAAGATAATGGTATATTATCCAATATACAATATAATTAGCCAAGTTATGAAAGGAGCATTGTCATAATGAAGATTTTGGAAGCGGATAATCTAAAGAAAATATATGGATCGGGAGATAATGCCGTTAAGGCATTGGATGGTGTGTCTCTTAAGGTGGAGGAAGGCGAATTTGTTTCAGTAGTCGGCACCTCTGGAAGTGGTAAATCAACATTACTACATATGCTGGGTGGGCTGGACCGGCCTGATTCAGGTAAAATATTTATACGAAATAAGGATATCTTGGAGATGAGTGATGAGGAATTAACGGTGTTTAGAAGAAGGAATATCGGCTTTGTATTCCAATATTACAATCTGGTACCAATATTGAATGTTTATGAGAATATCATCTTTCCCATAGAATTAGATGGTACTAAGCCAGATGAAAGTTATATTAATGATATTATCCATACCCTTAAATTAAATCCCATGATTAATAGAATGCCTAATACTCTATCAGGAGGGCAGCAGCAGAGGGTGGCCATAGCCCGTGCTCTTTCAACCAAACCTGCAATTATACTGGCAGACGAGCCTACTGGAAATCTGGATAGTAAAACCAGTCTAGAGGTGCTTATGCTTATGCAAACCCTTAGCCACAGGTTTAACCAAACAACTGTTATGATTACCCATAATGAGGAGATAGCACAGATGGCTGACAGGATCATCCGCATAGAAGATGGACAAATTGCATAGGAGGTGTTTAAATTGCATTCAATTAGGAATAAGGCAGTTATTAATAGGGTATCTAAGCGAATGGTTCGAGTAGATAGAACTAGGAATATATTTTCCATAATGGCTATTGTACTGACAACCTTTATGATATCCGTAATTTTCAGTATTGGAATAAGTTTTATGCACAACTATAATATATATAAGATTAGGGATAATGGTTCCATGGCCCATATTTCACTACCCAATCCTACAGATGATCAATATGAGACCATCTCAAAGCTGGATTATATAGAACATGCAGGACTTAGAATTTATGCAGGTAGTGTAAAAGTAACTACAGAAGATGAGCAAAATGTTAATATATCCATGATATATTTTGACAAGATAGAATGGGAGAAACATTATAAACCTGCAATCAGTGACATTCTAGGTAATTACCCTGTAAAGGAAGATGAAATCATGCTTTCAAGCAAGGCTATGGAAATTTTAGAACTTGAGAATAGTCAGGTGGGAAGCAGAATTACTCTAACCCATAACATAAAGGGAGTGGAAAGCACTAAGGAATATACTCTGGCTGGACTTTTTCGAAATTATAGTATAAGTGATGAGGGTGGAATACCTCTTATATTGGTGTCAGAGGAGTTTTGCCAAACCCATGAATTAGGGATTGAAGATTATGGGACCGTAACTATATCAGCACCCTCTAATAAAGAGATAATAGTATATGATCAGTTACTAGATGATATTGCCCTTAAGGAGAAGCAAAAATTTTCAGCTGTTTTTGATATAAGTTCAACCAAGGCAGATGCTTGGGCTGGCGCTGCTATTATAATAATGATTTCCTTGTTTATAGTTCTAAGTGGATATTTATTAATTTATAATATCATGTATATCTCAATCTCTAAAGATATAAGGTTCTATGGAATGTTAAAGACCATTGGAACGACACCAAGGCAAATTAAGAAAATTGTAAGAAACCAGCTATATCTACTGGCAGTAGTGGGTATTCCCATAGGCCTTTTTATTGGTGTCATGGTTTCCTTTATAATGGTTCCAGCTGCTATGAATGTAATGGGGGGAGCGACTAAGGATACCATTATGCCTTCAGAGATTTCCTTTCATCCATTTATATTTATTGCTACAACCTTATTCACTCTGCTGACTATTGCTATTAGTCTAAGAAAGCCAGCCAGGGTAGCAGGAAGTGTATCCCCCGTGGAGGCCTTAAGATATACGGAAAGTAAGAAAAGTAGGAAGAAAAAAGAAAAGAGAACCACTAAAGGTGACAAGATATTTTTTATGGCTTTTAACAATGTACTTCGGGATAAGAAGAAAGCTGCTTTAGTATTTGCTTCTCTTTTTATGGGATGTATTACCTTGCTGTCAATCAATAGTTTTCTAAATAGTATTAACGTTGAGAACTATTTAAATAGATATGTACCCCATAATTTTGAGTATAGGAGTAATGCCGTTACTGAAAACTTATAAAAAGTTATAAAAACTTTTATGTTTCATTCCTTTTTCAATGTGTCTGCTTTCGTATTATAATACTACTCACATTTAAT
>JGI24707J26582_10000601_pt1 | contig 28016 bp, 22 predicted proteins | sample BioPla1DNA1_FD_26582 | JGI IMG/M metagenome (IMG submission 26582)
AAAGATGTATTTTTTATTCTTTTACTCCACCTACGTTAAGCCCCACTACAAAGTATTTCTGTAAAAATGGATATACCATCAAAATAGGCGCAGCTGCAACAACGGTAATGGCTGCCCTTATGGAAGTTGGAGTGACCATTGCCTTAGCCACTGCCTCTCCTCCAGCAGATACCCCTGCTCTTAATCCTGGATCTGCATTATTTGCTGTTGTGGAAGCCAAAAGTTTCATAAGCTCATATTGTATAGTACTTAATTCTTGCTTTGACGGTGCATATAAAAATGTATCAAACCAAGAGTTCCATGCACCTACTGCAATAAACAATGCTACAGTTGCAAGAACGGGTTTGCATAAAGGAAATATTATTTGGAGAAATATCCTAAATTCTCCTGCTCCGTCTATTCTTGCAGATTCTACCAAGCTTTCTGGGATTGTTCCTATATAAGTCCTTATAACAATAACATTAAAGGCACTGATTAAACTAGGGATAACATAAACCCAAAAGTTATTTACTAGATGTAAATATTTTATTAACATATATCCTGGTATTAATCCTGCACTAAAATACATAGTAAGGACCAGCACAGTTGTAATCGGTTTTCTAAATATATATTCTTTTCTACTTAAAGGATATGCAAGCATAGTGCAAAGGAAAACCCCTAAAATTGTATTCAGTGCTGTCTTAACTAGGGATATATAAAAGGCATGGTATACCGTCCCTGTTGAAAATACCGCCCGGTAATTTTGCCAAGTAAATTTTCTAGGCATCAAAAATATTCCACCCCTAATGGTGTCAAGCCCTTCATTAAAGGATACTGCTATTGTATTTAAAAAGGGATATAAAGTAACTATAACAAGACAAACCATGAAAATAGTATTAAAAGTTTTAAAGGCATACTCTTCTACCCTATCCCATTTTATTGCTTTCATCTTTTAACCCCCTTTAGATAAGCTGTTCTTCCCCAAGTTTTTTAGCAACTAGATTAGCTGAGTAAATAAGTATAACACTTACAACTGTCTTAAACATACCGGCTGCCGTAGCAAGAGAGAAGTTAAACTGACTAATTCCATATTTCAGTACAAATATATCTATGGTTTCCGAGTAATCCATAACCATTCCATTTCCAAGAAGATACTGAACCTCAAAACCTGCATTTAAGATATTACCTATACTCATAATAAGAAGTATTACAAAGGTTGATTTTATACTTGGTAATGTAATATACCACATTTTATGATAGCGATTAGCACCATCTATATCTGCCGCCTCATATAAGGCTGGATTTATAGCAGACATGGCTGCAAGATATATGATTGTATTCCATCCTACAGATTTCCATACTCCGGCGGCCCCTACAATACCCCAGAAATATTCACCTTTACCAAGCCATAATATAGGACTTTCAATAAGTCCAAAATTCATTAATAGCACATTTATAATACCATCTTCTGTAGATAATACATTTGCCACAATCCCTGCAGCAATTACCCAGGATAAGAAGTGAGGTAAGTATGAAATCGTTTGAACAGTTCTTTTGAAAAACATACTTTTAATTTCATTTAATAATAAAGCAAGAATAATTGCGGAAACAAATCCTAAAATTAGGTTTATAAAACTCATAGCCAAAGTATTTCTAAGAACCCTAAGGAAAGATGAATCAGAAAACAGAAAATTAAAATGTTTAAATCCTACCCAAGTCTGATCAAATAATCCTTTTGCTGGTTTAAAGTCTTGAAATGCCATTACCCATCCTATAGCAGGAACATAATTAAACAAAATAATATAAAGTAGGAATGGAAAGGACATAAATATTAGCTGCTTTTGAGCCTTTATATTTTTCAATGTTATTTTATCCCTAATGGGCTCTTTCTTTGTCTTTTTTCTTATCTTTTTTTCTACCACCGCTGCTTCAGCCATATAACCCCTCCGTTTCTAAAATAAACTAGGCGATGGGTCCTCCATCGCCCAGCTATTAACTCTTATTTGCTGGTCCAGTTTTCTAATCTCCACTGGATTTGTTCATTGATTCTATCTTCGTATGATTTAATGTTAAGCTTTTTAATTTCATTTACATATTCACTCCAAGCATTATCAAACTTGCCTGGCTCTGCCAAAATAGCAGTTGGTAAATATTTCATAGATAAATCATTTAATTTAGTGGATGCAATCTTAGCTTCTGAACCATCTATGATGTTGATTTGCCATGCTGGATATGCAATTGGATTTTCTGGTGGTGTTCTTAGGAATTCTCCCCATGTCTTCTTACCATAAGCTTCAAGGAATTCCTTATCATATTCGGATAAACCAGCAAAGAATTCTTCAGGTTGTTCCCCAACCCCTGTAGCATTTCCATCACTATATAGTCCTTCTAGTTTAGGAGAGGATTCCCAAACTGCTTGGGCTTTGTTTTGAAGTATCCAGGTTTGGTCTTTTGCATTTGCTCTTTGTTCAGGAGTTCTGTAGAATCTACCATTTTCATCTACCATATAGTCTTCTTCTTCAACTCCCCATTGAAGTAGCTTTTGCCATTCTTCTGTTACCAAAGTATCGAACATTTTGATAATTCTTTCTGGATTTTTTGCACTAACAGAAATGCCAAATCCTGAGTTAACATTTACAACGCTTCTGTCAGCATACCAATCTTGTCCTACATAGCTTTCATCTAGTACAACAGGTAGAGGAACCCAAGTTCTATTATCTAAACCTTGTTCAATAAGAGAGTTTTTAGCATCTCCAAAGTTCCATCCTTGGTCAAACATTCCAAGTACACGACCTGTGGATAGTTTTGCAAGATATTGGTCATAGTTTTGTGTAAAGGTTTCTCTGTCTAATAATCCTTTGGCATTGATTTCATTTAATTTTTGGTAATAAGTTTTAGCATAATCTTTNTCCGCGAAAATTTCTGCTACATTTGTATCATAGTCTACTACCACTCCACCTTCATTAGGTTTACCTACTAAGTGTTGAGGTGGGTTAACAAGTCCGAAGTTTCTCCAGTCATAGGAGATAATTTCAAATCCTATTGTTGGTTTCCCATCGATTTCTGGGTATTTTTTAGCATATTTTTCGATAAGATCAAAGTATTCATCAAGAGTATCTATTGTAGTAATATCAGGATATCCTGCATCTGCCAATACTTCTTTTTGAATCCAGAATGCCGGTCCATAGTGTGAACTTGGTTTGTATTCACCACTGTATGCCCCATAGTTTGGCATAATATAAAGTTGTCCGGTATCTGGGTCCTTAATCTTTTCCCAATATGGCTTGTAATGTTCGTAAAGATTTGGAGCATTGTCCTTAATGAGGTCATCTAGAGGAATAAATGCCCCTGCATTGATTAATTCTGTTCCTCCATTTATTACATCAGGGTATTCTCCACTGGCAATCATAACTCCAAATCTTTGTTTGCTATCTCCTACTAAGAATTCAAAGTTAAATTTAACCCCTAATTTTTCCTCAATAAGCTTGTATATCTTATTATCTTTAGGTGGTTGTTGTCCTGGAGCATTAATATAAACGTCTAGTTCTATCGGCTCTAGTTTCTCTTCTGTTTGTTTTCCGTTGTTTTCAGTTTTTTGTGTGTCTTTAGGTTGTTCTACCTTTTTACTCCCACAACCAGATAAAAGAACACTTGTGCTCATAACAACTACTAAAGCTAGGCTAGCTAGTTTTTTAAAACTTAGCTTCATTGGTCTTCCCCCTTAGTTTATGATTTATTACAAAAATAAATGTAATTTATCTTTGTAACTATTATTATTGTACAATAATTAGAGGAACAATCCATTTACAATATTAAAGTTTTACCCCCTATAAAAATTATATTATCTTTCATTGTAGTCTGAAGGTTTAACTTTTAGGTATGACTCAAATTTATTGATAAACCTACTGTAATTAGAGTATCCTAGATGTTGGGCTATCTCATTTAGTTTCATATCTGTATTTTCTAGTAGCTGTTTTGCTTCTTCTATTCTTAATTTATGAATGTATTCATTAAAACTCATGCCATAGGTCTTCGAAAAAACTTGCCCAAGATAAACAGGGTTAATGTAGAATTTTTTAGCAATTTCTTTAAGGGTTATTCTTTCATAAAAATGGCTCTTTATATACCCTTCTATATCATATAGTACTCCTTTAGCTTTTTTGTCTCTTAGGTTATCCATATGATTCATAATATTTATAGAATAATCTATAAGAATCTGTTTCATTTCCCTTATAGTTAAATGACTTTTTGAAAGTCCCTCTACATCATATTTGCTAAGGAAAAGTTTATAATTTTCCTCATCCTCCCTCATTAACCGCATTCCCTGATATAAGACATTTATAACAAACATCTTGAAAATTTCTGGAGATATGAGTTTATTATAGAATTCTTCTTCAACCTTGTTAATAATCCTATCTACCTTTTCATAGTCTAGGTTTCTTAGGGCCTCAAAAAGGGTTTCAACATATAAGATTCTTTCAAATTCGTAGGTTATCATTTTATCTTTAATCTCTTCATAAGTTAATATTCCTGAGCTTTTCATAAAAGGTTTAAATTCTATAGCCTTCATAGCCAAGGTATAGGCTCGCCTTATTTCTAATATATCTAAAACTTCATTTCCAATACTAATATATACCCCAAATTTATCTTTATCTAAAACATCTTTAAGGAGTTTTTTTGTAAAGGTATAAACCTCTTCCTTATTTTCTGTCCCCATAACAATACCTAAACTTGTAGGAGCAATATTTACGATGAATATATATTTTTTAGTTTTTTTCTGCTTGTCTGCTATTTCTATTATTTTAGAGATATTCTTTGTCCCTGTCTCTATATGGATATAATACCAAGCCTTGGACTTGTACTCTTGTTGAAGTTTGTTTTTTAGAGCCTCCTCTACATATTTCCCCTTGGTAAGTTTTGAAATGATATTTGCAGATATTTGATAATCAAAATCTTTTTCTATATCTTTTATCCCTAGTCTTTTTTCTAATTCTTTATTTATTTCTTTTAGAATCCCAAGTGTTTCTTCTTCTATAATTGGCTTTAATAAATAATATTTAACCCCGTATTCCATGGCTTTTTTTGCATACTCAAATTCACTATAGGCGCTGATGACAATAATTACTATAGGGTCACTTATATTTTTCCTTATATATTCAATAAGTTTTAATCCATCCATAACAGGCATTTTTATATCCGTAACCACTACATGGGGGGCTGTTTTTTTAATTTCATTTATTGCTTCTTTCCCGTTGCTGCATCTACCACAAATCGTAAAACCCCATTCCTTCCAAGGAATCATTATTTCCATACCTTCCAATGCTGCCGGTTCATCATCTACCAATAAAACCTTATACATCCATATTATCTCCTTCCCTGGATAGTTTAGGAATAGGAATCATAAGAGAAACCTTTGTTCCCCCTTCTAAACTACTATCTATTTTTAGTTCGGCTTCTTCACCATAGCTAAGCTTTAATCTTCTGTATACATTAGAAATACCTATATTGTTAATAGAATTGTTGTTTTTCATATTTTCAATGATATCTTTTAATCGATAACTTTCGATGCCTTGCCCATTGTCCTTTACTGCAATGATTAAATACTCGGGATTTGTTTTAACTGTTACTGTTACTTTTCTTTTTCCCTTTATTGCCTGCAAACCATGTTTACAGGCATTTTCTACAATGGTTTGGATGCTCATTTTAGGCACCTTATAGTCCATAGTATGTTCCTCTATGATAAAATCATATCCGAACTGCTCCCCAAATCTAAATTTTTCTATTTTAAGATACATCTCCGTAAAATTTATCTCTTCTTCTATAGTAATCATATCCTCTTTCCAGCTTAAGAGTCTTCTAATTATTTTAGATAAATATTTTATAATTTCTACTACATTTGTATAATTATTTTTTACACATACAACCATAATAGCATTTAAGGTATTAAAGAGAAAATGGGGATTTATCTGTCCCTGAAGGAAATTAAGTTCTGCCTTAACCCTCTCTAAGTCAGTATCCTTTTTTTGAAGTTGTAATTTATAAACATCATTAATAAGGGAATTGATTTTCGAAGCCATAACATTAAAACTTCTGATTAAATCCCCTATCTCATCCTTTCCTTCATTTATTTCTATGGTCTTGATATTATCAAAATGTTTTTCCTTTACTTTTAGCATATGCTTTGATAAATTCATAACTCTATAGTTATAAGATCTAAGAAGAATTATAAGAAGCGAACTAGATACCAAGGTGGTAATAATCATTAAAATAAATATGTACCCCCTGGCAGAGTTAATTTCCTTATTTAAAATGGTGGTGTCTATGACTCCTATGATTTCCCAGTCGCTTACTAGATTCTTTTCAAAACTTTTACGCATAAGTTGTTTATCTTTACCAAAGGTAATTTCATCAAAGTTTTTAAAGTTTACCAAGTCCTCCTCATATTTTCCGGTGGAGCAGATAATTCTACCCAAATTATCGACCAAGATTAAATCCATATATTCTCTTTCTCTCTCCATTATGTCATGGATACTATTCATATTGATGTCCAGTCGTATTATGTTTCTATCTTCCGAATAAAAGGAATAGATATTCAATTTCTTAAAAATACTTATAGCAGAAGCAATACTATTAGGGTATTGAGGTAAGGAGGACTTGTATGGATATACAAACATATCTTGATCTTCTTCATATATTTTTTTATACCATTCTTCATTTCTTATTTCTTCACTAACATAAAAATAATTTCTTCCGCTGATAATAGTTGGATTAAAAGTGTATACTTTTATATCTTCTATATCCCTATTAACAAGCATATATAAATCCACCCTATCTCGCATATATCTATAGAAAGAAAGATAATATTCCGTATCGCTTTCATATCTATTATTTAATAGCTCATGTAAAGATTGATCCATGGAAATAGTTTGGCTAATGTCCATACCTGCTCTTAAAATGTCTTCTATCTCATTAGAGGATCTGTTTAATGAGATTTTAAGGTTTTGGTTTTCTCTTTCCTGTACATAGGCTCTTACGGAATTTAGGAAAAAGCCATTGGTGATAATAATAGGTATTAACACACAAACCATGTATATTAGAAAAAGCTTCTTATTAAGGGGAATATTATTTACAACATCAAATATCTTTTTATGTCTTTTCATTAATTATCACTCACTTCAGATTTTTATACGCGGAGGGTACAACCTGAGTATAACTTTTAAACTTGTTCGAAAAATACTCTGCATCCTTGTATCCGATGGTCCTTGCAATATCTGAAATCTTCATATCAGTTGTTTGTAACAACCGCTTTGCTTCTTTTATTCTTATATGGTGGAGATACTCATTAAAGTACATGCCCGTGCTTTTTTTAAACAATTGTCCTAAATACATAGGATTCATATAAAACTTTTCTGATATCTCCCGTAGCTTTAAGTTTTTTGGGTAATTTTCTTGAATATATTTTTTAATTTCATAAATTATATTGGATGAATCTTTAGTCCTTGAATGTGAAATATATTCTGCCCCATAGAGACATAGCCTAATTGTTATTTCTATGATATCTATAAAACAATCTTTTTTTATGTCTATTTTTATGTTTAAAAGGTTTTGAGTAAATTCCTCTGCATCCCCGTTGTACTCATAAATCTTTTTTAACATTTCAACCTTTAGGAATGTGATATAAGATTCTATTATTCCTATATCTGTTTTTTGATTATAAAATTTATTAAAAATATGTCTTACACCATTTTTGATATCTTCTTTCTTATTGTCATAGATGCACTCTAGTATAATATTCAAATCTTCCCTATTAAACTCATAATCTCCATATGATTTTTTAATATCTTTGTAAAATAGAATGCTTTTAGTCCTATTAAAAAAACGATAGTTTCTTGTTTCATTAGCCTCGTTATAAATATTTCTTAAGGTTTCTATGCCTTTTCCTAAATTACTTATGAAGAACAAAATACTAATCCCATATACATCCATAAGTTTTTGCCTTATTTCCCTTAGGAATTTCTTTAAATCACTATCATCTTTTGTTTTATCTAAAATGATGATACCTAATTGTTCCATGTCTTTTTCATATATATACAAAAGCTCCCCAAAGTCATAGTTTTTCATATATATCTCTTTTATCATTCCTTTAATCTTATCTTTTCCTTGTTTAATTTCTCTATCATCTAAATCATTCATCCACTTATTAAAATCGTCTATTTCCAATAAAATATATCTAAGATGGATACCCTTTTTTATATTTAATAAAATCTCGGCTTTTTTAAATAAACCTTCATTACCTTCTCCATTGGTAATTCGGTTGATTGTGTTTTCAGTGATAAATGCTATTGCCTCTTCATTGGCCTCTTGGGTCAATCTATAGGATTTAAATTCATTATTTAACTTTTCTAGAATTTCTTCTATTTCATCTACATCAATAGGTTTTAGAATATAATGGTTCACACCATAATACATGGCAGCTTTAGCATATTCAAAATCACTATATCCGCTTAAAATGACAAATTTCGTTCTTAAGTTAGGGATTTCGTTTGCTTCCTTTATAAGCCTAAGTCCATCAATAATCGGCATATTAATATCTGTTACAACTAGATGAGGATTTACCTCCCTTATAATTTCTAAGGCATCTTCACCGTTAGTGGCTTCTAAACATATGCTAAAATCAAATTTTTCCCAATCAATCATAGTTTTTAATCCTTCAAGAACCAAAGGTTCATCGTCCACTAATAAAACTTTAAACATAGTGACCTCCTTTAAAAAGCACAAAACCGCTATTGATTATAGTTTTAGTATATCAATGCGGTCTATACATTTTCAATTCCAAAGTTTAAATTATTTTTCTTTTAATAAAAAACAACTTTTGCATGGGCAAAAGGGCAGCCCCTAGGATTGATGCATTTTCTTTTAAGGTCGATATTAATATTTTTATATCATTTTCATTGTAAAAGGTATTTTGTATAAATACCTTTTCCTTTAGGGATTCTAGGATTCCAGGGTATTGTCCTATTTTCCCTCCGATTACCACATAATGGGGATCTAAGAGCAGAATAATGTTTTGTATTCCTATGGCTAAATAATCCAAATAACTTTCCCATGCTTCCTTTGCTATAGGATCCTCACATTTTAATTTATAGAAAAAGTCTTTTAATGAAACTTTTTTTTGATTTGCTCTACTACAATAGCCCTCTATCAAAGCCCTATCGGAAGCATATAATTCCCAGCAACCCTTTTTCCCACAATTACAGGGTTTGCCATCGGCTACTATGGTCATATGACCAAATTCCCCAGCTCTTTTATTTTTTCCTTTATATAAGTAATCTTGGATAACTATTCCTGTTCCTATTCCCTCTGTAATAGAAATATATGCTAAGTTTCTCATCTCCTTAGCAATACCTAAGGTAAGTTCTGCAAAGGCTGCAGCATTTGCCTCGTTTTCAATATATACTGGAAGCTTTAGGATATCTGTAAACTCTTTAAAGACTATATTTTTGATTTTTAGATTCGGGGCCATTTCAAGTACCATGTCTTCTTCATTAACTGTACCTGGAAGGGAAAAACCAATTCCTAGAACTTTATCAATAGAAATCTTTTTTTCATTTAATATATGTTTAATTTCCATTTCAATTTTTCTAATTGCTTCATCAATATTATAAAATCCCTTAATATCCATGGATGTTTCATATATAATTTCTGAATTCAAGTTTGTTAAGGCTATACGAATTATCTCTAAGGAAAAGTCAACTCCAAAGGCATATCTGGAATTAGGAAGAAATCTTATAATAATTGGCTTCCTCCCCCCTGTAGATTCTGCCATCCCAGCTTCTTCAACAATACCTTCTTTAATTAAGGCATTTATATTGCTGGTAACGGTTGGAATACTTATTTCTAGTTCCTTAGAAATATCTTGCTTGGTAAGTTCCTTTTTTTTATATAAAAGCTGCACTATCTTTTTACGATTGGAATCTTTTATGATTTCCTGGTCTACTATGTCTATTTTTATCATTATATCACCCTGCAATTTTTTATATCCTATTATAAAGTATATTATATATGTAGGGCAGGTTTCCATGCCTGCCCTTACACATAGTATGCTCAATAGATTATACTTTAAAGATAACATAATAACAATACTTTTTCAAGAGGGTTTAAAAAGTATATCAAACAAAAAATAGGGAACAGATGGATGAAGAAATAAACCTGTTTTCATTTTCATAGGGAAAACCCTTGAAACCTTCCATATATGCCCTTATTATTATATTTCTCTTTAAAAAGCCTCCTATAAGGATTTATATATGATTTCGGCTAAATTATCTAGTTCCTTTTCTGTAGGCTCCGTTGCTTTCCATCCGATATTAACTGTATCGCCTTTATATCTAGGAATTATATGAAGGTGAAAGTGAAATATTGTTTGTCCTGCCAATTTTCCATTGTTTTGTACAATATTTAGCCCCTCCATATTAAGTTCTTTTTTTAATGCTTTTGCTATATGGATAGCTAAGGCAAATAGTCTTCCTCCCTTATCCGGATCCATTTCATAAATATTTTCTATGTGTTCCTTGGGCATAATTAGGATATGGCCCCGATTCCCTGGAAATCTATCCAAAATGACTCTAAACTCTCCATTTTCAAAAATTGTTGCCGAAGACATTTTTCCGTTGGCAATTTTACAAAATAAGCACTCATCAAAGTTCAAGTTACTGCCTCCCTTAGATTATTGGTTCCATATTCTGTATTATAACACATCTTATAAAAAATTAAAGGGCATCTATAAATGCCCTTTAATTTTGACTTTTAAACTTTGTTAAATAATGCAAATACTTTATTATATCGTTTTGCTCGTCTCCAATTATTTCATACATCATTTGCTTCCATTCTACGGGAATAACAGAAAAATAAATCTTTCGATATAGCTCAATAGATTCAAATCCTAAAAATATTCTTTCTTCTATAATTTCATTTAAAGATTTTTGAAAACTTGGTTCTTTTATGTCACAGGATGACCTTTTTCCTGTCATTCCCTGATAAATTTCACCAAACATCTTTTCATGTTTTCTTTGATTAAAGGAAATATGGCGGATTCTTCTTGAATCCTGTTCCTTTTCAAAGCCCTGCATAATGACTTCATCATAATAAACTAGCTTTTTTTCCCTTCTTATAGCTTCTTCAATTAATTCCGCTCCCTTGATATCTTGTCTTATTTGAGGAATTTGTTCTGTCTGGGGCATTTGCCCCATAATATTTTTTTGAGGATTTTGGGTAGACATATATGGAGAGGATGTAGGAAAGGGCTGCTGAAAATACATATTATGTACCTCCTATCTTTTTTATCTTGTTTGTTCTTATTTATATATTTATTCCCAAGCTAGTTTTTTATGATGAATTTTTAACTTTATAAAATTTAATCATTTTTTAGCATAAAATGATTATAAACTACAAATAATGTATATAAGTGATTACTTTATTGAATAAAAGGATGTGACTTCATGAGAAAACGGTTTAGGCTCTTATTTCCTATTTTAGTTTTAGTTAGCTTTTGTGTAACGGCAATCTCCTCCATGCCCGTTAGTGCCAATAAATACAGCACTTTTAAATGGGCCTCTGTTAAACAGGTAGAAATTACAGCCTACAGTCTTAATGTAAGAACTGGTCCTGGGATTTCTTATCCTGTGGTATCTCGTCTGAAAAAAGGGCAAATTGTAAATGTCTTGGGCTCTTTAAATGATTGGTATATTGTTCACCTACCCAATGATTCTATTGGGGTGATCACCAATAAGTTTACAAAGGCATACACCTACAATTCTGCAAAAGAAGACTCTGTGGAAACAAATACTATACCCACTTTAGCTACTTCTAATGACGATATGGCTCAAAAGGAAGAAATCATGTTGGATTATATTAATATAGAAAGAAATCAGCTTGGACTTCCATCCTATGTAATGGATATGGAGCTTTCTAATATTGCTTCTATAAAAGCAAAGGATATGGCTGAAAACAATTACTTTAGTCATATTTCTCCAACCCATGGCACACCTTTTGAAATGATGAAGCAATTTGGCATATCTTATAAGATTGCTGGGGAAAACATTGCTGCTCATAGCTCAGTTAAAAATGCCCATGATTCTTTTATGGGGAGTCCCGGACATAAAGCTAATGTACTCAATAAAAATTATGATAAAATCGGTATAGGAATCGCTCCAGATAAGAAATATGGTTATATCTATGTTCAATTATTTAAAAAGTAGGGCTATATGCCCTACATTTTTTTAAATAATTGATCTAGTTTATTTAATAACATGAAGTTTCCTCTAACCTTTAATTGCCCCGTCATAAATCCTTTTTGGGCTGATAATTTACCCTTTAGGATATCTATCCATATATCCTCATTCATTATCATGACTATATCGGCATTCTCATTAACTCCCTCAAAATAGGTACATTCTCCATTTTCAATACGAATATAGGATTCAAAACCTTCTGCTCCTTTAATATTAAACTGAAAAACTCCTTTAAATTCTGCTGCAAGATGGGGTTGAAAGTAATGACAAAGATTTTTTGTCATTTGTTTACATGTTTTTTTATTTTCAACTACAGCTTTTGTTGATGGTTTTTGATATATTCCATAGGAGTTTATATCTTTATTATTACCACCTAATTGTTCTTTAAAAAAGTCGGCAAGTTCTTCTATATCTTTTGCCTGTTCCTCGGTAAATTGTTCAAAATTAACCGATTTAATTTCAACTTTTTCCTCTGGATTATCGGTTTTTACGACTATTGGGGGTGCCCAAGGGGTTATCTTACTTTCATTAGATTCTGATATTCCCTTTTTGTTGATAGACTCAATGTAACTTCTGTTATTATCACTGCTAGGAAGTCTAAGTCTTTGCTGTCTAGATATTCGATAGAAATCTTCTATTCTTTTTTCGATAGTTTCCTTTATATCTTCTATTTCTTTTGAATCCTTTGTATATAAAGGGATTCTGCCTCCCTCTACCCCTCCTAGCATCTCCCATGCCCTTAGAATGTATTCTGCTGCTTCTCTCTCACCAATAGAATCCGATATAGCAATGGCAAAGCCCTGCTTATTCTTAAGTGATTCTTTATAGTTTGGATTGACTAAATTATCTAAGAACACTTTTATTATTCCCGTTGGTGCCATCAAAATTACCTTCGTGGCAAAAATAACTGCATCGGCTTCTTTTATTTTTTGGGTAATTTGTTTTATGTCTTTTTTATTTCCTTTGTTGTAGTAATCTATATTATAGTGGTCTAAAATTATCTCTTCCACTTCTACATTAAGTTCCTTTAAGGTATCTGAAACAACCTTTATAACAAGATTAAGTATGTTTTCTTTTTTATTGACTCCCCCATAAATTATCACTGCTTTCATATTTCCACCCCTTTTATGAAATTAAAATTCAGGAAGTTCTTCTGACCTCATCCATTTATAGAAGAATATTTTCAAAGAGGTACCATGTACTTCTTCTGCCGTATCGCAAAATCCACCTATATCTACATTTCTAAATGCATATTTTTCGTAATATGTTTTTAGGAACTCGTTAAATTTTTTGTCCCCCATTTTTTTCTTAAGGGCATGTATCATCAGTTTTCCCCTAGTATAGTGAATATTATAATAGGATTCCCAGTTAGAAAATGCACTTAAATTGCTATATAGACTGGTTTCCCTCATAGGTTCCATCAAAATTGTAAGTTCTTGTCTTTTTTTATCCATTGTCTTATCTATATCCTTTTCCGAAAGATATATATATTGTTCAAGATAGGTAACTAGTGCCTCGTCTAGCCAAGGCTCCTTTGCCTGATTATTGCCAATTATATTATAAAACCATTGATGACCTATTGCATGGGTAATGCTTGTAGGATTTTCTATCCCCCTTATTATCCTAGAATCTATTAAGATAAAGGTTGGGTATTCAATGCTAGTAGGGGAAAAAAGTTCTCCTTCTACAATATCTAGTTCAGAATAGGGATACGAACCTATAGTCTTGCTAAAATATCCTAAAGACATTTCTGCCGTCTTAAGTATCCTTTTCGTATCTATATTTTTGCTGGTATGATATAAATTAATATTAATACCCTCTTCAGTTTCTATAGATGCCTTATTAAATTCTTCACTTATACCTAGAGCAAAATCCCTTACCATTTTAGCTTCCACCGTTGTTTTTTTATCGTTTTCCATTATTATTTCTTCTTCTTCCCCTGTCGCAACAACTAGATAATCCTTTGGGGTTGTGATGGTTACTTTGTAATTTGCTATATCGGTATAAAAAGAATCCCCTACCGGATAGTACACTCCCTTATTCCAGCCATTTTCATCATATACTGCTATTGTAGGAAGAAAGTTTCCCATCCATAAGGTTTTATCATTAGCTCCAATTCTATAGGCAATTTGAGGAATCTTCCCTTTAAATTGTATGATAATTTCCGTAGCCTCTTTAACCTCCACAGGTTCTCTTGGTGTAATCTCTAAAAGGGTTTCGCTTTCATTAAAGATAACCTCTTCGTTGTTAATAAGCACTGACTCGATTTTTATGAATCCTTCATCAAAACCTCTTTTGTGTATTTCATCTTCATACTCTAAAAGATATGGCTTTATTTTGCTATTTTTTTTAAATGCATTAAGATATAAATTAAAGTATAGTATTCCTAATGGCTTCTCGGTTTGATTTGTATATTGTATTTTTTGAATCCCTTCAAAAGTTCTTTCCTTAGGATTTATTTTTAAATCCACAATATACTTATTATAAACGGCTAAGTCCCTACCCTTATTTTCTACTTTCAAAGCCTTTTCATTACTATTTGGTAGTTCCTCATTTAAAATAACAACTACAGGCTCTTTATCTTTATCTATTTCCTTATAGCACCCTATTTGAACTAGTGCTATACATATAATCATGATAAAAGCCTTCATTCTCTCTATAGCTGACATAATTGTTTCCCCCTAAACAACTATTGCGTTTCAAGCTTATTATCATATATTTTTTCTAAATTGTAAAGTAATTCATTAGCCAAGGTATTTTTGGGCTTCTTTTAAGTAACAGGTTTTTATATCTTCAATTTCCCAGTAAGTAAAAAATAATCTTCTTGTCATTTTAAGGTGAAGGATGTCACCTTTTCGAAGGTATGGTACTAAACTTTCGTCTAAGAGTACTTTTGCGTATCTGCCTGTGGGCTTTTTCTTTATGGTTATGGAGCAGTCCGGAAAAATATCTATTACTTCAAAATATCCCTGTTCAAAAACTCCGTTTTTTTCTTTCATACTCTTTTTGTATTTGTTTTGTCTATAACATCTTAAATCAATAATTAGAGGGTCGATACTAAGTACAGGGTTTCCTACAAACTTTGAAAATGCCTTTGATAAATGAATAATACGAATAAATTCATCCATAAATTTATCTACGGGGATAAATGTATTTAGTTCCTCTAGCTTATATTTTGACTTTAAGTATGTAAAATATTTTTGGATAGAAGGGAAAAGAAAATAGAGCTTTTCTTCGGATAGCATTTTATTTTTCTTTGGAAGCCAGTATAAGAAAAATTCATCAAAAAATCTCCTATCTAAATCTTCAATTTCTAATCCAGGCTCCATCTCCCTACAATATTCCCTTAGTAAATTAATACATTTAATGTCTTTAGGTTTCTCTGTAGGCGAAGGATTTACATAAGAAATGTAATCTTCAATAGTTTGTAATACTGTCATATATTCCACCATCCTATTTGTTCTATCTACTGTTTATTCTTAACTTTATCCGGTGAAATATACATTACTAAAAATCAAAACATAAAAAAAACACCGAATGGGGACATTCGGCGTTTGGAGATAAGAAACGGGGTTTTCTTATCTAAAAGATATAAATGACATATGTGAATAATAAAATGTTATCAACATGTTATCCACATAGTTATCCACAGCAATACTATACCATGTCTTTTAAACTTAGTCAACTATTTTTATACTTATGCATAAAAATCAGGGTATAATACATATGAAACTAAATAAATATATTATAATATACTATGAAAGGAGTTTTATTATGGTTAAAACTAAATTAAAGTCTCTTCCTTCGAGGAATGAGCTGGATAAAAACTTCATATGGAAAATTGAAGATCTCTACCCCTCCGATAAGGACTGTAAAAACGATATGCTTCAGCTAGAAAGTTCTTTTGATAAACTATCCAAATTTCAAAACAAATTGGGTGACTCTTCCGATAATCTTTTATCTTGTTTAATTCTAAATGATGAATTATCCCAGATTATTGAAAAAATCTATGTATATTCCCATATGAAATTACATGAAGATACCTCTAGTAGCATTTACCAAGCTTTATCCGATGGAGCCAAATCTCTATCTATTAAGTTTTCTGCTATAGCTTCTTTTATTATTCCCGAAATATTACTGATTCCTGAGGATACTTTATATAGGTATATCAACGAAAATGAAAGTCTTAAACTTTACACCCATTTTCTCCATGATTTATTAAGACAAAAAGAGCATATTCTTTCTAAGAAAGAGGAAGAACTTTTAGCTAGAGTATCTGAAATAGGGGGAACCCCTCAAAGTATTTTCACCATGCTTAATGATGCGGATATGAATTTCCCTCCTATTAAAGGCGAAGATGGAAGTGATATTGAAGTAACTAAGGGGAGATTTGTTAATCTAATGGAAAACCTCAATAGGGATATTAGAAAGGCAGCCTTTAACTCTCTATATTCCAGTTATATTAATCAAAAAAATACCTTAGCAGCCATATATAATGGAAGTGTCAAAAAAGATGCCTTTTTTGCCACTACACGAGGGTACCCTTCTTCCCTAGAGGCATCTCTTTTTGCCGATAATATCCCCCTTGAGGTATATACCAATTTAATAGACACTGTTCATTCTAATATACATCTCATGCATAGATATGTATCCCTTAGAAAAAAACTTTTAAATCTTGATGAACTTCATATGTATGATTTATATACCCCCATTGTTCCTGATATAGATATGAAGATACCTTATGAAGAAGCCATCAAAATAGTTAAAGAAGGGTTGGCTCCCCTAGGAGATGACTACATTAAAATACTCCATAAGGGACTTTTTGGAGGCTGGATTGATGTATATGAAAATAAAGGTAAAAGAAGCGGGGCCTATTCCTGGGGAGCATATGGGACCCACCCTTATGTTCTTTTAAATTACCAAGATAATATTAATAATTTATTTACCTTGGCCCATGAAATGGGACATGCGCTTCACTCCTATTATTCAGATGAAGCTCAGCCCTATATTTATGCCCAGTATCCCATTTTTCTTGCTGAAGTAGCTTCTACCGTAAATGAATCCCTACTTATGCAGCATCTGTTAAATAATACCACGGATAAAAATAAAAAGGCTTATCTTATCAATCACTTCATGGAGCAATTTAGGGGAACTTTATTTCGCCAAACTATGTTTGCAGAATTTGAAAAGATTACCCATGAGATGTGGGAAAGGGGGGAAGCCTTAACCGTGGATAGCCTTTGCGAAGTATATAAAAATCTAAATATAAAATACTACGGACCTGATATTATTATAGATTCTGAGATTAGCTTTGAATGGGCAAGAATCCCCCATTTTTATAATGCTTTTTATGTATACAAGTATGCTACAGGGTATTCTGCAGCCATTGCCCTATCTGATGGAATCCTAAATAATAAAGCAGGATCCCTAGATAGTTATCTTACCTTCCTAAAAAGCGGTGGTTCCGATTATCCCATCAATATTTTAGAAAGGGCAGGAGTTGACATGAAAAGCCCCGAACCCATAAAAAAAGCTTTAAAAGTCTTTGAAGGATTGCTGGTTGAAATGGAAAAAATGTAGGAGATATCTCCTACATTTTTATCATAGAGGGGGAAGCTTTAAGACTTGTCCCTCATAGATTTTATTTGGACTTTCTAATTCATTAAAGTCTACTATCTTATTTACTACCTCTGTGGTTTTGTAATGATTGTAACATATTCTATTTAAGTTATCCCCCCTTTGTACCGTATAAGTATCAAAATCATTTTCTTTAACTGTTTCCTCAGTTTCTTGTATTATAGACTCTTCTTTTATTTCTTCTATAACCATCCTTTCTTCTGTGGACATTGATTCTTCTGAAAGCTCTATGTCCTCTAGAACTTCTTTATGTGTATCCGCAGGGACTATTTCTTCTGTTTCAGCAAAGACTACTTGAACATTTTCATGGCTTAGTTGGGTCAGAAGGCTTGTATAACTAGAATCTATACTGTCTAATTCATTTTCTAATTTGGCCAATCTATCCCTATGCTGAATCAATCCAACTGCCATAGTGACACACATTAAAAATAATACAATACTTAATGCCGTTACTAGGTTATAAATCTTTTTATTTTGTATTTCTTGTTTCCTCATTTTATCTTTCTTTCTAAAATGCATTACCACATCTTCTTTTTCATCATTTAACTCCTCGTTAGAAGCTCCTACTTTATGATTGACCATGTATTCTTGCATCCGTTCGTTCTTATCATAATACATGTAATAGCCTTCTGCCGATTTTATTTCTTCTTCATCCCATATGAAAAATGCTTCTGCATTTTCTATAGGGTCGATAATCATAAAGGATTGATAGGATTCCCTAAAATAATCCTGATGAATACGGATATCCTGGGTTGTAAGAAAAATACCATATCCAGGTTGTGTATGCATCCATCCCATAAGTTCGCAATCTGGAAAGTACCTATTTATCTTCTTTTGCATTTCCTTAATTTGAGGTTCTGTAACCAAAACCTCTCCTTCACAGAATAAATCCTCAAATTGTATAGCGCCGCTAATAATTGCAGCCTTTTTACCTAGCTCCTCGGTATAGTATCCTACCAAAGCCGCGCCCTTTTCTTCCCCGCGATTTGTTTTAGCATATTGGTATAAGTATGTGTACACATAGTCTTCTAGATAAATATTTAGACCTTTTGGCTCCTCCCCTATTAATTTTGCATTCTCTAGAAAGGTAAATGTATTATTTTGATTCTCTTTTAGTTCATCCCCACAATCTGGAGGTCCGTAAAAAAACTCACTCATATTTCATCCCCCTCGTACATATATTACCATTTCGAATATATATTACCATATACTTTTTATACTTTTTAGTAATTTATGTCGAAGGATTCCTTTTTTTCATCTTCTTTTTTCACCAAAAAACAGCATTCATCTTAGACTTGAAATATATTCCACCTATATATTTATTAAGATATGGAATACTAAAAATAACTATTCTCTCAAAAGGTGGTAATTTCGTGCAGCTTTCCCAAAAGAAAAAAATATCTCAAACCTATATAAAGGTAAATAAAACCCAGTCACTTAGGGAATTTACAACTAGTTTTTATGACTATTTTTCAAAAAAAATACCCCTGCATGATGGTGTTGTTATTTTATGTATCGGTACGGATAGGGCGACAGGGGATAGCTTAGGACCCCTCATAGGCTATAAATTAAAATATATGTCTTATCCCAATGTATTTGTTTATGGAACCCTAGATGACCCTGTCCACGCTAAAAACTTACAAGAAACTCTTAAATTAATTGATAAAAATCACAGTAATCCTTTAATTATTGCTATCGATGCATGTCTTGGTAAAATGGAGCACATAGGGTATATCACCTTAGGCGAGGGCTCGATAAAACCCGGTGCTGGAGTCCAAAAGGAACTGCCTTCCGTAGGGGACTTATTTATAACCGGTATAGTTAATTTTAGCGGATTCATGGATATGCTTGTTTTGCAAAATACTAGGCTATCCATCGTCATGCAAATGGCAGATGTGATTTCCTCCGGCATTAAGCATGGCCTATGGAAACATTATAATAAACTAGATAATCAATTGACTTCTTATTAATTAGGGTAATCTACAACTTCTCCCTCCCAGGTACGGAGCTTGATGCTCTCTTCTCCCCATGAGAGAATATAATTAGGCAGTATTGGTGTTTTCCCTTTTCCTTTTGGGGCATTGATTATGTACGTAGGTACCGCCAATCCTGAGGTATAACCCCTTAGTTTTTCCATAATTTCCATTCCTTTTTGGACCTTTACTTTAAAATGACCCGTACCTACAACTTCTTTCGGGTGAAAAATATAATAGGGTTTTATCCTTATCTTCAAAAGTTCTTGATTTAACTTTTTCATTATATAGGCATCGTCATTAATTCCCTTTAGGAGAACTGCTTGATTCCCGAGTACTACCCCCGCCGAGCAAAGCTTATCTGTAGCCTCTTTAGCCTCCTTAGTCACTTCTATGGGATGATTAAAATGTGTATTAAAATAAATCGGTGGGAATTTTTCAAGAAGACTACACAACTCGTCGGTTATTCTTTGGGGCATGGTGACTGGGGTTCTACTGCCTATCCTTATAATTTCTATATGGGGAATTTCATGAAGTTCCGATAATATCCAATGGAGTCTTTTGTCAGAAAGCAAAAGGGCATCCCCCCCTGTTATTAGGATATCCCGAAGTTCCTTTTGACTTTTTATATATTCTATACAGTTTTTTAAGTCCTCCTGGGGTAAATGTAAATCCTGTTGACCTATACATCGTCTTCTTTGGCAGTGCCTACAATACATGGCGCATTGATTGGTTACTTTTATTATAAGCCTATCGGGATATCTCCTTGTTATCCCTTCCACTGGGGAAGTATATTCTTCCCCCATGGGATCTTTTTCTCCTGCTTCTACCATCTCCTCAATAGAAGGAATAGCCTGTCTTCTTATTGGGCAGTTGGCATCATTGGAATCCATTAAACTAGCGTAATAAGGCGAAATAGCCCATCTATATTTTTTCCCTATTGATTTTATTTGGATACTTTCTTCCTCTGAAATATTTAATATTCGTTTAAGGATTTCTATATCTGATATACGATTATTAACCTGCCACTTCCAATCATCCCACTCCTTATTTGTGGCTCCTAAAATACTCATAATTCGTTTTTTATTTTCTTGTATCTCATCTTCCCTATTAAAGCCAGTCCTTATTAACTCCTTTTTATCAGAATAATCTTTTATCCTACTTTTTAATATCTCTGCTCTTTCTAGAGATATATTTCTTATGCCTCTTTTATCCATATCATCACCCTTGTAGTATTATTTGTAAATTAATTATAACACTATAAAAGTGACAACTCAATTATAAAATAAGTTTGTCTGTATGTTTTTGGATAAATAAAATAAAAAAGACGTTTTAACGTCTTATATTATTCAACCAAATATCCCTTTTCTCTTAAATTACATTCTATTTCATCCAATATTTTTTCAGTCTTTGCCTCTATCGTATGCATATGTATCCTATTAGTAAGCCTTAAAAGTGGCACTGTTTCATTTTTTTTCATTATTTCCATAAATTCCTTTAAGTCTCTTCTAGATTCTATCATCAAGTCAGCAGTTATTTCACCATAAATTGGATGCTCTATAATCACGTCTATAATGCTTCCTCCAAGGTCCACTATGGCAGTTAATTCATTTTCTATTTTTTCTTTCTCATGTTGTACTGTTACAACTCTTTTATGGGTACTACCTTTTTCTATATAATATATATATCCCCTAGCAGTAGACATAATATTTATATTTTCTGCTCTTAAAAGGGCAATATCTTGAACTATTATTTGCCTACTAACGTTTAACTTTTCTGCTAAGTAGCTACCGCTTAAGGGAATCTTAGACTCTTTCAATAGTTTTATTATCTCTTGTTTTCTTTGTTCTTTTGTCATAAAATACCCCCTTTTTTATAGGGTGGCAAGTAGCCACCCACATGTTTTATAGTATCTTAAACTACTTTATCCTTTTTAATAATTCATTTCTTAATTCTTTATATCCTGGTTTCCCAAGTAATGCAAACATATTATTTTTATATGCCTCTACTCCTGGCTGGTCAAAAGGATTAACTCCTAAGATATAACCACTTATACCACAAGCTTTTTCAAAGAAGTATAAAAGTTTTCCGATATAGTATTCATTTATTTCAGGAATATTTATAACTAGATTAGGAACTCCCCCATCTACATGAGCAAGAAGGGTACCCTGGAAAGCCTTTTTATTTACAAAATCCATTGTCTCTCCAGCAAGATAATTTAGCCCATCTAAATCTTCCTTCTCTGATTCTAATGTGATATCCTCTCGGGGTGTTTCTACATTTAGTACGGTCTCAAAAAGACTCCTTCTTCCATCTTGAATATATTGTCCTAAGGAATGAAGATCTGTCGAAAAGTCAACTGCTGCAGGGAATATTCCTTTATTGTCTTTCCCTTCGCTCTCCCCATAAAGCTGTTTCCACCATTCGGATATATAATGAAGGGCAGGCTCATAATTAACTAGTATTTCATTTTGTTTTCCTTTTCTATATAAAATATTACGGATTAAGGCATATTGGTAAGCTGAGTTGTTTTCAAATCCTTCTTTAGAATACTCCTCTCTTCCATCCTTTGCCCCTTCCATAAGTTTGTCGATATCTATACCTGAAGTAGCAATAGGCAAAAGTCCAACAGGCGTTAGTACTGTAAAACGACCTCCTACATCATCAGGAATGATAAAAGTTTCATATCCCTCTTCTTCTGCCAGTTTTCTAAGGGCTCCTTTTTCCTTATCGGTGGTAGCAAAAATTCTTTCTCTTGCTCCTTCTTTTCCATATCTTTCTTCTAGGTATTTCTTAAATATTCTAAAAGCAATCCCAGGTTCCGTTGTTGTCCCGGATTTGGAAATTACATTTACACTAATATCTTTTCCTTCTATGAGCTCTAATAGATGTTTTACATATGTACCACTTATATTATTTCCTACAAAATATATTTCTGGAGTTTGTCTTTTTTCTTTTGGAAGCATATTATAAAAAGAATGACTAAGTCCTTCTATCACAGCCCTAGCCCCTAAATAAGAGCCCCCGATACCTATAACTATCAATACATCTGAATGTTTTTTGATTCTTTCTGCTGCCTGCTTTACCCTATCAAATTCCTCTTTATCATACTCTAAAGGAAGGTCAATCCATCCTAAAAAATCATTTCCTGCCCCTGATTTTTCATGAAGCATTTTGTGGGCACCCTCTAACTGCCATTTTGAATGCTGTATTTCTTCATTAGAAATACCTGCATTAGTATAGTCAAATACTATGTTTTTCATCTTGTTCCTCCTTATACTTCCTTGATTATTTTTAAATTTTACGTAAAAAGTATACCATTTCTTATTCAAGTTTTAAACCCAAAACTTTATTGTATCTTAATTTTATAATTCATCTAAAGAAGCAAAGCTATACCCTTGTTCCCTTAAATATTCAATGATATCTCCTAATGCTTCAGTATTGGATGAAGATACCGCATGGAGAAGAATAATTGCGCCATTATGATGATTGAGTGCTACATGAGAAAAAGCTTCTTTTTTTCCCGGTTGATTATTAACATCCCAATCCAAGTATGCCATGCTCCAAAAAATTGTTTTATATCCTAAATCTTTTGTAATATGCAAAGTTCTCTCGCTATATTCTCCGGCTGGGGGCCTAAAATATAAGGGCATATCGGTTTTTGTTATTTCTTTAAAATATCTAGCTGTTTCATTTATTTCGTACTCTATCTCTTCTTTGTTTTTATCAGGGAGTCTTGGGTGAGTTACACTGTGATTACCCACTATATGCCCCTCTTCAACCATTCTTTTTACTAGTTCTTGCTGGCTTTTTATGTAAGGTTTTGTAACGAAGAAAGCTGCTTTTACTTTATGTTCTTTTAGTATATCTAGTATTTTACCCGTGTATCCATTTTCATAACCTTCGTCAAAGGTTAAGTATATCCTTTTTTCCCTAGTGTTGCCCAAATAGTAAGTATCGTATTTTACAATATCTATTTCTCCTTGGGCTCCTGGGGGAAGATTCTGGGTGTTTCTTTTAAACCACCATGATTTTAAATCGTTAGAAAGGGTATTACTTTTTTCTATATCTGTAGTTTTATATACCTGTCTTTCTACTTCTTTTTGGGGTTCTTCTTTCACTTTTTCAGGTTTTTCTAGTTCCTTTTTAGGTTCTAAAGATCGTTTATCTTCCTTAGCTTCTAAAATCGTTTTCTCTTCTTCTTTAGACTTTTCTTCCTTTTTAGAGGACTGTTCTAACCTTTGTTCTATAGGGGTTTCTAATGGCTCTTTTATAGATTCCTCCATAGGTATATTTTTAGAATAACACCCTACTAAAACACTAGAGGTAAGTATTACCGCCAAAAATATCTTGTTATTCATAGCATCGTCTCCTTTGTGTATACCCCTATCTATCACAAAGATATTATAGCATATAAACACAAAACTTTGTCAAAAAACCAACTCTTGCGAGTTGGTTTTCTTTATAAAAGTGGGCTTTCGTGACAAGCTTTAAGCCTTTCCCATCTTCTATTTATTTCTTCTTGTATACTTTCTACTATATCAGAGTATTCGGGCTTTACCATATGTTTTGTTCTTCCCATCATCTTTAGCCAATCGATAACAGGTATTTTTTTATTTCGTGCTTCAGGATCATAAGTTATAGTAGTTATACCCTCTTCTATCTCATATAATGGATGGTAACAGCTATTTACAGCTGCATCTATCACACTTCTTTCGTATCTTGGGTTGTCATTCCAGTTAAGAGGACAAGCTGAAAGTGCTTTAACAAATGCCAGACCATATTCATTGGCATATTTTTGGGCCTTAGCTGCCTTTTTGATAAAATCTGTTGGATGGCTTTCTGCTACGGTTGCTACATAGGGGATATTAGTGGCTGCTAAAATCTGGGCTGTATCTTTATGGAAGGTTGCTTTTCCCTTTTGGGATTTACCAACATGGGAAGTTGAACTTTTTGCTCCTTTTGGAGTGGTATAGGATAGTTGATATCCCGTGTTCATATATCCACCATTATCATATTCCATTATTATCATTCTGTGGTTTCTAAGGGCCGCTCCTATGGCAGGTCCCATACCTATATCAAGACCTCCATCCCCACTCACCATTACAAAGGTAAAATTATCTCCCTTGGGTATTTCGCCTCTTCTTTGCTTTTCATGGAACATTTCTACTAATCCAGATAGGGTGGCAGCTCCATTTTGGAATAAATTATGGACAAAGCTTACCCTAAAAGAAGTCTTAGGGTATGGTGAGGTAACAACATATCCACAACCTGTTTGGAATAAGAGAACAACTTCCCCTTCAATTCCCCTAAGAAGCATATTTACGTTAACAGGTATTCCACATCCCGGACAGGCTCCATGGCCTGATACCCATCTTTTTGGCATTGCTGTTGAGTCTTTTACGATTCCACCTTTAACCTTCATTCTTCCTGTTTCTTCATCTACAGTAACCGTTGTTAACCCTGGACGAGCTTTATCCCCTATAATAGGGTCGAAGTATTCTTGTACCTCATAACCGTCTTTTCCCTCATAATGACCAAAGTAATCGAATCTTTTATCGACTTTACCTTTTTGGGCTATATCGTGGGCCTTACTTAACATCTCTGCTCCCTCTTCGATATAAAAATCCCTGCCACTTAAACCATATATAAAACTCGAAACCTCTATATTTGCTTTATAATCCTGTAGGGCTGCCTTTAGTTCAAGGGTCATATTCCCTCCCTGAGCACCATAGCTATCTTGCCTATCTGCCACTATAATGGATTTTACATTTTTACAGATATTATAAAGTTCCTCCTTAGGAAATGGTCTTAATACATTAGAAGTAAATACCCCTACCTTCTTTCCTTCTTCTCTTAATTTATCTACTGCCAATCTTGCAGTATCATAACTAGATCCGAGGATAAATAATGCAGCTTCGGCATCGTCCATCATATAACCTTCTACCATATTGTATGTACGGCCGGTTAGTTCTTCATATTCTTTAAAAACTTGAGGTATTACGGTCCTTGCCTCTTCCATAGCCAGGTGAAGCTGATATTTATTATTGAGTACATCGGGTTCATTCATGTAGCTACCAATAGCCACAGGGTTTTCCTTATCAAGAGCAGTGTATTCCAATGTCAATTCTCCTAGGAAGTCTTGAACATCTTTATCTTTAGCAATAAGGTGGGTCTTTCTTTTTTGATGACTGGTAAAAAATCCGTCAAAGGCAACAATAATGGGGAGTTTAACTTTTTCTGCAATCTTAGGGGCACAAATATTAAAATCGTATACTCTTTGGGGGTCCTTTGCAAATAATATAATCCACCCTGTATTAAGGGCATACATAATATCACTATGATCCCCTTTTATGGAAAGGGGGCCTGATATAGTTCTGCAGGCTACATTTAAGACCATGGGGAAACGAGTTCCTGACTGAACGGGAAGCTGTTCTAATGAGAATAATAAACCATTGGCGGAGGTAGCATTAAATACCCTTCCTCCCCCTACTGAGGCTCCATAACAGATTCCTGCGGCCCCGTGTTCTCCATCTGCAGGAACCATAACAACATCATGTTCTCCCTCTGCCTTTAGAAGATCTAGGTGTTCTGCTATTTGGGTCGATGGGGTAATTGGGTAATAACCCATTACATGATAATTTATTTGTTTAGCTGCATATGCAGCCAGTTCATTTCCACTTTCGAATACGACTTTCTGTTCTACCATAGTGCTGCCTCCTTAATCTAATTCGTTAGTTGTATAGGATTCGGAACGCATCCAAGAGTTAGGACCTACATCTTCAAATTCCATTTTATCTAGTTTTAATTCTTGGTTGCGAACATGGGTCTTCCAAATGTCTACATCTTTTTCCATCCCTGCAGATAAGGCATCTGTCGGACATGCTTCAACACAACGAAGGCATCCTTTACAGTGATGATAATCAGGCCCTAGATTAACCATGGAAGGTTTGCCCTTATACTCTCCTAATACAAATTGGTACACCATATCAGGACAGGTGGAATCACACATACCGCAATTGATACAATACTCCTTTTTAAATATGGGAATATAACCTTCCCGGCTTGCCGATAAATCATTACTTATGGTACTGCCATAAAGGGGATTAATGCCTCCGATAGGGGCATTGTCATAGCCCCATTCCCTTTTAACCTCTTTGTATTCTTGGTAAGGATATTTCCCATCGTCTTCGTATTTCTTAGTTGTTACATTATTATATCCTTTTTCAAGTCCTTCTAAATTCCCCTTAAGGGCTACAGGATATTTCTTACCTATAGTATCTTCTACTATCTCTTTTAGGGATTCTAAGGGGATAAATCCAGATGCCTTAGCAATTGCACCAAGCATTATCATATTCACTCTAGTTTTAGCTTCCATTGCAAGATTAAGGGCATTCACACATACTAAGGTCCCTGCATGCATTTTAAGCCTGTCCCTTATGGCATCAGGAGCTTCATCGGTATTAACTACTACTGTTGTATCAGGACCTACCCCTGCCATAACAGGGATTTTGCCTGCTAACCTTTCATGGAAAAGTCCTAATAAATGAGGGGTTTCTATAGGACTATTTAATCTTATTTCTTGGTCGGAATTGCACCAGCGTATGTAGGATTTAACTGGGGTGCCCCTTTTTTCAGAACCATAACTTGCAAAAGTAGAGCTGTTAAGTCCTAAATAAATTGCCCCTAGCTCTCCCAATATCTTACCGCTTAAGTTTGCTCCTAATCCCCCTATACTTTCTAGACGGATTTCATAAAAGCCGTGTTCGTTGGTTACAGGTAATTTGACCTTTAAAGTTTCCATAAGATTCCTCCTAGACTACTTTACTTTAGTAGTTTAATTCTTTACCTAGTATTATCCTTCATTTGTGAATTTATACTCCTTTTTCTTCTCTATAAAACTGTTGTATGAGCCATTCTATTTCCTCATCTTTCATATCTGTCTCGACATTATTTTTTTCTTTTTCTTCCCCATAAATACTGAACGATTTAGATTTTCCTTCTTTGAAAATATCATGTTCCATAGAAACCCTTTGCATACTTGGTAAATAGGAATTATCTAGATACTCTTCAATCTCAATAAATAAGAGATTTCTTTTTTCCGGTAGAGCCAGTATCATTTCCAGTCCTATTAAAAAAA
>JGI24707J26582_10000602_pt1 | contig 28009 bp, 26 predicted proteins | sample BioPla1DNA1_FD_26582 | JGI IMG/M metagenome (IMG submission 26582)
TCGTCTTGATACGGAAAAGTACAGCTATCTTATGAGGTTTAACCCCAACAGGGGCGAGTACAATCTGTACTGCTATTGCTATCAGAAAGAGTGGCTGAACAACCACTTGAAAAATGCCGAGCGTGGTATCCGATTTATTGACCCGCACTATCAGGAGCAGTTTCGCATTGCGGACGGAGAAAAAATCTCAATTAAGCTCGGCGACGGCAAAACAATGGAGAGGACTTGCAGATATATTGACGACTACCATTTGGAAGTCGGCTCAAATCTTTACCATATCTGTGAGTTCGCCGAGATTTGCCAGAGAAACGGACACACCGTAGAACCAGCCGCAAAAGAAAATATAAAAACACAAAAAGATAAAGAAAAATCACGATAAGGAGGTGAAAATACAGTGGCAAGAAAATATGACTTGATTTCTGAACTGTATAACCGAACCTGCATTGCTGTAACGGACAACCCAGTAAACTGGCAATCCTTTTTGAAAACTGCAAGCAGGAATTACAGGCTTAGATTCGATGAGCAGCTTCTTATTTTTGCTCAAAGACCAAGTGCAACAGCAGTTCTTGAAATAGAACGTTGGAATGAAACTTTCGGTCGATGGGTAAACCGTGGAGCTAAAGGTATTGCAGTGTTTGAAGATGCAAACAGAAATCGTCAGAGACTTATCCATTACTTCGATATTTCCGATACTCACGAAAGCAGATTTTCCCGACCGGTTCCGATTTGGGAAATGAAACCTCAGTATGAAACCGATGTTATCGAAACACTGGAAAATACTTTCGGAGCAGTAAACGATACAACGAGCATTGAAAATGTTATTAAAGAGAGCATTGCCAATGGTGCTGAGGATAATATCGCAGACTATATCTCCGACTTTATGGAATTGGGTGCCGGCAGTGACATTGAATACCTCTCTGCGGATGAAGCAAACGAGCTGTATTTAGAGCTTGTAAAAAACAGCGTGGCATATATGGTTATGGCACGTTTAGGATTGGATGTTGACAAAGCGTTTACTCCCGATGATTTTTCCGGTATTTCTAACTTTAATTCTCAGGAAGTTCTCAATGCGGTTGGCATTGCAACAAGTGATATTGCTGAAATGGCACTACTTCCTATCAGCAAGACAATCGTCACAATCAGTAAGGAAAATCGCACATTTGATAGACAGGCACAAACTGAATACAATAAAGATACAAAAAACGAAAGGAGCCAAAGCGATGAACGAAATCACATACACGATGGTCGGAGATTACAACCTTCCGAACCTGAAATTGCCGGAGCAGACGGAAGTAACTCTGGGCAGATGGTCGCAGATGAGAAGAACTTATCTGAAGGAACATCACAAAATCCTGTATTACAATCTTCTGACGAAAGGAATTCTGAACAATCACTTGGCGGAAATTCAACAGAAAGCGACCGAGCTGGAGGAGACTTTGGTGAAGCAGATGGCAGCCAAAGAAGGACTGACCGAGCAGATGAAGTCGGAAGATATGATGAAGTGGGTTCGCTTGATGAACAACATCAGGAACTCGGCACAGGAAATCGTGAAGAATCAGGTAATATTCGTTTAGAATATTACGACAGAACGCACGAGGATAAAAGCCTGCCGTTTTTCGGTAATGATGATACTATCCGTGAGATGTTGGGAACCACACCGCATTTAACTGCTTCAAAAGAGGAAATCAAAAACTTCTATGAAGCAAACAGTGACAATGCGGCTCGTACTAAATTTATCAAAGGAATCTTCAACAACGATTTCACACAGCTCACTTTGAATGACGGCAGGCTTGTAGGCTACAAAACATTTCAAAATGTTCTCCACTTATGGGCGGGAGAATATGAAAACAGAACGGCTCAGAGCTTTTACGATTGGGGTGTCATAGCACAGCATTTTGAAGCGATGAGACTGTTGGGAGAACTGACAGACACAATGAAGCCACTACCCTCTATGGATGGTCAGCTTACCCTAATAACAGATGGAAGAACAGAGGAACAGAAAACCTCTGTTTTTTCTTTTTCTCAGGAAATCATTGACGCAGTGCTTACCCGTGGAAGTGGAATCTCAGAGGGTAAAATGCGAATTTATGAGCAGTTTGAAAAGAGCTTGTCAGTAAAAGAAAATGCCGAGTTTCTAAAAAATGAGTATGGCTGGGGCGGTTCCTACCCTGTCATTATCGGTGCAGGAATTGATGAGCAACACGATGGTAAAGGTATCACGATTTCAAAAGGAATCGGAAATGATAAACCGCACATCACACTTTCTTGGTCTCAGGTTGAAAAGCGTATTGGTGAACTTATCCGTATGGACAGATACCTGAACACGAAGGAAAAAGAAAATTATCCTCAGTGGCTTGAAAAGCAGGAACAGCGCAGAGCTGAGCTTGCAGAACAAAGGCAAAACCGAGACATTCTCTCTACTGCACCGCCTAATCCGGTGGAAAAAACAGAGGACTTAGCAGTTCAATACGAATATCATCTTGGCGACAGCGTTTATATCGGAGCTGCACAATATGAGATTTTGTCGTTTGATGAAAACCGTGTAATGCTCTATGACTTCGATATGCCTTTATTCAACAAAGAATATTCAAGGGAAGAATTTGACCGCAAAGTGCGTGAAAATCCGATGAATGACCACTTGAAAGTCTCTGACTTACCAGCTGAAGAAAAGGATGAAATAAGTGAAACAGAAGTCATAAACGATACCAAAACCGAACAAAGTGCAAACCCTGAAACTGATTATGAGGATGCCTTTTTTATTGACCGTGACAGCGAGAGTGTAACTTGGATGTATTATAATCCCGATAGCACTGCCGGCGGTCAGTATGTAACCAACGTATTGTCTTTCAGTGATATTCAACAAGCAGCACAGGAAAATAAATCGGCAGACGAATTCTTCGATTATCTTGGAAGTATCGCAAGACAGGAACTTGCAGATGTTGGTACTGAGTGGTTTGCAGATGCAGAGAGAAGGTTTAAAGACGCTCCTACCCTAACTAACTGTACACCGGAAACGATGGACAGCCTTGTAAGTGTTGCAGATACCGAGCAAAGAAAATCCATTGCAACAAGGCTTGTGGACATTGTAAAGGATACGGATTTCTATGAATATCAGGACAGCCTTGAAGTTGGTGAAACCGATGAAGAAGCAATAGAAAATATTCAATCCCATCTTTCTGATGACACTTATGTGGAAGGTATCGTTGAATATCTCGAACAGATGAAAGAAAACATCGAAGATGAACCAGTTTATCATTCAAAAGTAGATAGACTTCTTGCGGACGTCAAAGAGTTACTTCCGAATGCTTATGTTTCCACAAATATCGGCAATGTGCCGATTGAAGATTACCGAGAAATTGTAGCAATGCAGAATGGTTTTGACAGTTACGATGAAATGTATCAGCAAGGCATTCGTATTGGGAATGGGTACGATAAAGAACCTGAACCGATTATCCCCTCTTGGGAGCAAAAGAAAAAGTCAAAGGTAACGAGCTTTGACCTCCACCCGGATATTCCGATGTCCGAGCGACACAATTTTGACCTTGCCAATAATCAGGTTGAAGAAGTGAACAAGAAAGAGCGTTTTCACAGAAACTATGCGGCGATTAAGGTCTTGAAGGATTGTCAAAGCGAAAACCGTTTTGCGACACCCTATGAGCAGAAAATCTTGTCGAGATATGTCGGCTGGGGCGGTATTCCCGAAGCCTTTGACGAACGAGCCGGAGCTTGGCATACCGAGTATGCTATGCTGAAAAATATCCTGACGCCGGAGGAATATGCGTCGGCAAGAGAAAGCACCCTGACTGCCTTTTATACTCCGCCCGAAGTATCTACTGCCATTTACAAGGTGTTGGAACAGATGGGATTTCAGGAGGGCAACCTGCTTGAGCCGTCTTGCGGTATCGGTAACTTCATCGGTATGCTGCCTAAGTCAATGGAAAACGCAAAGGTTTACGGCGTGGAGCTTGATACCGTTTCAGCCGGTATCGCTCAGCAGCTTTATCAGAAATCTTCTATTGCGGCACAGGGCTTTGAGGAAGTAAATGTCCCCGACAGCTTCTTTGACGGCGTTATCGGCAATGTGCCTTTCGGAGATTTCAAAGTCTCCGATAAACGATACGACAAGTACAATTTCTTAATCCACGATTATTTCTTTGCGAAATCGCTTGATAAATTACGCCCCGGCGGTGTGATGTCTCTTGTGACAAGCAAAGGAACTATGGACAAAGAAAACTCCAATGTCCGCAAATATATCGCACAGAGGGCGGAGCTTCTCGGAGCAATCAGACTTCCGAACGACACCTTCAAAGGCAATTCCGGAACAGAGGTTGTATCCGATATTCTGTTCCTGCAAAAGCGAGACAGGCTCATAGATATTGAACCTGATTGGGTTCATCTTGACACCGACGAAAACGGTATTAGGATGAACTCATATTTTGTTCAGCACCCGGAAATGATACTCGGCGAAATGAAAATGGTAAGCGGTCGCTTCGGACCGGAAGCAACCTGTGAGCCGTTTGAAAACGCCGACCTTTCCGAGCTTTTGAACGAAGCGGTATCAAACATTCACGGAGAAATCTCCGAATACGAGGTTGCCGATGAACTGGAGGAAGAAGATAATTCTATCCCGGCAGACCCTACGGTAAGGAACTTCTCTTATACGGTTTTGGACGATAAAATCTATTTCCGAGAGAACTCCCGTATGTCTCCGGTGGAGGTATCGGCAACCGCTGAGAACCGTATCAAGGGTATGATTGGGATAAGGGATTGCGTCCGCAACCTGATTGAACTGCAAACCGAGGATTACCCGGACAGTGAAATCAAACAGGTGCAGGAAAGGCTGAACACACTTTATGATAACTATACAAAGAAGTATGGGCTGATTAACAGTCGTGCCAATACCTCTGCTTTTTCCGATGATAGTTCCTACGCTCTGCTCTCTGCCCTTGAGGTAATCAATGAAGATGGCGAACTGGAACGCAAGGCAGATATGTTCTTTAAAAGGACAATAAAGCCACACAAACCGGTTACGGAAGTAGATACTGCCGATGAAGCTCTTGCTGTATCTATGGGTGAAAAAGCAAGTATTGATATGGAATATATGATGGAACTTTCAGGTAAGAGTGAAGAAGAATTGTTCTCAGACCTGAAGGGTGTAATCTTTCTTAATCCTCTCTATGAGTACGGTAATTCATATGAACCAAAGTATTTAATGGCTGATGAATACCTGTCAGGAAATGTCCGTGAGAAACTTGCGACAGCAAAAAGGTCGGCTGCACTCTATCCGGAAGATTATACTGTCAATGTACAGGCACTTGAAAAGGTACAGCCTAAAGACCTAACCGCAAGTGAGATTTCAGTAAGACTTGGTGCCACTTGGGTTCCGACAGAAATTGTCGAACAGTTTATGTTTGACTTCCTCGATACCCCACGATACGCACAATGGAACATCAAGGTACACTTTTCACAGTTTACCGGTGAGTGGAATATCGAGGGAAAAAGCTATGACCGTTCAAATGTAAAAGCGTACAGCACTTATGGTACTTCTCGTATCAATGCCTATAAGATATTTGAGGAAACACTGAACCTCAAAGATGTCCGAATCTTTGACTATATCGAAGATGATGAAGGCAGAAAGAAAGCCGTTCTTAATAAAAAAGAGACGGCAATCGCACAGGCAAAGCAGGAACTCATAAAGCAGGGCTTTCAAGACTGGATATGGGCTGACCCTGCCCGCCGAGAAAAACTCACGAAGATGTATAACGAAAAGTTCAACAGCATAAGACCCCGTGAGTACGACGGAAGCCACATTGTTTTCAACGGTATGAACCCGGAAATCGAACTCCGTGAACATCAGAAAAATGCGGTTGCACACATTCTGTACGGCGGCAATACACTGTTGGCACACGCAGTAGGTGCGGGCAAGACCTTTGAAATGGTGGCGGCTGCGATGGAGTCTAAACGACTCGGACTTTGCAATAAGTCTCTGTTCGTAGTGCCAAATCACTTAACCGAACAATGGGCGGCGGAGTTCTTGCAGCTCTATCCGGCAGCAAATATTCTCGTGGCGACAAAGCGAGATTTTGAAACAAAGAACCGCAAAAAGTTCTGCGGTCGAATTGCTACGGGGGATTATGACGCAGTAATCATCGGTCATTCTCAGTTTGAAAAAATACCGATGTCCATTGAAAGACAGCGGGCAATTCTTGAGCAGCAGCTTGAAGAACTGACAGACGGTATTATGGATTTGAAGCGAAACCGTGGAGAAAATTTCTCCATTAAACAGCTTGAAAAGTCTAAAAAATCCGTGAAGCAAAAGCTGGAAAAGCTCAACGACCAAAGCCGCAAGGACGATGTTGTTACCTTTGAAGAACTCGGTGTGGACAGACTTTTTATTGATGAGAGTCATTATTACAAGAACCTCTATCTTTACACCAAAATGCGTAATGTGGGCGGTATCGCTCAGACGGAAGCACAGAAATCCTCCGACCTGTTTATGAAGTGCCGATACCTTGACGAGCTTACAGGCGGTCGAGGAACGGTATTTGCAACCGGTACGCCCTACGCATCACCTTATCAACACTAAAAAATACCGAAATTCCGCACTTTTTCAAATGCTGAATTTCACCTCAATACCTGTTTCATCGGATATAAGCACGACATCAATCATAGCTGCCGCTACATCGTGCTTTTCCTGAACCGTCAGTTTATCCCACTGCTTCATAGGTTCTTCCAAAGGTTTTGTGTCAATCGCCTTACGCTTACGGCACATAGTCTGCATTTTTTTATCAAGCTCCGCCTTCTGTTCGTGCAGGGCGCTCACACGCTTCTGAATGTAGTCAAAGAGTACGCTGTCCGCATCAGCGAGCTTTTCCATGAGCTTCTGGATCTCACCGTCAATGCGAATGATCTCCGTCTTGATACTCTCCGTTTCGGTGTCGGGCTTGCTGTCCTCACGCTTTGCGATTTTGAGCTGTTCAATACGCTTCTGCATTTCTTTCAGCACAGCGTCCTCGACCTGTCTCGGCTTTAACTGAATGGGCGGAGTGGGACAGCCGTTCAGCGTAAACTTTCCGTAGTCGATGAAGCGATGATACACCACACCTTTTCTGTTCGCACAGTGATTGAAGTGCATCGCATAGCCACAGCAGGCACATTTCACCATACCTACAAGCCAAGAGTTCATAGCCTTGCCGTTTGTCGGGAACTTGCTCTGGTGCGACTTCCTGTCCTGTACTCTCAGCCACGTTTCCGCAGGCACAAGCCCCTCATGGTAGGCAACCTTGACAAAATGCGTATCATCAAGCCCGGCGTGAACGAACAAACCGTGAATACCGTCATAGGCTTCAATATCGTCAAGCATTTCATATCCTTTGGAAAGAAAATAGCGGTAGACCTCTTTGTCAGCCCTCACATAAAGCGGATTTTCAAGAATACGGCTCAGGTGCGATCTGTCAAGATTGGAAATGCCTGTTTTCGTGCGTGGTGTCGGTCTTGAAGCATTGATACCGTTCTCAGTCATGTAGCGGATAATATCGGTCAGAGAATTTTCAGGGTGCTGATACAGGTCATACGCCACACGCACCGCCTCGGCATTCTCCGAGGGAACAAGCACCGAACCTGTCTTGCCGTTAATAGTCCGTCTTTCGGGAGTGTAGCCGAACTGAACTTTACCACCCTGATAAAAACCTGTTTCCCTTGCCTTAGTCTGGAAAGCATCAGCCACTCTTGCGGCGATCGTCTCACGCTCAAACTCCGCAAAATTCAGCAGATTGTTTCGCATCATTCGCCCCTCTTTTGTCTCCGTATTGAACGGCTCAGAGAGCGAATAGACAGTCACACCGTAGCGGTCAAGCTCGTCCGTGATATTCAAGTATTCCCTCATGTTTCTGCTGAAACGGTCATACTTCTTCACGATGATTCTGCTGATAAGTCCCTCACGGGCATCGCTCATCATCTGCATAAATGCGGGACGGTGCATCACATCTTTGCCCGACTTGCCGTCATCGCAGTAGATACGATAATCGCATTCACCCACAAACCTGATACACTCCTCCTTCTGTGCGGAAATGGACAAACTGTTGTTGCCCTTATCCTTGTCACTAACGGATCGACGAACGTAAATTGCCGTGATACCGTCATTTGTTTTAGTTGATTTTCTCATTGTTGACCTCCAATTGCGTTTGCAATCGGACGGTTGGTTTTACATCTATATCATAGCGCAACCGTCCGAAAATTGCAACAGCTTTGCTGTAACTGTAATCTTTTTCGGCAGATTGCCTTATTATTCAGTTTCTTCCTTTGTTCCGTTGCGGCGCATTGCACCGAGGAAAATATCGTACATCTTGTTGATCTTCTGCTGTCTGATATTTTCGGGAACATCATCGGGGTAAGAAACTCTCACCTTGATACCCTCATCAGACACATAGTCAACTGCCTTCTCTCTCTTTTCTACGGCAGATGTTGTATTCAAATTTTAGTCCTTTCCGACAGCTTTATCTTTCTCGCTGTCTGTCATTTCGGGTTTAGTTATCAGCATCATCGCATCTTTCAGCTCATGCTGGATCGTGTAAGTGTCGCAGTACCAGTTATCGACATAACGCTTGCAGACAGCAAGCTGAATATCCATAGGTCTGCGGCGGAGCGTCCCCTCTGTCATACGCAGTATTTTAGCGACGGCAGGCAGGTAATAAAGACAGTCATCGCCCTTATGCTCCGCTATCTCATTACGCTGTACGGCATAATCGTCCGAGGTGAATTTTGCAATAATTTCATCAACGGACTCCTTGTAAATGCCGTCATAATTGAACAGCATACGCTCTTTATCAAACCGCCCTTTGAACGGGATACCGCTTGCGGCGAGGGCAATGCTTATCAGCTTTCCCTTGTCAGAATTTATTGAAACATATTCCTTGTTGCTGCTCTCATAATCGTCACCAACAAGGAAAACATATTCACTCATTCAAAGCCTCCTTTCCGTCAATTACCGCCTGAGTAGCTATGAGGAAAACTGCTGTGCTTGACGGCAGTATCGTCCTGCTTGTCCTCATCGTCCGTGACCGAGGAAGTATCGTCCGGATCATCATCGGACTGCTCACCCTCACGGAGCTTTTCAAGCTGTTCATGCTCACGCTCGATAGCGGAGAACAGGTCTTTGCCGCTCAGCTTGTACTTGTCGGATAGGAACATAATGTAGAGCTTATTGTACTCTGCCTTATCCTTGTCAAGCTCCTTTGTCTCGTCAGCGATAGTTTTCTCACGCTTGGCGATCTTCTTTTCAAGTTTCGCCAGCTTGTCAGCGATAGAAGTTGTAGCCATATCATCACCACCATTCTGAATTTTAATCGAGCCGAACTACTCAGCCCCACGATAATATTATAGCGCGCTCAGATACCAAAAGTCTATTCGCAGTGCGCATGAAGTTGAGTGCGCCATAAAACTTTTCTTATCGTGAAATTGTTATGGGGAAAATAAAAAGCTGCGGAGCGGAGAACGCTCACACAGCTTGTAACAGGATCATAGCATATAACTTATAGGTTCAAGGTTTTGAGAGAAATAATTCTTTCGTGGTTTAATTGTGATCTTTTTCCCACTCAACTGAATTTCACCATAAGCATCAAGGGCATTAGTTTCAGGAAGATCTTTCTCTAAAATCACGGCATCTTCCAAATCGAAAACTCTTAAAAGTGGATAATATCGTCCGTTATCTAAATACCTCAAATACACAACAGCTTTATTTTTTGCCGCTCGTTTTTCTTTGAATTTAATAAGCATATTTTTACCCTTTGTTATCGCTTCAGATACACAGTAGTGAATAAACTCATTATCGGATTGAGGTGTCGAGAAGAACTTTTGCAGTAAATGTTCAACAATTTCTATTACTGATTCAATACATTGAGGAGTTTCAAGTGTATCAAATAATTCTTGACTTATCTCTGCGTCATAATAACAAAACCAAGAGTGATACTTGTCTTTCCCTCTTTTGGATAATGCAATCTTATCCTCAACCGTACAAGTCGTCAAATTCACATATAAATGATTGAAGTCACCCATGGAAAAATCATTCTCTCTTAATTTCATTACTATCCGATGAAGAATAATGTTTAGCTCCCTGTTTGCAAATCCTTGCGGCATAGAATTGCCTGCAATATTTTCGACCTGACTTCTATACACACGAATATCTTTGATAACATTCATAGCCTGCTCCTATATGTTTATTCTCTTATGAAACACCACTAAATTTCTCCTTTATTATATCATACAGCCCCCGAAAAAGCAATCCCATTCCCAAGAAAACCACCCTCCAAAATCACCGTCATCATCAACAGAAATCCCATGTTGAAACTATGCAAGAGGGAGAATCGTCATGAACAAATTGTAAACTTTTCGGAAAACCATGAGCATTTTCTCAAAAACGTCGGTAGTAAAGTAGAAGGGTATTTTCATGGGCGGTCAGGCAGGGCAGAAATTTGAATGTAACGATAAGCATATCAACATTCAAAATCGGCTCAGGGAGAGCCGAACGGAAGGTTTCACCAGACTGCCGCCCACCCAGCATCATAACTGCGCCGAAGCCCGGTAAAATACTCTCAGAGCTGTGCGGAACAGAGAGAAAGTCGCATAGCTCCAATCACGCAGGAGCGTGAAAAATAGCCGTAGAACGGCAAAATACAAGTGAGGGCGTGAAACGCCCGATCAATTTTCACAAGCACGGTATAAAGTATTACGATTATGGAAAATCGTAAACTTTATACGGCTTGTCAGGGGAAAATTCCCCTAAGACCCCTGAGAGCGATTGCAGGAGCAATCGAAGAACGGCGGCAGAACCGCCGAGAAAGTGAGGACAACACAATGTCAATATTCAAAAAGCCAGAAAAAGGCTTCCTTGCAAAGCTGTTCAAGCATAAGCAAGTCGAGGAGCTTGCGGAGGAACTTGCCCACACCTATGCGGACGAAATGCAGGCGGATACGCTGTCCGATAATCCCGAAACAGATACCGCCGAGGACACCACTGCCGAGCCTGTTCCAATGTTGGAAGTCACGGAATCGGGCGAGGTGGATTTCACAGAACCGCCCGAAACCACCGAGGGCGAATCCCCACCGCAGGACACCGAGCCGAGCGAGGTACGCAAGCACCTTATCACATTCAGAGTGAACGATATGGAGCTTGAAGCAATCAACCGCCGATATACTGAAACAAGTTTCAGAAGCAGGGGTGATTTTTGCAGATATTCTGCACTCACCGTGATGAATGTTGAGGAAGATACCGAGGACATAAAACAGATAGCACGATACATCTCATCTATCTCCAATTCGTTCAATCAGGTAGCCCATAGAGTGAATAAAGGCGGCAAACTCTACGATGAGGATATTGCCGATATGAAAGCGAGGTTAGAGGAAGTTTGGCAGTTACTCGTATCCATACGATCCACACGGGAACATACGGCGCAATTGCTTATATCTGCAACCCAGACAAAACCGCAGACGGCAAATATGTTGTTAGCAACTTGTGCGTATCTACTCCATGTGGAGCATCAGAACAGTTTAGGAACATCAGGCAGTCAGTCGGCACAGGACGAAGCCGAAGCGAGTGCCAGCACATAATTCAGAGCTTTGCCCCCGGAGAGGTCACTCCCGAACGGGCTTTGCTTATCGGGCAGGAGCTTTGCAAGGCATTTTTCAATGACGAGTATCAGTATGTTTTAGCTGTGCATTGCGACCATGAGCATATCCATAATCACATCATCGTGAACAATGTAAATTTCTACACGGGCAAGACCTTTGAAACCGAGCATAATCAGGGCAAAATTCCCGACCGAGCGTGGAGCAAACTCCGCACGATTTCGGACGAACTTTGCAGGAAACACGGACTTTCTATCATTGAAAATCCGCATCTTTCAAAGGGTAAGAGCCATTGGGAGTGGGAGCTTGACAAGCAAAATCTTTCGTGGAAAGAACAGCTTAAACGAGCTATTGACGAGGTTATCAAGGTCAGCGAGGATTTTGAGGATTTCCTTGCAAAGTGTGCTGATTTCGGCATATTGGTTGACTACAATCCCGACCACAAAATAGACCTGAAATTTATGCTTGCGGAGCAAAAGGAACGCAATCCGAGGGCGAAGTTTACAAGAGCAAAAACGCTGGGCTACTTCTATGAGAGCCAGCAGATCAGAAAGCGTATCGAGAGTTACAAGTACCAAATGTCGCACCGCCCGACAGCGAGAATTATTCGCACCACAACCGAGAAATTTCAGCTGTCTCAGGGTTTGACGAATTGGGCAGACCGTGAGAATATGAAGGTGGTAAGCAAGGCACTCAACGAGATGAACGCAAGCAATTCCACCCTTGAAGAATTGGAGAGTGCAGCTCACAGGGCGTTTGCTGAATTTATGGCCATGTCAACTCCGCAGTTTGAATTAAATGACCGTATCTACAAATTGGAGAAGCAAATTCCGGCTATCGAGGAATACCGCAAGTACAAGGTCTACTATAAGAATTATACTTCTCTGGAGGGCAAGGCGAAGAAAAAATACGGAGAGAACTGCCGTTACGAACTCGACCAGTATCATGAGTGCCGTAAAAAGCTGAAAGAACTGTTTCCCGACGGTATCATTCCCAAAATCAAAGACTTGCAGGACGAGCTGAAGAAAGCCCGTGAGGATTATGCCAAGATGAGTGCGGAGCGTAAAGCACTACAGAAAGAAGCGGACAGGCTTTCAAGGCTTGCACAGCAGAAGCGTGACAGTCAGAGAACGCTTGCCCGATATATGGAAAACGAACAGGCTGCCAAGAGAAAGAAAAGTCAGCTTGAATAAAAATACGGCAGGGAGAGCGTTCTCCTTGCCGCAATCAAATGTATAGTTATAGTTCATGTAGGTTGGTAAATAGGTCTATATCTTCTGAAAATATAACTAACCAGCAATCATAACCAAGATTTAGTCTGCATCCAATAGCATCAAAATAACTTTCAAGGCTCATCAATTCATTATAATAATCCAAGTAGGCAGGAATATATATAATTGGCATTGAATCAATATATCTTTTACTTCTTGGATTATTTGTTGGTAAATTATAAGTGCAATTGATTACTCCGTTTTTAATGCTATTGTATTGAAACTCAATACGATAATTATACTTTCCTTGAATACCATGTCTGCCGTAAGCCGCATTTTCTTTTACACTCAGTATTTTGGCATTCGCTTTTACACCATATTTTTGGAAGATCTCTGTCATCAATGCTTTTTCATTTTTGCTGTCAATGTGTGATTTAATAAAGATAAAAGCGATTAAGACAATACCAAAAGCAGCAAATGCAATAGGAACAATTATTTCCATATTCTCACTCCTGAATTAGGAATATCAAGAGCAAACCGAGTGCCTGCCCATATCAATAATTATACATCATCACCGCCAATAAGTCAATCACATATCAACAGAAAGAAAAATATTTTTACATCAGAAAGGAAACAACAGCTATGAGCAAAATAGGTTATATCCATGTTTCCACGGAGCATCAGGAGACAGCGAGACAGCAGGAGATCATGTGCGACTATCAGGTAGACTGCATCTTCTCCGAGAAGCTGTCAGGAGCGAATAAAGACCGCCCACAGCTCAGGGCTATGCTTGACTATGTGCGTGAGGGTGACACGCTCTACATCGAGAGCATCAGTCGTCTCGGTCGCTCCACAAAGGACTTGCTGAACATCATCGACACCCTCACCGAAAAGGGAGTAACGCTCATCAGCCATAAGGAGAACATTGACACCGATACTCCTGCGGGGAAATTTATGCTCACCGTGTTCGCAGCTCTCTCTCAGTTGGAGCGTGAACAGCTCAAACAGCGACAGCGTGAGGGCATCGAGATCGCTAAGGCACAGGGCAAGTATACGGGGCGGAAGCCTATCGAAATCGACTGGACGAGGTTTGGTCAGCTCTATGGGGAATGGAAAGCGAAGAACATCACGGGCAGGGATTTTATGCGGAGAATGTGCTTGTCGGCTAATACTTTCTATCGCCGTGTCAGAGAGTATGAAGCGGAACACGGCATTGCCGAGCCTGTTCCTGCCTGATACGGCATAAAGATGCAATAATTACAGTTATGGTCAGCTTATTTACCGATCCTGGAAGAAAAGAATCATCAGGAACCGAGGTTTACTCCGTCACTTACTTCAGCTCCCTTGTATATAAACTTATCAATTTTAGTCGGAAATTAAACCTGACAAACTCTTGACAAGTAACGAATCATATGATATAATATAAATTAGTTTATATAAATAGATTTATGTTATAGGAGGGCATATGGCACGAAAAGTCAGTATTACAAAGGATATGATACTTGAAGCGGCACTGAGGATGCTTATCAGGGACGGATACCCGTCGATAAACATCAAGACCCTTGCCGCAGAAGCAAGATGTTCCACACAACCGATAGCATGGCACTTTGAGAATATGGAGGGACTCAGGCGAGCTCTTACTGTATATGCTCGGGAATATGCGGAGAAGAAGATTGCATCCTGTGCTGACAATGCGGTGGACGCATTTGAGGAAATGGGTAGGGCATATATAGCTATGGCGAAAAATGAGCCCAATCTATTCAGGTTCCTGTACATCGGTGAAATCCGCATCAGCAAGCCCTTGGGGATCGAAGGACTCGATATCACCGGGAACGATATCATCTCCGGCGATAAGGATATGGCGGCGGGAATAGCACGGCAGACGGGACTTTCCTATAAAAGGGCGCGGGAATGTATCCGCAACACGATAGTATACTCCCACGGTCTGGCTGTCATGATCGCATCGGGGGTGCTTGATATATCGGAGGATGAAGCCATGTGGATGATAAAACACGCATCAGAGTGCTTTGTATCAGGAGGTAACTATGAAAGATAAGGTAAAGCTTGAATATCTTCTGCCGCTGCGGTGTATCGTTTTTCTGCTGTTCTATGTAATCAAGGCGATGCGTATGAACAGCGACATCAGCAGCTGGTCGGTTATAGCTTCCATTACAAATATCTTTACGATATATATACTGACCGTGGCGGCTAAGTCACGCGGAATGACCTATTCACAGCTGATAAACTTCCGAAAGGGGCAGTTTAGGGCGAACGATATACTTCTTATCATTGCGTTTGCGGCTGTTGGTATGGCGGGAATGTTTCTGGCAGCGCTCGTATGCTACGGCACGATCCAGCCCGAGGTATCGGTACGACTTATAGCGCCTATACCGCCGTTCTTTGCGATGGCGAATTTTCTTCTGCTTCCCATCACCGCAGCACTTGCGGAGGACGGACTGTATCTCGGCTGCGGTACGGCGCGTATTGAGAACAAATATGCGGCGGTGATTGTTCCCACATTCTTCTATGCACTGCAGCATTGCTTCATACCGGCGATATTCGATGTGAGATATATGGTGTACAGGTTCCTGATGTTCCTGCCGCTGGCAATGATATTCTGCCTGTATTACCAGAAGAAGCGCAGTCCTCTTCCTTTGATGATAAGCCACGGGTTGCTTGACCTTGCCACGTCATCAAGCATACTTGCAATGTCCGTGATACCAAGTGCATATGAACAGTGGGCAGGCTAAAGCTGCACCTGCTCCGGATCTTGTTATGTTATTCAGAATAACAGATATGCCATGTTTGAGCAGCACTTTTTTTCATGATCAAGGGCAAGATAACAGCTTTACTGATTACAAAGGAGAGTATACTATGTCTAAAGCATTCAAGGAGCATCTGATCATCACTTTTCCGTTCATGCTTGTCTGCTGGGGGCTTTGCATTATCCTGGGCTTTAACGGCATCACTAAGGCGGAGCATCTTTGGATAAATATACCATATATATTGGGTGCATTTTCCACAACAATTGCCTCTTATATCACTTTGAAAAAGAACGGTGAGGTAAAGGGCTTTAAAGACTGGTTAAAAAATGTGTTTGATTTCAGGCAGAGTGCATTGTCATACATAGCAGTGATCATTCTTGCCGCACTCAACACCTTAGTGTTGTGCTTGGCGGGTGGGTATGAAATAAAAGCTCCCCTGTATATGATTATCCTTATGCTCCCCATTATGCTTTTCGGAGGCGGACTTGAAGAGGCAGGCTGGCGGTATATCACATTCCCCGCGTTGGACAAGAAATTCGACTTTGTACCTGCGGCAGTGATAATGGGACTGATATGGGCGTTTTGGCATCTGCCGCTGTTCTTTATCCCGGATGTAAATCAGTACGGACAGAATTTCCTCGCATTCATTTTCGGCTGTATCGGTCTTAGCTTTATACTGGGTGCGATAAGAAAGGTAACAGGTAGCGTATGGCTGTGCGTACTGATGCATATGCTTACTAATGCTGTTCCCGAATCGATCGGATATGATTTCTACGGTGTAAAAGCACAGCTTATCACAATGATCATTATGGCAACAATATCGACCATATGGGTCAAATTATATAAAAAAAAGAGTGCCAAGGCTATTCCTGAACCCTAAAAGAAGAATATTTAAGCCCCTTGACAAATCAGGAATAATATTACTCATCACACACAATCCACATTTGGGATCTCGCCATATCCCAAAATCAGCGGATCGTCATGATATTCAGATAATAGAACAGCACCCTCTCAGATGCGCTCTGAGAGGGTGCTGTCGCTATATATCATTTAGGTATACGCTAATTATGGAATATACCCAAATACTTGTTTTGACTTATACGGAACGGATTATATGTATGCCAATTGACTACGGGCAATTGATACTTTTAGCCGCAAAATATCTGGTAACGCTTGTAATAATCATTAAAAGAACCATAACACTCAGTACGGCAAATGCAATTAGAAAAGAATACGGAAACCACACTCCGATCATTTTGTAGCTTGCAAAGCCGTAACCTGCGATGCTGACTACTATTTTGGGAAGCAGAGGAGTCAATACAAGCAGCGGAATCAGGACGCAGCAGCGTATGCAGAGCCTTTTCTTCTCTTTTTTAAGGATAATCTGCTTCTTGGCAAGGCGCTTTTTCTGTGTAAACATCAGTACAATGACCAGAAGGATCCCAATAACACCTGTGACCGTGATATAGGTTGATACCTTATCCACAGTCGAGCAGGGGTCTAATAGTTCAAACTGCTGCCTATTGATCTGTTCGCCTTTCACAGTTTGATACAGTGAGTTGCCTGCATAATCCGCTGTATATGTCCAGATATTTGAAACAGAGAAAATACCGATGTCCCGCTCTTTATCCACGAGAATGAGGGAGCTGAAATTCGCATTCGTACCAGTGTGATAACGATAACCGTCATAACACAGCCAGCCGTTGTACTGCACCATACCGTTCCCCATGTCGATTTTGTATGCCTCTGGTGTTTCCTGTGATGCAGTAATCGCACTTTTCAGTTTTTCAGGCAGTTCCAGATGTCCGAGCTGCGCTTCTATCCAGAGTGACATATCTTTCGGGGTCGAGCGCAGCCCACCGTCACCGGAAGTCAGTACAGACTCCGGCTCATCATACGGAAGAAGTCTCCGGAATAACCAGCGGTAGCCTTGTGTTGTCGGGATATGATAGCCGCTGTGCGTCATTCCGATCGGCTGTAGAATTTCATTCGTGACGTATTCCTCAAACGGCACACCGCTGACGGTTTCTGTGATATATGCGAGAATGTCATATCCGAGATTGCAATACTGAAATTGTGTTCCTGGCTCATATACAAGTTCAATATTTTCAGCGATATGCGCTATCTCCTCATTGGAAGGAGAACTATCACTGACCGGATACTGCATCATAGTTGAATTGGGGATACCGGAACAATGCTCCAAAAGCTGCCAGATCTTTGTATCCTGCGGCTGTCCGTTCCAAGTGACGTTCCACCACGGCAGATAGTCTGATACGTTGTCCTCGATGGAGAGTTTTCCTTCCTCCTGCAAAAGATATATCGACAGCGCAGTAAACGCCTTCGAGCATGATGCAATACCAAAAACCGTATCCTCAGTTACGGGAGTTTGCTCATCTATATTTGCATAACCCCAGTTTTTATAGCTGACCTCAGAGCCATTCACCAGAGTAACGGCGAGTCCAGGCGGATCGTCTTTCTCTATTTTTTCCTCTACAAAAGCATTCCACTCCGTATTATCCAAGACGGTATCCGCAGCAGATGCCCGAAGCGGTGCTGCGATCAGTATAGGCAGCGCAAGAGTTACTGCTAAGGCTCTTGTTATCATTTTTTTGAACATCAACATATTTCTCCTATCTAATCATTGTAATCATAAAACAGCTTATCAAGCAGCTTGTCAAGCCCACGCTTGTCACCGAGGGCAGCCCTGATAAAAATGCCGATATTGCAGAGCATCAGCTTCAGATAGAGCCAGTCACCCATATCATCGTATTTTCTTGTGGAATTGATAAGTACGTTTTTATGCAGAACGGTATATTTCTTTCCTTTACGCTTACCATATGCTTTCTATAGCTTGGCAGTCGCAGCATCTTCGTAAGAGTAAAATGATCCGCGTCTTCCCCTCCGGTGTCAAAAATGGTATAATGGAGTCCTAAGCAAGTCACTGAACTGTTTTAGACCAATTGAGACAGTCTAAATCAGTCCAATGGACTAAATTGGAGTAAATTAGACTGACACGAGGAGGAATCGGTATGCAATCGGAAACCACAACAGCAATCACAGCAGTGAAACAGGATGTACGCCTGCGGGAATGGGCAGAACAACTCGAAGCACAGCAGGCAAGCGGACTGACCGTCCCGCAGTGGTGCGCGGAAAACGGCATCAAAACTAAGAGCTTCTATTACCGACTGCGAAGGGTCCGGGAACAGTATATCCAGTCTGCACACGCCGTCGTTCCACTGTCTGTACCGCAGCAGCAAAGTGCAGATATCCAGATTGAGAAGAACGGTCTGCATATCTCACTGCCGACCAGTATTACGCAGGACACGCTGTTGGCATTGGTGAATGCGTTATGCTGAACGATCTTCCTGCCGGTCAGCAGGTCTATCTGATCACCGGATATACCGACCTTCGCCGCTCAATCGACGGACTTGCATCAATTATACAAGGTCAGTTAAACCTTGATCCGTTCAGCCCCGCCCTGTTTCTGTTCTGCGGCAGACGGCGGGATCGCATCAAATGTCTCCTCTGGGAATCAGACGGGTTTCTTTTGCTTTACAAAAGGCTAGACAACGGCTGTTTTAAATGGCCGCGCAGTGAGATGGAAGCAAAACTGCTTACTCCGCAGCAGGTCAGATGGCTGCTGGAAGGGTTGAAAATTGAACAGCCGAAGGCAATTCGTGAAGGAAAACCGGGCGCATTATATTGAAGAAAAAAGCAAGGAAAATCGGCCATTTTCCTTGCTTTTTTGCATGTTTTATGGTATAATATAAGTAGATAATACGAACGGAGGAGTGCGGTATGTCTGAGCAGAATGCAGTCCATAATGAACTGTCATTAGCGCAGGAAAATGCTGCGCTCCGTTCGCGTGTTTCAGTTCTGGAAGAAGAACTTGCTTTGGTGCAGGAACAGCTCGCATGGTTAAAAAAGCAGGTCTTCGGACGCAAAACAGAACAAAGCTCTGTCATCATAGACAACGGTCAGCAGCTTACACTGTTCCCGGAAGAACAGGAACAGTCTGTGAAACCCGCCGAAGAAACCATAACTGTCCCGGAGCATAAGCGCAAGAAAAAGCGTACACATGATGATTGGATGAGTAAACTGCCTGTCGAGGAGATCGAGCATAAGGAAGAACATCCTGTCTGCGAGATCTGCGGAGCGGAGATGAAGGAGATCGGCAAGGAAAAGGCTTATGACGAACTGGTCTTTACGCCTGCGAAATACCACATCCGCCGTCATATCGTATATACATATAAGTGTCCGGAGTGCGGTGAATATCCATCTGATCATGACAACGAATCTGATGACATTGAGCGCTGCAATATCCGCCGGGCATACTATCCGAAGCCGATGATTCCGGGCAGCTTCTGCTCACCGGAACTGATGGCGCATATTGTATATGAAAAATATGCCAAAGCTGTGCCGCTGCACCGACAGGAAAAAGATTTGGCATCGAAGCATATTCCGCTGCTGAAAGCAACCATGTCTAACTGGATCCTGACCGCAGCGGAGAAATGGTGTCTGCCTGTTGTAGAGAAAATGCATGAACTGCTGCTAACCAGTTCTGTGATCCATGCTGATGAAACCCCGGTTCAGGTTCTGCATGAGGAAGGCAGAAAAGCGACAACCGACTCCAAGATGTGGGTGTACTGCAACGGCAAAATGAATGACCGCAGCATCGTCATTTTCGATTACCAGCCGACCAGAAAGGGCGAGAATGCGCAGGCATTTCTGCAAGGATTCACCGGCTATCTGGTACGGGATGGATACAGTGGGTATCATAAGGTCACCGGCGTAAAGCATGTCGCGTGCATAATTCATGTTCGCCGGGCTTTTGTCAACGCGATGCCGAGTGAAAAGCCAATTTACGGTGTATCATACGCAACAGAAGCAGTCAAATGCTTCGACCGTATCTACCATGAAGAAAGCCAGCTGAAAGAAATGTCAGCGGACAAAAGAAAACAACAGCGTCTTGCAAAGATCAAGCCTTTGCTGGACGGGCTTTTTGCGCGGCTTGAAACTTTACAGGTCAGCGGGAACGGTAATCTGGCGAAAGCGGTGAATTATGCACTGCATGAAAAGACGAATCTCTACACATTTTTAGAGGACGGCAATGTTCCTCTTGACAATAATCGCGCTGAAAATGCGATTCGCCCGTTTACCGTTGGCAGGAAAAACTGGATTCATTGTAATACAGCGAATGGTGCGAAAGCAAGCGCTGTACTTTATTCGATCCTGGCAACGGCTCAGGCAAACGGATTGAACACAGAGCAGTACCTGACGGAGCTGTTCTCGCAGCCTGTCGGGACGATCATTTTACCACTTAATACATGATGCTACTAGCCTCGCCATTCCGGCAAGGCTAGTTCTTTACTGCAAGGCGTCGATTGTTTGTCGCATACTTCAGACAGGCTCACCGAGGTGAGCCTGTTTCTTTGATAGTATACGTTAGCGGTTGACGCTTACCATTATCAGACGGAGCTTTCTGACCTGCTTTTGAAAAATGTATGCTCTGAATAAATGACGGTTATCTTTTATATTACCTCAGCTCTCCGTGCTTTTCATAGTCGGAGACCTGTACTGTTTTGTTTTCATCGCTGACAAATACCACTCGCGGACGATGTACCTTTACCTCCTCAGGAGTCATTGACGCATAAGCCATTATGATGACGCGGTCGCCTTTTTGTCCCGAACGTGCAGCAGCTCCGTTAAGGCAGATGACTCCGCTTCCGCGTTCTCCTGCTATAACATAGGTCTCGATACGGCTTCCGCTGTTCACGTTGACAATGTGGACCTTTTCATATTCAAAAAGTCCTGCAGCGTCCATAAGTTCCTCATCGATGGTGACGCTGCCCACATAGTTGAGCTCAGCCTGCGTGATAACAGCGCGGTGTATCTTGCTTTTTAACATGGATACCTGCATCATGCTCCTCCTTATACGTCTTCGGTGAAGAAGTTGTCGATAAGGCGGGTCTTGCCGATATATACAGCCATTGCACAGAGTGCAGGGCGGTCAAGAGATGTTATCTGCTGCATTGTAGCGCAGTCAACTATCTTGACATAATCGATTCTGGCAAGAGGTTCAGCTTCTATGAGCTTTTTCATTTCTCCGATGACAGCGGAGCAGTCGCTCTCGCCATTTCTGACCATATCCATTCCGAGAAATACAGCCTTGGAGAGTACAAGGGCAGCCTTCCTTTCGGCTTCGTTAAGGTAAGTGTTTCTTGAACTCTTTGCAAGTCCGTCAGCCTCGCGGACGATAGGACAGCCGATTATCTCAATGTCCATGTTGAGGTCATCCGCCATGTGGCGGATAACGGCAAGCTGCTGAGCGTCCTTTTTGCCGAAGTATGCGCGGTCAGGCTTTACGATATTGAAAAGCTTCGATACTACGGTGCATACACCTCTGAAGTGCACGGGACGGCTGAGACCGCAGAGCTCCTGAGTGAGAACAGTCATGTCCACAAAGGACGAAAATCCCTCATGATACATCTCTGAAGGCTCAGGATTGAAGATAAGGTCGCCGCCGTGTTCTTCTACCAGCTTTGCGTCGCGGTCAATATCACGGGGATAGCTTTCAAGGTCCTCTGCAGGGCCGAACTGCATCGGATTTACGAAATCCGACACAACAGTCCTGTCGTTATCGCGGTGAGAGGCGTCTATAAGGCTTGCGTGTCCCTCATGGAGATATCCCATTGTGGGAACGAGTCCCACTGTAAGCCCCTGAGCTCTCCATTCCTTTACCTGTGCACGGACTTCATCTACAGTTTTTACAATTCTCATTTCACTTTTCCTCCCTCATAAGCTGTTCGATAACATCATCTTCGATAGCGTAGCTATGCTCCTCAGCAGGGAATGTTCCCTCCCTGGTCTCGCTGATATAGTCTGCGATGCCTTTGCGCATGAGCGCTCCGACCTCAGCAAAACGCTTGACGAATTTAGCCGTGTGACCTGTGGTAAGGCCCAGCATATCCTGATATACCAGTACCTGTCCGTCACAGCCGCTGCCTGCGCCGATACCGATAGTAGGGATAAAGAGTTTACCTGTGATGATGTCCGCAAGCTTAGCGGGGATCCCCTCCAGCACGACTGCACAGGCGCCTGCCTCCTGTATCTTCAGAGCATCATCGATGAGCTTCTTAGCCTTGTCAAGGCTCTTGCCCTGTACCTTGAAGCCGCCGAAGGCGTTAACAGACTGCGGAGTAAGACCGAGATGTGCAACAACGGGAACAGACGCATTGACGATAGCCTTTATCTGTTCGCAGACCTCAGCGCCGCCCTCAAGCTTTACTGCATTGGCGCCGCCCTCTTTAATGAGCCTGCCTGCGTTGATAACAGCTTCCTGTACGCTTACCTGATAGGACATGAAAGGCATATCAGCAACTATGAAAGCATTCTCTGCACCTCTTGAAACTGCGGCGGTATGATGGATCATATCCTCCATAGTAACAGGGAGAGTGTTCTCATAGCCAAGCATGACCATTCCAAGTGAATCACCGATGAGTATGGCATTCACACCGCACTCGTCAATGATCTTCGCTGTTGTGTAGTCATAAGCAGTAAGCATCGTGATCTTGTCACCTGATTGCTTCTGCCTCAGAAGGGTTGAAACAGTGTTTTTCATATTCATTTTTCTCCTAAAAGATGTTACCTTTCCGGGTCAGCGGATAAGATACAAGATTAGTATAACACAAGAATACGAATAAATCAAGAACAAAAACGCTTTTATGTTGACAACTATTACCTAAGAAGAGCTTTCATTTCTGTGTAATCTGACTCAGGGTGGCGCTTTTGTGCCATTTCTGTCAGCTTTTTTGTAACCGATTTGTAAATATCTGCGTCTATATCGTTTTCAATGCAGGAAATATGCTTCTTTACCGTAGAAACGTCATTCCGCTCTACAGGACCTGTCAGTGCGCCGACAGGTCCTGCAGCGAGGATACGCCGTATATTGCTCATCACAAGGGGGCTGAGGGCGGCAATGGCCTCATCTCCGCTGAATCCGCACTGCTCAAGGAGAGCCTTGCTTTCCTCCATGAGACCGCATACAAGGTTGCTTGCAACACAGCAGGCGGCGTGGTAGCGTATCTTGATATTGCTGTCGATAATGCGGGTGGGGTTGCCCATGGCAGAGAATATGTCTTTCCACTCCTCTGCGCAGTCGCCCTCAATACAGAAGAAGGAGTTTTTCAGTTCCTTGCAGGAATCGCTTTTGCTGTTGATAGGAAAAAGAGGGTGTATTGAAGTGCCCTTTGCGCCGAAGTCCGATATATTCGGGAAGGCCTCCTCAGCTGACATAGCTCCGCTGCAGTGGCACAGCTGTTTTCCTTTGAGAAGCTCTTTCGGCAGCGAAAGATAAGTGTCCTTTATAGCGCCGTCGGTGACTGTGAGAAAAACAGCGTCACTGCCAATAATCAGCTGTTCGGGAGACAGAAAGAGCTCTGAACCTGTAAATTCCGCAGCCTCACGGGCTGAGCGCTCTGTACGGCTGATATATCCCGATATTTCCATGCCGTTTTCCGAAAAATACTTTCCGAGAGAGACACCTACCTTGCCGGCGCCTATAAATCCGATTTTCATATAGTTCACCTCTGAGTAAAATAGTCTGCATAGCGATTATAACATATAAGTCCGAAAATAGCAACATACGCAGGAAAATAAAGGGACGGCATCAGCCGCCCCTGACATTCATAGCCCAGCTCTCCGCAAGCGCGGCATCCTGCGTCAGCCTGAATACTTCTGCCGGTGTGCTGACACTGAGCGGCACTGTCACCAAGAGCGGGAGGGAAGATGCAGGATATTTTACTCTTACGCATCTTCCATAGCTTTCTTTTCCACAAATCCGCCTATTGCCTGAAATGTTGATTTCTCAGCCCAGAAGATACCACAGTACAGTCCCGTGACAGCAAAAGACACTCTACACAGCAGATCATTCAGATACAGAGGGACAGAATATCGCTCAAAGCGGATCGGCGCTCCGCCGCCGATATATTTGCCTGTGTCCAGCAAAAAAGCGATCTCTTTCAGCGTTCCTTTCGTCATACGGTTATCGCAGTCTATGGTCACAATAATATCGCCAGTCGCATTAATGATCCCTGCGTTTCTGACCTTGGCAATACACCTGTCACCGTTGGAAATGACCTTTGCACCATGTTTCTCTGCGATCTCCGCAGTCCTGTCAGTACAGCGATTGCAGACAACGATGATCTCCACCTGACCGCCGTAATACTTTACGGCGGCTTTTATGGAACGGATACACCTTGCCACATATTTTTCCTCGTTATGGGCGGGAATAATAACCGAGATGCTTTTCATGATGATGTTTCCCTCCGCAGATATATCTGTTTCCAGTGATCTATCATTTTCAGATAATCATGTTCCATATCATCGGCATTTAAGCTGCCATTGCTTATCTTTTCAAATAAATAACCTTCACAGGCAAGATATATGTTCCTATATATCATTTCAAGGTCAAGACCTTCTATAAACTGATCAGGGGTAATGCTGATATTAGTAGTCTGATAAGCAAATCTTGAATAGCTGTTTATAAAGTCCGAAACGTCCGCTTTTACCTCTGGTTCATTATCATAGTATGCTTTCAGTTCAAATATCACACATTCAGGGTATGAACGAAGCATATCGGTTATTGTCTTTAATGAATGTGTAAAAGCATCAAAAAAGTTCTCGCTGTCATAGCATCCTTGTTCTTTTATTCTTTGACTCTTTATCTCAGCACAATATTGCAGAAGATACAGATAAAGCTCTTTTTTGTTCTTAAAATAATAGAATAAAAGAGATTTGCTTATCCCTGCTTCTGCTGCGATCTCATTTATAGGGCTTTTCTTGTATCCATATTGCGAGAATACACGCAGAGCAGCATTTATGATAGAGGTGCGCTTATCATCTGGCAAACTAAGAAAGCTGTTATTCATATTATCCCCCTTGACCGCTTGGTCAATTAAATTATAACACGACTGACCGTTTTTGACAAGACCCTTTTCATAATTAAAAAAACAGGGCAATGCCTTCCACTCACGGAGGACATTGCCCTTTCCTTATGTTATGATCGTATTAGTCCTGAATTTCCTTCATCATAGTCGCACCGTCCTTGAAGCCAATCTTGTAGGCAGCTCTCATTTAAATCATATTTTTTTAGTATTCCTGACTCGATTGATCGTCCGTTCAAATTCACCGCTGTCGAGCCATTCAGCAAGAAAGAACTGTTCAAGCATAGGGACTGTGCAGGAATAAAATCCGACAGTCTGTTCATATAGAGGCAGCAGTTTCTCAGGCAGAAGCATATAGGCAACACGAAGTGAGGGAGCGATAGTCTTTGAGAAGGTGTTGATGTATATGACATGATCGTTTTCCGTCTGTGCAAACAATGTCTGCGGTGCTGTTCCGTTCAGAGTGTATTCAGAATCATAGTCATCCTCAATAATGACCGCATTCCTCTGATACGCCCATTCCAGATAGACCTGTCTGCGCTTAGCAGAAGCAGTTACGCCACTTGGAAAGCTGTTGAAAGGCGTGACATGGAGGATCTCTGCACTTGTTCTGATGAGTTCATCAGTACGGATACCCTCTCCGTCCATTTCAAGCATATCACAAACAGCACCGTTTGCCTTATAGACTGCTTCTATTTTTTCGTAAGAGGGCGATTCCAACGCAACGGTCTTTCCTCTGCCAAGCATCTGGATACAGATCCCGTACAGGTATTCAGCCCCCGAACCAATAATGACCTGTTCTCTGGATACATTGATATTTCTGCATCTTGAAAGATAGCGGCATATCGCATCACGAAGCTGTGAACAACCACCCTTTGGAGATTTCATCAGTATCCGTTCCCCGTAATCAAGGATCACTTTTCTCAGCATTGCTGCTACCGAGGAAAACGGAATATTGTCGTTATGCAGAATATGATCCCTGTCTATTTGAAAGATCGTCTCCTCTGTTGCAGAAACAGGGAAGAAGCTCTCGACAGCGTATTTCACATAGCAACCGCTTCGCAGACGCATTTCACAGAACCCTTCATCGCAAAGCAGTTGATAAGCGTGTTCTATCGTCGGGAGACTGACAAGACAATCTCTTGCAAGCTCTCGTTTTGAGGGGAGTTTTGCACCATGTACAAATGCTCCCGATATGATTCTATTGCGCAGTTCATTGTAGACCTGCATATAAGCCGGCACGCTGCTTTCACGGTCAATTCGGATATGCATTTTCCCCACCTCTTACTTTGATTATACTACTTTCTTAGGCGTTTGGCAATCGTTTGAAAGAAATATTCATAAACTGTAAAATCCTCGGTCAGTTCCGGATGAAAAGCGGTTGCAAGCTGATTATCTTGTCTGACTGCAACGATCCTGTTATCGTGTGAAGCAAGAACTGTGACATTATCACGCACATTCGTTGCATACGGTGCGCGGATAAATGGCATTTCGATTTCTTTCCCTGCAAATATATCGACACAGCGAAAGCTGCCGAGCTGTCTGCCGTAAGCATTCCGATGCACAGATATATCCAATGTTCCAAAGCAAGGAGTACCGCCGCCTGATATTTCTTTTGCAAGAAGGATCATACCGGCACAAGTCCCAAAAACAGGCAAACCATTCTGTATCATTTCCTTTAACGGTTCAAGCAGGTCAAGCTCTGTCAGAAGTTTCCGCATCGCTGTACTTTCACCGCCCGGTAGGATCAGACCGTCAAGTTCCGTCTGAATGTCATGTCTCTTGCGTATCTCCACTGCCTCAGCACCAAGCTGACATACCTTTGCGGAATGCTCTGCAAAAGCTCCCTGTACTGCAAGTACACCTATCCGCATTATTTACCTCTTTCTTCCATAATGAGCTTGATCTCGCTCTCATTGATACCGACCATAGCTTCACCAAGTCCAGATGAAAGTTCAGCGATCAATTTTGCATCATTATAATTCGTAACAGCCTGTACGATCGCACTCGCACGTTTTACGGGATCGCCGGATTTGAAGATGCCCGATCCAACAAACACACCTTCTGCACCGAGCTGCATCATCAGTGCGGCATCGGCAGGTGTCGCAACACCGCCGGCGGCGAAATTTACGACCGGAAGTCTGCCCGTATCGTGAACCTGTTTCAGCAGCTCATACGGCACTTGAAGTTTCTTTGCTTCTTCATAAAGTTCGTCCTCACTGAGCGATACAGCATGACGGATCTGTGTATTCATCATTCTCATATGACGAACTGCCTGCACGATGTCGCCGGTACCAGGCTCGCCCTTTGTTCTTATCATAGATGCTCCCTCGGCAATACGGCGAAGGGCTTCACCAAGATCTCTGGCGCCGCAGACGAACGGCACTTTGAATTTTCGCTTATCCACATGGAAAACATCATCGGCAGGCGAAAGCACCTCGCTTTCATCAATATAGTCGATCTCGAT
>JGI24707J26582_10000604_pt1 | contig 27994 bp, 44 predicted proteins | sample BioPla1DNA1_FD_26582 | JGI IMG/M metagenome (IMG submission 26582)
TCCCATAAGGATTAATGCTATGCCTCCTATTTTAGAAGATTTTCTATGGAATAATTTAGCTAATCCNAAAATTATTAGTGNAGAAGGCCAATAGGTTTTTAAATAAAANTTAAAATCAAAACCCATAGTTTCTTTCATTAAAAAACCAAGACCTATTAAGATTAATATAATTCCAGTAATAATACTAGATACCATTTTCATACCCCCTTATATATTTATTCATATTTAGAATATAGGATTTAATAGATGATAACAATATGATTTCTAATATATTTTAATAGGAGTATGGTACTATATAACTTGTATTATTTAAAATAATAGGGTATTCTATTTTAAGAAGGAATTTTATAATGGGGGGAAAACAATGAAAAATAAAATTTTATCCATAATGTTAATATGTGTATTTGCCTTCTCATCTATAGCTTTTGCAGATGCTGAAACACATGAAGTGGTAGTAAGTTTAGGAAAAAATTTGTCAGATGAGCAGCGAAAAGAAATGTTAAATTTATTTGGAGCAGATGAAAATACTAAAATAATTGAAGTTACCAATGAGGAAGAAAGAGAATACTTAGGTGAATATATAGATGAAAAATTGTTAGGAACTCGTGCTATATCTTCTGTTTATGTAGAGAAACTTCCAGAAGGCGAAGGGATTACAGTAGATACAAGAAATATTACTTGGGTAACCAATGATATGTATAGAAATGCAATTGTAACTGCTGGGATAAAAGATGCAAAAATAGTAGTAGCAGCACCTTTTCAAGTTTCAGGTACAGCTGCCTTAACTGGTGTAATAAAAGCTTTTGAAGATATTACTGGAGAAGAAATTACGGAAATAGAAAAGAAAGTAGCCAGTGAAGAAATTGCCAAAACTGCAACACTAGGTTCTGAAATTGGACAGGAAGAGGCAGAAGAATTAATATCTAGTATTAAGATGTATGTGGTGAAAAATAATGTAAAAAGAAAAGGTTCTATAAAAAAAGTAGCAGAAGAAATGGCTGAGGATTTAGGTATTGAATTAACTAAGGAACAAATGGATCAAATCGTTTCTTTAATGAAAGGCATATCAAAATTAAATTTAGATATAAATGAAATAAAAGGTCAATTACAAGATATATCTGGTAAAATTGATAAAATAACAGAGCAAAATATAGAAATTAGATCTTTTTTAGAAAGAATACTAGATGCCATAACTAATTTCTTTAGTAAATTTTTTAAATAAAATGGAGGTAGAATTTTTATGAAACAATTTAGACTAAGATTTGCACCAAGTCCTACAGGATATTTGCATATAGGAGGCCTTAGGACTGCATTGTACAACTATTTATTTGCTAAACATAATAAGGGAAAATTTATTTTACGTATAGAAGACACAGATAGAACTAGATATGTAGAGGGTGCCATTGAAAATTTAATAGAATCTTTAAATTGGGCAGGAATTGAATATGATGAGGGAGTATTTCTAGAAGATGGAAAGCTTGTTCAAAAAGGAGACTATGGTCCCTATATTCAATCTGAAAGATTAGATATATATAAAAAATATGTAGATGAATTAATAGAAAAAGGGGATGCCTATTATTGTTTCTGCTCGAAGGAAAGACTAGATAGTGTAAGGGAAGAACAAAAGACAAAGGGTTTAATTCCAAGATATGATGGTTTTTGTAGAAATTTAAGTCTAGAAGAGGCTCAAAAAAGAATAGAAAATGGAGAAGAATATGTGGTAAGACTTAAATTACCTCATAATAAAGATATTAAATTTCATGATATGGTAAGAGGAGATATAGTTATAAATACAGATGATATGGACGATCAGGTACTATTAAAATCTGATGGTTATCCAACTTATCATATGGCAGTGGTTATAGATGACCATTTAATGAATATTACCCATATAGTAAGGGGAGAAGAATGGTTACCATCCACTCCAAAACATGTATATCTTTATGAAGTATTTGGTTGGGAAAAACCTACTTATGTTCATTTACCTACAGTATTAAATAAAGATAGAAAAAAATTAAGTAAACGTCATGGAGATGTTTCTGTAGAGGATTTTAGGGCAAAAGGTTACCTTCCAGAAGGTTTAGTAAATTATTTAGCACTTGTAGGCTGGAGCCCTGAAGACAATGAAGAAATATTTAATATGGATGAATTAATTGAAAAATTCAGTTTTGAAAGGGTTTCTAAAACTGGTGGTATATTTGATATAGATAAATTAGATTGGGTAAATGGCCATCATATACGAGATTATGATATAGATAAATTAACTAAAATGTCCATACCTTATTTAATAGAATCTGGATATATAGATGAAAAAGTGGCTGAAGAAAACTATGATTGGGTTAAAACTATTATTATAACAATACAAGAAAGTCTATCTAAACTTTCAGAAATACCAGAAAAAGTAGAGATTTTCTTTAATAATGAAATAAAACCAGAAGATGAAAAAGCAATGGAAATGCTGAAAGGTGAGCAAGTACCTAATCTACTTAATGCTTTTAAAGAAGAATTAAGTGAAATAGAAGAAATAGATGAAGACTTTGCTAAGACTATTATGAAAAAAATTCAAAAATCCACTGGCGTAAAAGGGAAAAATTTATTTATGCCTGTTAGAATTGCATTAACTGGGAATAGTCACGGACCAGAATTAGTGAATATAATATATATATTAGGCAAAGAAAATATATTAAAAAGAATTCAATATGTAGAAGAAAATTATTTATAAAATAACTTACTTTTTGGGGGGCTGTCCTCCAAAAAGTAAGTTATTCATCTAACAATCATAAATTGTTTATTGTGAATTGTGAACTGAATAAGAAAGGAGGCCAATATGAAACTATACAATACTTTAACTAGAAAAAAAGAAGAATTTATACCAATTGAAAAAGGCAAAGTAGGTATTTATGTATGTGGTCCTACAGTTTATGATTATATACATGTGGGAAATGCTAGACCTGCAGTGGTTTTTGATACTTTGCGAAGATTTTTTATATATAAAGATTATGATGTAAAATATATTACAAATTTTACAGATATAGACGATAAGATAATTAATAGGGCTAATGAAGAAGGAGTTTCAGCAAAAACTATTGCTAATAAATATATTGAAGCTTTTATAGAAGATGCAAAGGGACTTAATTTATATGAAGAAAACACCACCCATCCAAGGGCTACAGAATTTGTTCAACCAATGATAGATTTTATACAGGCCTTAATTGATAAAGGGGCAGCTTATAATGTAGATGGGAATGTTTATTTTAATATAGAGGCTGCCAAAGACTATGGAAAACTATCTAAGAAAAATATTGAAGATTTAATTTCTGGCGCTAGAGTAGAAGTGTCCCAGGAAAAGAAAAACCCATTAGATTTTGCCCTATGGAAAAAGGCCAAAGAAGGAGAACCTTATTGGGATAGTCCCTGGGGGAAAGGTCGTCCAGGTTGGCATATAGAATGCTCAGTAATGGCTAAAACTTTATTAGGAGATACCATAGATATACATGCTGGTGGAGAAGACTTACAATTTCCCCATCATGAAAACGAAATTGCTCAATCAGAAACTTTAACTGGAAAACCCTTTGCAAATTATTGGTTGCATAATGGAATGCTTACTATAGATAATCGTAAAATGAGCAAATCCTTAGGTAATTTTTTCACTGTTAGGGAAATTGGAGAAGAATTTGATTTAGAAGTATTAAGGTTTTTCTTATTATCTGCCCATTATAGAAATCCCATTAACTTTAATAGAGAGGTAATGGAACAATTAGAAAATGGACTAGAAAGATTGTATAATACTAAGAAAAACTTAGAATATTTATTAGATATGGCAGAAGATAGTAAAGTAGAAAATGGAGAAATAAATAAAATAAATAAATATAAAGATGAATTTATTAAATCCATGGAAGACGATTTAAACACTGCAGATGCCATAGCTAGTTTATTTGACATATCTAAATATGCCAATACTAATTTTAATGAAAAAACTTCTAAATTTGTGATACAATATACTTACAATACTTTTATGGAATTAGCAAATATATTAGGTTTATTATATAAAGAAGAAGAAATATTAGAAGAGGAAATATTAGAATTAATAGAAAAAAGAACTCAGGCTAGAAAAGAAAAAAATTACCAATTAGCAGATAAAATTAGAGATGATTTAAAAAACAAGGGAATTATATTAGAAGATACTCAAGAAGGAGTTAAATGGAAAAGAATCTAAAGAGTATAATAGAAGGGGGAAATACATTGAAGGTAGAGCTATTACGTTATACTAAAGATGGGGAGAAACTTATAGCTTCAGCTGCTAAGTTGTGCTATTCCCCTGTAGGTATTAAAGAAATAGAAGATGAATTAGATGAGAGGTCTATAGAAAGATTTTTAAACATGTTAGTAGACTTAGGCCATGAGTCGCCTATAGAACATGTAAATTTTACCTTTGGAGTAGAGGGAGTTTCTAGAACTTTAACTCATCAGTTAGTAAGACATAGAATAGCTAGTTTTTCTCAACAATCCCAAAGATATGTAAAATTAGATCAATTTGAATATATTATGCCACCTTCTATTGAAGAAGATGAAGAGGCAAAAAAATTATTTATAGAATCCATGGAAAAAGATCAAGAATATTACAATAAAATCACAGATATTTTATTTAATAAATACTATGAAAAGTATTTGGAAACTGGGAAAATGGGAGAAAGGGAAGCTAGAATTAAAGCAGAAAAAAAAGCCATAGAAGATGCTAGATATGTATTTCCCAATGCATGTGAAACTAAAATAGTATTTACTATGAATGCTAGAACTTTAATGAATTTCTTTCGACTTAGAACCTGTGAAAGAGCCCAATGGGAAATAAGACAATTAGCTATAGAAATGCTAAAAAAGGTTAAAGCTGTATATCCTAATTTGTTTAAAAATGCTGGGCCTAGCTGTTTAAATGGCCCTTGTCCAGAGGGAGCAATGACCTGTGGTAATATAATAAAGGTTAGGGAAAAATTTAGTAATTTATAATATTTGGATAAATGAAAGTAGGAATAAACTATGGAAGAACAATATGTAGTTGGTAGAAATCCAGTACTAGAAGTTTTAAAATCTAGTAGGGAAGTAGAGAAACTTTATATTCAAAAAGGAGAATTAAAAGGCTCTATAAATAAAATAGTTGGAATAGCCAAGGAAAGAAATATAATAATACAAAGAGTAGATAAAAATAAATTAAATCAAATATCTAAGGGAAATCATCAGGGTGTAGTTGCATTAGTTGAGGCCTATACTTACTCTACCATAGAGGAAATATTAAATTATGCAAATAAACTAAAAGAAGACCCTTTTTTAATAATTTTAGATGGTATAGAAGACCCTCACAATCTGGGAGCTATAATTCGAACAGCTGAATGTGCAGGAGCCCATGGGATTATTATTCCCAAAAGAAGGGCAGCCTCAGTAAATGAAACTGTATACAAAAGCTCTGCTGGTGCCGTAGAACATATTTTTGTGGCTAAAGTCAATAATATTTCAGACACTATAGAAAAGTTAAAAGATGAAGGTCTATGGATATATGGTGCAGATATGGAGGGCGAAGATTATTATTTTAATATGGATTTAAAGGGGCCTATTGCTTTAGTAATAGGTAGCGAGGGCAAAGGATTATCAAGACTTGTTAAAGAAAAATGTGATTTCCTATTAAAGATTCCCATGTTTGGAAAGGTTTCTTCCCTTAATGCTTCAAATGCAGCCTCAGTATTAATATATGAAATAATAAGGCAGAATTATGAGGAAAAAAGGTAAAAAATATAAAGAGTATCTTTTTGTAGATGGTTATAATATAATTAATTCCTGGGACAATTTAAAGGAGTTAAGTAGTATAAGTTTAGAGATGGCCAGGGAAGAATTAATTGAGATAATGTCAGAGTATCAAATTTATTCTGGTATTAAAATAATAATTGTATTCGATGCTCATTTAGTGAGAGGAAATAGTGGTTTAGTGGAGAATATTAAGGGGATTCAGGTAATATATACAAAGGAAAACGAAACAGCAGATCAATATATTGAAAAGACATTAGATGAAATTGGTAGAGTTAAAAAGGTAAGAGTTGCCACCTCTGATTGGTTAGAACAACAAATTGTACTTGGCAGAGGTGGAACGAGAATATCTGCAAGAGAATTAGAATTAGAAATACTGGAACAAAAAAAGGCTATAAAAAGGAAAAAGGAAAGGGAAGATGCACAGGAAGAAATATTAATGGGAAGATTAGACGATGAAATCTTAAAAAAATTGAACAAATGGGGAGAAAATCAGGAATAGGCTTGACTAATTAATATTATTTAATTATAATTTATATAATTATGGATATATCTTTCAAACATAAGGCCAGAGGGGGATATATGGTGAGTTTAGGATTATACAATCAATTAGACATATCAGTCTATGAAAGTATGGAAGATGAGGATATTGTTGAAAAGGCCAAAATGGGGGATTTAGAAGCACTAGATTATTTGCTGACAAAATACAAAAGTTTCGTTAGACTTAAAGCTCAATCCTATTTTTTAATAGGTGCAGACAAAGAAGATATTGTTCAAGAGGGAATGATAGGCCTTTACAAAGCTATTCGAGATTACAATAGGGACAAGCTAACACCTTTTAGGTCCTTTGCTGAACTATGCATAACTAGACAAATAATCACCGCAATTAAAACTGCCACAAGACAAAAACACATACCACTAAATTCTTACATATCTTTAAACAAACCTATATATGAAGACGAATCTGACAGGACATTATTAGATATATTATCTGGCACAAAGATAACAGATCCAGAAGAATTAGTAATTAGTGATGAAGAATTGTATTTTATGGAAAATCAAATTGTAGAATTATTAAGTGATTTAGAATGGCAAGTGTTTATGTGTTATTTAGATGGAAAATCTTATCAAGAAATTGCAGAAGAATTAGATAGACATATAAAATCCGTAGATAATGCATTACAAAGAGTTAAACGGAAATTAGAAAGATATTTAGAATTAAAAGAAATTTGAAATATCTATTGACAATGAAATATCTTGGTAGTAAAATATGTTACAGTGGATTAAGATGCCCATGTAGCTCAGCAGGTGGAGCACTTGCATGGTAAGCAAGAGGTCACCGGTTCAAATCCGGTCATGGGCTCCAAAATAATAATAAAAGGAACACCTGGATAGGTGTACTAGTGCTTTAACTTTTATACTTTAACTTTTATAATTAAGGAGGAATAAATCATGGGTAAAGCAAAATTTGAAAGAACAAAACCTCACGTAAATATAGGAACAATAGGTCACGTTGACCATGGTAAAACTACATTAACAGCAGCAATAACTTCTGTATTAAATCAAAGATTTGGTTCAGGAGAAGTAATGAGCTATGACAATATAGACAAGGCACCAGAAGAAAGAGAAAGAGGAATTACAATATCTACATCTCACGTAGAATATGAAACAGACGAAAGACATTATGCTCACGTAGACTGTCCAGGACACGCTGACTATGTTAAAAACATGATTACAGGTGCAGCACAAATGGATGGTGCCATATTAGTAGTATCAGCAGCAGATGGCCCAATGCCACAAACAAGAGAACATATACTATTATCTCGTCAAGTAGGAGTACCAAAAATTGCAGTATTTTTAAACAAAGCAGATATGGTAGATGATGAAGAATTAATTGAATTAGTAGAAATGGAAGTAAGAGAACTACTATCAGAATATGATTTTGATGGAGACAATACACCAATAATAGTAGGTTCAGCATTAAAAGCTATAGAAGAACCAGAAAGTGAATGGGGAGACAAAATAGTAGAATTAATGAAAGCAGTAGACGAATATATACCAGCGCCAGAAAGAGAAACAGACAAACCATTCTTAATGCCAGTAGAAGACGTATTTAGTATAACAGGTAGAGGAACAGTTGCTACAGGAAGAGTAGAAAGAGGAATAGTTAAAACAGGAGACAATGTAGAAATAGTAGGATTAACAGAAGAATCTAGAACAGTAGTTGTAACAGGAGTAGAAATGTTTAGAAAAATCCTAGAAGAAGCTCAAGCTGGAGACAATATAGGAGCATTACTACGTGGAGTACAAAGAGACGAAATAGAAAGAGGTCAAGTATTAGCTAAACCAGGAACAATAACTCCACATACAAAATTTGAAGCAGAAGTATATGTATTAACTAAAGAAGAAGGTGGAAGACACACTCCATTTTTCAATGGTTATAGACCACAATTCTACTTTAGAACCACAGACGTTACAGGAGATATTCAATTAGACGAAGGAGTAGAAATGGTAATGCCAGGAGACAATGCTAAATTTACCATAGAATTAATTACTCCAATAGCAATGGAAGAAGGATTAAGATTTGCAATTCGTGAAGGTGGAAGAACAGTAGGAGCTGGAGTTGTAACTAAGGTTTTAGGGTAATTTATAATATATTAAAAGAAGGGATTATCCCTTCTTTTAATAATGTAATTATAAATGTATTAAAATGAATATAGATTTTTATATTGCTTTTATGGGAAATTATTAAATAATAAGTATTTTAAACTGTAGAAATTTATAAAAAAGGCTTGAGTTTTTTGGCTGAGTATTATAAAATATATTAGTGTTTAAATTTAGACATTGCGATGATACAAAAGGTTGCCCGGCACTCAATCCTTTAAGTAATTTTAAGGATAAAGTAAATTTAAGATTAAAAACATCTCCCATATAAATTAATTTTTATTTGAAGGCTTGAGTGCCGGGGGAATTTTTGTTGAGAATGTCCGGTTGAAAACTGGGCGACTGGAATTGTCTTATGGCGATAGCCATATATAAAAAATTATTACAACACACCAGGAAGTGTGTATCGGCAATTCTATGTCGCATGTAGTATTATAACATGCGATAGAAGGAGGGAATTAAATGTCAAACAAAAAGGATCAAAACATTAGAATTAGATTGAAAGCTTATGACCATGAACTATTGGATACATCAGCTCAAAAGATTGTAGAAACTGCAAAGAGAACTGGGGCAGAGGTGTCTGGACCTGTACCACTACCCACAGAGAAAGAAATAATAACTATATTAAGGGCAGTTCACGTGCACAAGGATTCTAGGGAACAATTTGAACAAAGAACACATAAAAGATTAATTGACATCCTAAATCCAAATCAAAAAACAGTAGATGCTCTTATGAAATTGAATTTACCAGCAGGCGTTGATATTGAGATAAAACTATAATATCTTAGAATGATTACATTTTGTAATCCGCTGTAGGACTATAGGAGGTGTAGAAATGAAAAATATATTAGGGAAAAAAATAGGAATGACCCAAATATTTGATGAAAATGGAGTTGTTGTTCCTGTAACAGTAATAGAGGCAGGACCATTAAAAGTTATACAGATAAAAACTGTAGAAAATGATGGGTATAATGCAATTCAAGTAGGATTTGAAGACAAAAAAGAAAATAGAGTTAATATGCCTATGAAAGGTCATTTTGACAAGGTAGGAGTAGAGTACAAAAAATTCATTAGAGAATTTTTAGTAGATAATGTAGAGGATTTTGAAATTGGTCAAGAAATAAAAGTAGATATATTTGAACAGGGAGACAAAATAGATGTGACTGGCACATCTAAAGGGAAGGGAACACAAGGTGTAATTAAAAGACATAATCATGCAAGAGGAAGAGAATCTCACGGTTCTAGACACCATAGAACACCAGGTGCCAGATCAGCAGCTGCTACTCCAGGAAGAGTACACAAAGGCCAAAAAGGCTATGGAAGAATGGGAAATGAAAGGGTTACAGTACAAAATCTAGAAGTTGTAAGGGTAGATTTAGATAGAAATCTATTACTAGTTAAAGGTGCTGTTCCAGGGCCAAAAGGTGGATTTTTAACAATAAAGGAAACTGTTATAAATAGATAATTTAGAGGAAAGGAGGATATGGTATGCCTAAAGTTAATGTTTACAATGTATTAGGTGAAACCGTTGGGGAGATAGAATTGAATGATGAAATATTCAATATTGAAATAAATGAACATGCGGTTTATGAGGTAGTTAAAAACCAATTAGCTAACAAAAGACAAGGAACTCAGTCAGCAAAGACTAGAGCAGAGGTAAGAGGTGGAGGTAGAAAACCTTGGAGACAAAAAGGTACAGGTAGAGCAAGGCAAGGTAGTATTAGAGCACCTCATTGGGTAGGCGGTGGAGTGGTATTTGCTCCAAAACCAAGAGATTATAGCTATAAAGTTCCTAAAAAGGTTAGAAGACTTGCTATGAAATCTGCATTAACCTCTAAAGTATTAAATGGGGAAATAATAGTATTAGAAGAATTAAAATTAGAAGAACCAAAGACTAAGGAAATGGTAAAAATATTAGAGAATATTAAGGCAGGTAGAAAATCCTTAATAGTAATGGATGAAAACAATATTAATGTAATAAAATCTGCAAGAAATATTCCTAATGTGCAAACTACTAATGTAAACACTTTAAACGTTTATGATATTTTAAATTTCGACTCCTTTATAATAACTAAAGATGCGGTTAAAAAAGTGGAGGAGGTGTATAGGTAGTGCGTAATCCACATGATATAATTATAAAGCCTATAATAACAGAAGAAAGTATGGATGATATGGCCTATAAGAAATATACTTTCCAAGTGGATAAAAAGGCTAATAAATCAGAAATAAAAAAGGCTGTAGAAAGCATATTCGATGTAAAAGTTGAGAAAGTAAATACCATGAATATATTAGGGAAAGAAAAAAGAATGGGAGTACATGTTGGAAGAAGACCTAGTTGGAAAAAGGCAATAGTTACTTTAACTGAAGACTCCAACGAAATAGAATTCTTTGAAGGCATGTAGTAAAGTTTCAATTGAAGGAGGGAATATAAATGAGTATTAAAAAATACAAAGCAACTTCCCCAGCAATTCGTCAAATGACTGTCCCTACATTTGAAGAAATCACCAAAAAAGAACCTGAGAAATCATTATTAATAAGTTTAAATAAAACAGGTGGAAGAAATGCCCAAGGGAAGATTACTGCCCGTCATAGAGGAGGCGGAGCAAAGAGAAAATATAGAATTATTGATTTTAAAAGAAACAAAGATGGTATACCAGGAAAAGTAGCAGCCATTGAATATGACCCAAATAGAACTGCAAATATAGCACTTATACACTATGTAGATGGGGAAAAAAGATATATACTTGCTCCTAATCGATTAAAAGTAGGAGATGTAATAGAATCAGGAGAGAATGCAGATATTAAAATAGGAAATGCATTACCTTTGAGAAATATACCTGTAGGTACTACAGTTCATAATGTAGAATTAAAGCCAGGTAAAGGTGGGCAAATGGTTAGATCAGCTGGTTCATCAGCTCAATTAATGGCTAAAGAAGGCAAATATGCACAACTTAGATTACCATCAGGAGAATTTAGGCTAGTATTACAAGATTGTAGGGCTACAATAGGTCAAGTAGGTAATATTGAACATGAAAACTTAACAGTAGGAAAAGCTGGCAAAAGTAGACATAAAGGTCGTAGACCACATGTTAGAGGTAGTGCTATGAATCCAGTAGACCATCCACATGGTGGTGGAGAAGGAAGAACGCCAATAGGTATGCCTTCACCATTAACTCCATGGGGTAAACCTACATTGGGATATAAGACTAGAAAGAAAAACAAGAAATCAGATAAATATATAGTTAGAAGAAGGAAGAAATAGTTTATACAATTATCTGAAAGGAGGAAAGATAATGGGTAGATCTCTTAAAAAAGGTCCATTTTGCGATGACCATCTTCTTAAAAAGATAGATGAATTAAATGAAAAAAATCAAAAAAAGGTAATAAAAACCTGGTCTCGTCGCTCAACTATATTTCCCCAAATGGTAGGGCATACCATAGCAGTACATGATGGAAGAAAACATGTGCCAATTTATATTACTGAAGATATGGTAGGGCATAAATTAGGTGAATTTGTGCCTACTAGAACCTTTAGAGGACATGGGGATAGAACTGAAAAATCAACTGCTTTGAAATAAATAATATAGAGTATGAAGGAGGGAAATAGGATGGAAGCTAGAGCCTTGGCTAAATATGTAAGAATCTCGCCTTTAAAAGTTAATTTTATATGTGATGAAATTCGAGGAAAGCATGTAGATGAAGCTTTAACAATCCTAAAATTCACACCTAAAAAAGGTGCTAGAGAACTAGAAAAAGTTTTAAATTCAGCTATTGCTAATGCTGAAAACAATTTTAATATGGATAGAGATAATTTATATGTAAAGGAAGCCTATGCAAATGATGGTCCTCAAATGAAAAGATGGAGACCAAGAGCAAGGGGAATGGCTTATCCAATAATAAAAAGAACTAGTCATATTGGAATCGTGGTTAAAGAAAGAGAGTAGAGAAGGAGGGATAGTTAATGGGTCAAAAGGTAAACCCACACGGACTAAGAGTTGGAATAATCAAAGATTGGGACTCAACATGGTATGCAGATGACAAAAAGTTTAGTGATTATTTAGTAGAAGACTATGAAATCCGTAAACATATAAAAGAAAGATTATTTATTGCTGGTATTTCTAAAATTGAAATAGAGAGATTTGCAAACAGAATCAAGATTTCTGTATATACTGCAAAACCAGGAATGGTTATAGGAAAAGGTGGTTCTGGAGTAGAAAGCCTTAGAAAAGATTTAGAAAAAATGACTGGTAAGAAAGTCATTGTAAATGTGGAAGAAGTTAAGGTGCCAGAATTAGATGCCCAATTAGTAGCAGAAAATATAGCTGCTCAACTGGAAAGAAGGGTATCCTTTAGAAGGGCCATGAAACAGGCAATTCAAAGAACTAGAAGAGCAGGAGCTCTAGGTATAAAGACTTCTGTATCTGGAAGACTTGGTGGCGCTGATATGGCAAGAACAGAAGGATATAGTGAAGGAACCATACCACTACAAACTTTAAGAGCAGATATAGATTATGGATTTGCTGAAGCAAATACTACCTATGGGAAATTAGGTGTAAAAGTTTGGATATATAAGGGAGAGATTCTTCCTACTAAGAAGACGGAAACTAATGAGGAAACCAAAAAGGAAGATTCACAAGAATAATTTATATATATTTGTAGGAAGGAGGAAGGTAGAATGTTAATGCCAAAAAGAGTAAAATATCGTAGAGTTCATAGAGGAAGAATGAAAGGAAATGCAACTAGAGGAAATACATTAACTTATGGAGAATATGGACTACAAGCTTTAGAACCAGCTTGGATAACTTCTAATCAAATAGAATCAGCAAGACGTGCTATGACAAGATATGTTAAAAGAGGCGGTAATATTTGGATTAAAGTGTTTCCAGACAAACCAGTAACGGAGAAACCAGCAGAAACTCGTATGGGTTCTGGTAAAGGTTCACCAGAATACTGGGTAGCAGTTGTAAAGCCAGGAAGAATATTATTTGAAATGGGTGGAGTATCAGAAGAAATAGCTAGAGAGGCTATGAGATTGGCAGCACATAAATTACCTATTAAAACAAAATTTGTTACCCGTGATGATGGAGATGAAAAGGGTGGTGAAGCTAATGAAGGTTAATGAAATCCGCCAAATGACTGATCAAGAATTAAATCAAGAATTATTAGATTTAAAAAATGAATTATTTAATTTAAGATTTCAATTGGCCACAGGTCAGCTAGATAATCCTATGAGAATTAAGGCAGTGAGAAAAGATATTGCTCGTATTAAAACAATTATGAGAGAAAGAGAATTAGGTATAGGAAAGGAGGTTTAACCTCATATGGATAGAGGAAACCGTAAGGTAAGAATAGGCCGTGTTGTTAGTGACAAAATGGATAAAACAGTAGTAGTTGCTGTAGAGACTTTTGTAACACATCCTTTATATAAAAAACAAATAAGAAAAACTACTAGATTCAAAGCACATGATGAGAACAATGAATGTAGGACTGGTGATATTGTTAGAATAATGGAAACCAGACCTTTAAGTAAAGATAAATACTTTAGAGTTGTAAATATAATAGAAAAAGCAAAATAGTCCTTATGCCTGGAAAGGAGGTATTCTAATGATTCAAACTGAAAGTCGAGTAAAAGTTGCTGATAATTCAGGTGCAAGAGAATTACTAGTAATTAGAGTATTGGGCGGCACTAATAAAAAATACGCTAATGTGGGAGATATAGTGGTTTGTTCCGTCAAATCTGCAACACCTGGAGGAGTTGTGAAAAAAGGAGAAATAGTAAAAGCTGTAATCGTAAGGACAAAACATGGTGTAAGAAGAAATGATGGATCTTATATTAAATTTGATGATAATGCAGCTGTTATTCTTAAAGAAGATAATAATCCAGTAGGAACCCGTATATTTGGCCCCGTAACTAGGGAATTACGAAGAGGTAATTTTATGAGGATAATATCCTTAGCACCGGAAGTACTATAAGAGGAGGTGTAAAATATGCATGTGAAAAGTGGAGATACTGTAATAGTTATTTCTGGCAAAGATAAAGGTAAAAAAGGGAAAATACTTAAAGTATTACCAAAAGAAAACAAAGTAATTGTTGAAGGAATAAATATGATTACAAAGCATATGAAAGCTCAAGGGCCAACTCAACAAGGTGGAATAATGAATATGGAAGGCGCAATAAATGCATCTAAAGTTATGTATTATTGTGATAAAGATAAAGTTGGTGTTAGAGTAGGATATAAATTTTTAGAAGATGGTTCAAAAGTTAGAATATGTAAAAAATGTGGAGAAATATTAGATAAATAATGTACTATTGAAAGGAGGTAATAGGAATGACTTCCAGATTAAAAGAAAAATATCAAAATGAAGTTGTACCAGCATTAATGGAGAGGTTTCAATATGAAAATATAATGGAAGTTCCAAAACTAGAAAAAATTGTTGTAAATATGGGGGTTGGAGAAGCTAAAGAAAATCCAAAAACTTTAGAAGCAGCAGTGAAAGAATTGGAACTTATAGTAGGACAAAAGCCAATTATTACAAAATCCAAAAAATCTATTGCTAATTTTAAACTTCGTGAAGGAATGAATGTTGGTACGAAGGTTACTTTAAGAGGAGAAAAAATGTATGATTTTTTAGATAAATTGATGAATATTTCACTGCCAAGGGTTAGAGACTTCCGTGGTTTAAACAATTCATCTTTTGACGGTAGAGGTAATTATGCACTAGGTATAAAAGAGCAGCTAATATTTCCAGAGATAGATTATGATATGGTAGAATCCGTAAGAGGAATGGATATAGTCATAGTTACAACTGCTGAAACTGATGAAGAAGCAAAGGTGTTTTTAGAACTTATGGGTATGCCCTTTAAAAAGTAAAAGGAGGGAATAAATTTTGGCTAAAAAATCAATGATAGCTAAACAGAAGAAAAAAGCTAAGTTTAGTACTAGAGAGTATAATAGATGTAAAATTTGTGGAAGACCTCATGGCTATTTAAGAAAATATGGTTTATGCCGTATTTGTTTTAGAGAATTAGCACATAAAGGTCAAATTCCTGGCGTTAGAAAAGCCAGCTGGTAGTACTGCATTTATGAAAGGAGGTAGCTAAATATGATGACTGACCCAATTGCAGATATGTTAACTAGAATAAGGAATGGAAATGATGCAAAACATGATACTGTGGATATTCCTGCCTCTAATATAAAAATAGAAATAGCACAAATATTAGTAGATGAAGGCTTTGTAAAAGGCTTTGATGTAATAGAGGATGGGAAACAAGGGGTTATTAGAATAGAATTAAAATATGGTCAAAATAACGAGAAAGTAATAAGTGGAATAAAAAGAATATCTAAACCAGGCCTAAGGGTTTATGTTAAAAAAGATGAAATACCTAGAGTACTTGGAGGTCTTGGGATAGCAATCCTTTCAACATCGAAAGGCATAAAAACAGATAAAGAAGCTAGACGTGAAGGCATAGGTGGAGAGGTTGTTTGTTACGTTTGGTAATAAGTCTACTCTGAAGGAATAGGAGGTGCAATTATGTCAAGAATAGGATTACAACCAATAGATATACCAAATGGTGTGGAAGTAAAAATAAATGACAATAATTATGTTGAAGTAAAAGGTCCCAAGGGACAAATAGCACAACAATTAAATGAAGAAATGAAAATAAAAATAGAAGACAATCAAATTTTTGTAGAAAGGCCATCTGAAAAGAAGGTTTACAAATCTCTACATGGATTAACTAGAACTTTAATTGCAAATATGATAGATGGAGTAATGAATGGTTATTCTAAAACATTAGAAATACATGGAACTGGCTATAGAGCACAAAAGCAAGGTAAGAAATTAATTTTAAACCTTGGTTATTCCCATCCAATTGAATTAGAAGATCCAGAGGGAATTGAAGTGGAAGTGCCTAATGCCAATCAAATAATAGTAAAAGGAATTGACAAACAATTAGTTGGAAATTATGCAGCTGTAATTAGAGACTTTAGAAGACCAGAACCTTACAAAGGCAAAGGTGTTAGATATGCCGGCGAATATGTAAGGCGTAAGGTTGGAAAGACAGGTAAGTAGAAGGGAGTGAATAGGATTGCTTAAAAAAGTCAATAGAAATGAAATGAGAAAAAATAGACATGAAAGAGTTAGACAAAAAGTTTATGGAACTCCTGAAAAACCAAGACTAAATGTATATAGATCTAATAGTCATATATATGCACAAATTATAGACGATGTAAATGGGCACACATTGACTCAAGCCTCTACTTTAGACAAAGAATTAAAAGAAAAGCTAGCCTCTACTCAAAATAAAGAAGCAGCTAAATTAGTTGGGAATTTAGTAGGGAAAAGAGCTTTAGAAAAGGGAATAGATACAGTAGTATTTGATAGAGGTGGATATATTTATCATGGAAGGATAAAAGAATTAGCCGATGGTGCAAGAGAAGCAGGTCTTAAATTTTAAACGAAGGAGGGAAATAAATGGAACGTTTATATATAGATCCAAATGAATTGGATTTAAAAGAAAGAGTTGTAAGTATCAACCGTGTAACTAAGGTTGTAAAAGGTGGTAGAAACTTTAGATTTAGTGCTCTTGTAGTAGTTGGAGACGAAAATGGGCACGTAGGCGTTGGTATGGCTAAGGCTTTGGAAGTTCCAGAGGCTATAAGAAAAGCCATTCAAGATGCTAAAAAACATATTATAGAGGTTCCAATAGTTGGTACTACAATACCCCATGAAATAGTTGGCGAATATGGAGCGGGTAAGGTTTTACTTAAGCCATCTAAAGAGGGTACTGGAGTAAGTGCTGGTGGACCAGTTCGTGCAGTTTGTGAGTTAGCAGGAATTAAAGATATTAGAACTAAATCATTAGGTTCAAACAATCCAAGAAATGTAGTAAATGCTACTATGGATGCTTTAATAAATTTAAAAAGAGTAGAAGATGTAGCCAAATTAAGAGGCAAAACAGTAGATGAAATATTAGGTTAGGAGGGGAGTATAATGGCTAAGATAAAAATAAAATTGGTCAGATCTCCCATTGGGAGACCAGAAAAGCATAAAAAAACTATTGAAGCTCTTGGACTTAAAAAAATTGGCCAGGTAGTGGAAAAAGAAGATACCCCTCAAATTAGAGGTATGATAGCACAAGTAGACTACATGGTTGAAATAGAATAATTTTGAGGAGGTGTACCAATGAAACTACATGATTTGAAACCTGCAATTGGAGGGGAAAGTAAAAAACGCAAAAGAGTAGGTAGAGGTATGAGTTCAGGCCATGGGAAAACTTCAGGTAGAGGACTTGGAGGTCAAAAATCTAGATCTGGTGGCGGAGTAAGACCAGGCTTTGAAGGTGGCCAAATGCCTCTAATGAGAAGAATGCCAAAACGCGGTTTTACAAATATATTTGCTAAAGAATATGCTATTATTAATGTAAAAGATTTAAATAGATTTGAAGACAATACTATAATTACACCAGAACTATTAATACAAGAAGGATTAGTAAAAAAAGGTAAGGTTGTAGATGGTATAAAAGTATTGGGAGATGGAAATTTAGAGAAAAAACTCACTGTGAAAGCTCATCAATTTAGCAAAACAGCTGCTGAAAAAATTGAGGCTGCAGGAGGAAGGGCAGAGGTGATATAGATGTTATCAACCTTAAGAAATGCTTGGAAGATACCAGATATAAGAAAGAGAATGATCTTCACTATTCTTATGTTATTAGTAATTAGATTAGGCTCTAGTGTGCCAGTACCTTATATGGATAAAGAAATCATAAAACAAATGTTTGAATTTGGTCAAGGCGGAGTACTAGAATTCCTCGACCTTATGGCAGGAGGAACTTTTAGTAATTTTAGTATATTTGCACTAAATATATATCCATATATTACTGCGTCTATAATACTACAACTTTTAACTATTGCAATTCCAAAGTTGGAAGAAATAGCAAAAGAAGGTGAAGAAGGAAGAAAAAAAATAGCTCAATGGACTAAATATGGAGCTGTAATACTGGCAAGTATTCAAGCTATATTTATGACTAGAGGCTTCTTCCGTCAGGCAGTAACAGCAGAAGGTTTTTTACAAAACACTATAATAATATTATCTTTAATAGCTGGTACTTCATTTTTAATCTGGATTGGAGATCTTATTACAGATAAAGGTATTGGAAATGGTATTTCATTAATAATCTTTGTAGGAATCATATCTAGAATTCCTGCCGAGATAGTAAAATCTATACAATTAGTAAGAATTGGCTCATTATCAATAATAAAATTAATTTTATTTGCCATAGTAGCACTATTAATTATAGCAATAGTAATAGCATTACAAGAAGGGGAAAGAAGAGTACCTGTACAATATGCAAAAAGAGTAGTTGGAAGAAAAATGTATGGGGGACAAAGTACTCATATACCTTTAAAGGTATCTATGTCAGGTGTTATCCCTGTAATATTTTCCACATCCCTATTGGCATTTCCACAGACTTTAGTCCTGTTTTTTAAAGGAGAACCATCAGAATGGTTAACTAAATATTTTTCAGTACAAGGAAATGTAGGGGTATGGGTTTATTCCATACTAAATGTATTGTTAATTGTTTTCTTTACCTATTTTTATACAGCGGTTCAATTTAATACTGTTGAATATGCTAAGAATTTACAACAATATGGTGGATTTGTTCCAGGAATTAGACCTGGTCGACCTACATCAGAATATTTAGACAAAGTTATTTCAAGACTAACTTTTGTAGGTGGAATATCCTTAGCACTTATTGCTTCACTACCGATTATTTTATCTCATGTATTTAAATTAAATGTTAATTTTGGTGGAACAGCTATAATAATCGTAGTAGGTGTAGCACTTGAAACAGTAAAACAAATAGAATCACAAATGTTAATGAGACATTATAAAGGTTTCTTAAAATAAAACTATAGGAGATGATAGTTTTGAGATTAATTTTACTTGGGCCTCCTGGTGCAGGCAAAGGAACTCAAGCATCAGCTATAGTTGAAAAATACAATATACCCCATATATCTACAGGAGATATATTTAGAGAAAACATTAAAAAAGGAACGGAATTAGGGGAAAAAGCCAAAGAATATATGGATAAAGGATTACTAGTTCCTGATGAATTAGTAATATCCATTGTAGAAGATAGATTGCAGCAAGAAGATTGTAAAAATGGTTTTCTATTAGATGGATTTCCAAGAACTTTAAATCAAGGAGAGGCTTTAGATGAAGTTCTTTCTAAAATGGGTTTAAATCTAAATAGAGTAGTTAATTTAGATGTAGGAAAAGAAATTTTAATAGAAAGAGCCATTGGAAGAAGAATATGTAAAGATTGTGGGGAAGTTTTTCATATTAAATTTAATCCATCTAAAAAAGAGGGAGTTTGTGATAATTGTGGTGGTAAACTTTATCAGAGAGATGATGATACAGTAGAAACTGTAGAAAAAAGAATAGAAGTATATCACAAACAAACTGAGCCCTTAATTGATTATTATAACAAAAAAGGGTTAATATTAAATGTAGATGGTTCAAAAGATAAGAATTTATTATTTGAAGAAATAGTAAAAGCTTTAAGTGAATAGTTAAAGAGAAAGGCCAATTGCCTTTCTCCAGTTAATTAATATTATGCCAGTAAAGAGGTGAACTCTATGGATTCGACTGAGGACATAGTCGTAGGGCAGGTGGTAAAGTCCAGAGCTGGTAGAGATAAGGGGAATATTTTTTTAGTACTGGAAATCTTAGATGAAAATCATGTTTTAATAGTAGATGGAGATATAAGAAAATTAGATAATCCTAAAAAGAAAAAATTAAAACATTTAACTATTTATAATACAGTATTAAAAGAATTAGAATATAAACAAAATAATAATTTAAAAATAAATAATGCTTATATTCGGAAATTGCTAGAACCTTTCAAAAAGAGTTATTAAAACGAAAAATAGGAGGTTCGATAATTGAATGTCAAAAAAAGATATTATTGAAGTGGAAGGTACAGTTACAGAAGCCTTACCAAATGCGATATTTAAAGTAAAGTTGGAAAATGGTCATGAAGTATTAGCACATATTTCTGGAAAGTTAAGGATGAACTATATTAGGATACTCCCTGGAGACAAAGTAATAGTAGAATTATCACCCTATGATTTAACTAGGGGAAGAATTACTTGGCGAAACAAGTAGCGTAGGAGGGATTTAAATGAAAGTAAGACCATCAGTAAAAAAGATGTGTGAAAAATGTAAGATTATCAGGCGAAAAGGCAAAGTTATGGTAATCTGTGAGAATCCAAAACACAAGCAAGTACAGGGTTAATTTAGATAGATATTAGGAGGTGTAGATAAATAATGGCTAGAATTGCAGGTGTTGACCTACCAAGAGATAAAAGGGTAGAAGTTGGACTAACCTATATATTTGGAATAGGCAGGTCTAGATCAAATGAAATATTAAAAAAAGCCAATGTAGATCCAAATACAAGAGTTAAAGATTTAACTGAAGCCGAAGTAAATACTCTAAGGAATATAATAGATGAATACCATGTTGAAGGAGATTTAAGAAGAGAAGTTGCATTAAATCAAAAGAGATTAAGAGAAATCAATTGTTATAGAGGTATGAGGCAAAGAAGAGGATTGCCATCTAGAGGCCAAAGAACTAAAACCAATGCAAGAACTTGTAAAGGTCCTAAGAGACAAATCGGGAAAAAAGGTAAGAAATAGAGGAAGGAGGGAAAAAATTGGCAACTAAAAAGGGAAGAACTACTCGTGTAAGAAGAAGAGAACGTAAAAACATAGAGAGAGGTCAAGCTCATATTTCATCTACTTTTAACAATACAATGGTAACATTAACAGATTTACAAGGGAATGTTATATCTTGGGCTAGTGCTGGACAATTAGGCTTTAGAGGTTCAAGAAAATCTACACCTTTTGCAGCTCAACAGGCAGCAGAAGAAGCAGCTAAAAAGGCTATGGAACATGGTCTAAAATCTGTAGAAGTATATGTTAAGGGACCAGGTTCTGGTAGAGAGGCAGCTATTAGATCTCTCCAAGCTTCAGGTTTAGAAGTAAGTTTAATTAAAGATACTACCCCAATACCACATAATGGTTGTAGACCACCAAAACGTAGAAGGGTTTAATATAGGAGGTGTGAAGAATGGCAAGATATACAGGTCCTGTATGTAGATTATGTCGTAGAGAAGGACAGAAATTATATTTAAAAGGAGATAAATGTTATACAGATAAATGTCCAGTTGCAAAGAGAAATTATGCACCGGGACAACATGGGCAATCTAGAAAGAAACTAACTGAGTATGGACTACAGTTGAGAGAAAAACAAAAAGTACGTAGATTTTACGGAATACAAGAATCTCAAATGAGAAAATATTTCAATATGGCAGATAGAATGCATGGAATAACTGGGGAGAATTTATTAAAATTACTAGAATTAAGATTAGACAATGTAGTATATAGAATGGGTTATGCTTCATCAAGAGCAGAAGCAAGACAGCTGGTTACACATGGTCATTTTACTGTAAATGGCAATAAAGTAAATATACCATCTTCTATTATGAAAGTGGGAGATGAAATAGAAGTTAAGGCTAAATCNAAAAATAGTCCTAAATTTAAAGAATTAGTAGAGAATCATAGAGGTAGTACATTACCTTGGCTAGAAGTACATCCTGAAGAATTAAAAGGTAGGATAGTAGCCGAACCAGCTAGAGAAGATATTGATATTCCAATAGAAGAACACTTAATCGTAGAGTTATATTCTAAATAATATCTATAATAGAATCAGTTGCCCTCGTCCTTTAATAACACTAAATATAAGGAGGGTTAATATTAATGATAGGATTTGAAAAGCCAAGAATAGAAATTGTGGAAATAAGCGAGGATAATACCTATGGAAAGTTTGTTGTAGAACCTTTGGAAAGGGGATTTGGTACCACATTAGGAAATAGTATGAGAAGGGTACTTTTATCTTCCTTACCAGGTGCTGCAGTATCCTCGGTAAAGATTCAAGATGTATTACATGAATTTTCAACTATACCAGGTGTATTAGAAGATGTTCCGGAAATTATTTTAAATATAAAAGATATAGCAGCTAAAATATATTCTGATGAGCCAGTAATTTTAAGATTAGAAGCCAAAGGACCTCAAGTTGTTACAGCAGGTGATATTATTACAGGTCCTGATGTAGAAATAATTAATAAGGATTTGTATATAGCTACCATCAATGAAGATGGAGAACTGTATATGGAATTAGAAATGATAAAGGGCAGGGGATATAAAGTAGCTGAAAGAAATAAAAGGGAAGACCAGGCTATAGGAGTTATTCCCGTAGATTCTTCTTTTACTCCTGTAAAGAAAGTAAATTTCACAGTTGAAAATACAAGGGTAGAGCAGATAACAGATTATGACAAATTAACCCTTGAAGTATGGACTAATGGTACTATGAAACCAGATGAAGCAACATCACTAGGTGCAAAGACTTTAACAGAACACTTAGACTTATTTATTGACTTAACAGAACATATAAATGATGTAGAAATAATGGTAGAAAAAGAAGAAGATGAAAAAGAAAAGGTACTAGAAATGACAGTTGAAGAACTAGATCTTTCAGTTAGGTCATATAATTGTTTAAAGAGAGCTGGAATTAACACAGTAGATGAGTTAATCCAGAGAACAGAAGAAGATATGATGAAAGTGAGAAATTTAGGTAAAAAATCCCTAGAAGAAGTTCAAAGCAAATTAGCTGAATTAAATCTATCTTTAAAGAAAAGTGATGAGTAAAGGCAAGAAGGAGGGATATATATGGCAACACTTAGAAAACTTGGTCGCCCTACTGCTCATAGAAAAGCAATGCTTAGGAATCAAGTAACATCTTTATTTGAACATGGTAGAATCGAAACCACTTATCATAAAGCAAAAGAGACGCAAAGAATGGCTGAAAAAATGATTACTCTTGCTAAAAGAGGAGATTTACATGCTAGAAGACAAGTTTTAGCATATATATACGACGAAACTGTTGTAACCAAATTGTTTGAAGAAATAGCACCACAATATGAAGATAGAAATGGTGGATATACTAGAGTACTAAAACTAGGTCCCCGTAGAGGTGATGGTGCTGAGTTAGCCATTTTAGAATTAGTATAAAGGGTGGGGGGATTAAGTATAAATACTTAGTCCCTTTTTTCAATTGTCCATTGTCAATTGTCTAACCTTGTGTTATATTAGATTAAGAAAACAACAAAAGTTAGGGGATAGAAATGGCAGAAAAAATGATAGAAATGAAAAATGTCAGTTATGAATATAAATCCTTTGGAGATGAAAGTATTCATTTGGCTATAGAGAATATAAATATAACTGTTAATAAAGGTGAACATTTAGTAATACTTGGACACAATGGTTCTGGAAAATCTACTTTAGCTAAAATGATGAATGGATTACTATTGCCCACATCGGGGGATGTATATGTAAATGGTATGAACACAAAAGACGAAAAACATACTTGGAATATAAGGGAAATTGCAGGTATGGTATTTCAAAATCCTGATAATCAAATAGTAGCCACTATAGTAGAAGAAGATGTAGCCTTTGGTCCAGAAAACCAAGGTATTCCACCTTTAGAAATTAGAGAAAGAGTAGACGAAGCTTTAAAAATTGTGGAAATGACAAAATACAAAAATCATGCTCCACATTTACTTTCAGGGGGACAAAAACAAAGAATAGCCATAGCAGGAATACTAGCTATGAGGCCAGAATGTATAATATTAGATGAACCTACAGCTATGCTAGATCCAATTGGAAGACGAGAAATAATAAATACCATAAAGAAATTAAATAAAAAAGAAAACAAAACCATAATCCATATTACTCATTATATGGATGAAGCTGTAGAAGCAGATAGAATTTTAGTAATGGAGGAAGGTAAAATTGTAATGGAAGGCACACCTAGAGAAATATTTTCTCAGGTGGAAAAAGTAAAAAATATTGGCTTAGATGTGCCTCAAGTTACAGAATTAGCCTTTGAATTAAATAAAGAAGGTTTCAATGTACCAGTAAATATTTTAACAGTAGAGGAATTGGTGGATGCTTTATGATAATGAAATTAGAAAATATTAATTATATATATAATCCCAATACCCCTTTTGAAAAAAAAGCTTTAGACAATATTAATTTAAATATAAATAAGGGAGATTTTATAGGTTTAATTGGTCATACTGGTTCAGGAAAGTCTACATTAGTTCAACATTTAAATGGTTTAATTAAGCCTACATCAGGAAAAATCATAATAGATGGCAAAGACATTACTTCAAAAGATGCAGATTTAACAGCACTTAGGCAAAAAGTAGGTTTAGTTTTTCAATATCCAGAACATCAATTATTTGAAGAAACCATATACAAAGATATAGCCTTTGGTCCTAAAAATTTAAAACTAGAAGAAGAAGAAATTCATCAAAGGGTAAAAAGGTCTATGGAATTAGTTGGACTAGATTTTGAAAGTTTAAAGGATAGGTCTCCTTTTGAATTAAGTGGAGGCCAAAAAAGGAGAGTAGCTATTGCAGGGGTATTGGCCATGAAACCAGAGGTATTGATTTTAGACGAGCCCACTGCAGGATTAGACCCAAGGGGTAGGGATGAGATCCTTGGGAAAATACAAGAACTATATGAAAAAGAAGGAATAACTATTATTTTAGTTTCCCATAGTATGGAGGATATAGCCCGATTGGTTAATAGAATAATTGTAATGCATAATGGCAAAATAGCAATGGAAGGTAGTAGTAGGGAAATCTTTAGACAAGCAGAGGAGCTAGAAAAATTAGGACTGGGAATTCCTCAAATTACTAGTTTTATGAGAAAGTATAAACATAAGGGAAACCATATAAGAGATGATATACTAACTGTAGAGGAAGCCAAAGTTGAAATGATAAATTATTTAAGGAGTAGAGGAAATGCTTAAAGATATTACAATAGGCCAATATTTTCCAGGGGATACAATTATACATAAATTAGACCCTAGGATTAAAATTTTAATATCTATTATGTTTATAGTATCTTTATTTTTTATAAAAGATTTCTATCCCTATGCTTTTATTTTGGGATTTATACTTTTATCCATTATACTTTCTAAAATACCTGTAAGATTTGTATTAAAAGGATTAAAACCATTAATGTTAATAATAATCATAACTTTTCTTATAAATATGTTTTTGACAAAAGGAGAAATACTTTATAAATTAGGACCATTAACTATAACTAAGGAAGGTCTTAGTCAAGCAGTATTTATGGCTTTAAGATTAATATTTTTAATTACTGGAACTTCCTTATTAACTCTTACTACATCACCAATATCATTAACCGATGGTATAGAAAGTTTATTATCTCCTTTTAAGAAAATTGGACTACCAGCCCACGAGTTGGCTATGATGATGACCATAGCCTTAAGGTTTATACCTACACTTTTAGAAGAAACAGATAAAATTATGAAGGCACAAATGGCTAGAGGTGCAGATTTTGAATCTGGAAATGTAATTAATAGGGCAAAAAACTTAGTACCTCTTTTGGTACCCTTATTTGTAAATGCCTTTAGAAGGGCAGATGAATTAGCTATTGCTATGGAAGCCAGATGTTATAGAGGTGGAGAACATAGAACTAGATTAAAAGAATTAAAATTAGGCAAAGTAGATGGAATAGCTTTGACAATATCAATAATGTTTTTTGGATTTATTATTTCCACTAAATATATAAATTATTTTTAGAGGGATAGTATGAGAAATATTAAAATAATCATAGAATATGATGGTACCAATTATGTAGGTTGGCAAAAGCAAATTAATGGTATTGGTATTCAAGATAAAATAGAGGAGGCTATTTTTAAAATCACAGGGGAGAAGGTGAATTTAATAGGCTCTGGTAGGACAGATAGTGGAGTCCATGCAAAAGGGCAAGTGGCAAATTTTCATACTAAATCTAGTGTTCCTGGGGAGAAATTTAAAGATGCCTTAAACACAAAACTACCTTGGGATATTGCCATAATAGAATCAGAAGAAGTAGATTATGACTTCCATTCCAGATATGATGCAGTGGCTAAAAAATACAGCTATTTAATTTATAATAATGCCACAAGAAGTCCACTATATAGAAATTATTCTTATCATGTGCCCTATGTATTAGATTTTGAAAAAATGAAAAGAGGAGCTAAATACTTTTTAGGCACCCATGATTTTGCATCCTTTGCAGGTTCTAAAAATGTATTAGAAGACACTTGTCGAACTATATATAATATTAATTTAAGTCATAAAAACGATTTCATTAAATTAAATATAGAAGGAAATGGTTTTTTATATAATATGGTGAGAATTATAGTAGGTACTTTAATAGATATAGGGAGAAATAAAATTCAGCCTAAAGAAATCCCCAATATAATAATTAAGAAAAATAGAAAATTTGCAGGCCATACTGCAGCAGCAGAGGGCTTATATTTAGAAAAAGTATATTATTAAAATTGGTCTTGACATTGATATTTACTTGTATTAGAATATATTAGAGTGTTTTAAAAAGCCCCGGAACTTTTTGAAACCCAATGAGGAAATAAGGAGGGAAAAGAATGAAGAGCTATATGGCTAAACCAGAAGAAATAGAAAGAAAATGGTATGTAATAGATGCTGAGGACAAAGTACTAGGTAGATTGGCAACTGAAGTTGCGACTATATTAAGAGGAAAACATAAGCCAATATATACTCCTCATGTAGATACTGGGGACTTTGTAATAGTAATAAATGCGGACAAGATAAAGTTAACTGGAAAAAAATTAGAACAAAAAGAATATAAATATCATACTGGTTATCCAGGTGGATTAAAATCTATATCCTATAAACAGATAATGGAGAAAAATCCTGAAAGAGCAATTGAATTAGCTGTTAAGGGTATGATGCCAAAAAATAAATTAGGAAGACAAATGTATAAAAAACTAAGAGTATATAGCGGACCAGAACACAATCACCAGGCACAAAAACCAGAACCATATGAATTTTAAGTTTTAGAAGGGAGGATTATAATTGGCTAATATACAATACATGGGTACAGGAAGAAGAAAGACTTCTGTAGCAAGGGTTAGACTACTTCCTGGCAATGGAAAAATCACCATAAATAATAGAGATATTGAAGAATACTTTGATTTTGATACATTAAAAGTTCTTGTAAAAGAACCTTTACTAATAACTGACACCATAGATAAATACGATGTATTTGTTAATGTACGTGGTGGAGGATTTACAGGCCAAGCAGGAGCCATTAGACATGGTATATCTAGAGCCTTAGTAGAATCTGACGAAGAATTGAGAACAGCACTTAAAAAAGCAGGATTTTTAACTAGAGATTCTAGAATGAAAGAGAGAAAGAAATACGGTTTAAAAGGTGCCAGAAAAGCACCACAATTCTCAAAGAGATAATATTTTGTTTATTTACACACGAGTTTGTTTACAATTACAAAGTTTGCTTATCGCAAGCGCCAACCGTCAGGGGGGAGAATTCCCTTTGGCGGTTTTTTTGTGTT